>Ga0233429_1002061_pt1 | contig 21775 bp, 30 predicted proteins | sample SI_118_April2016_3_FD_179879 | JGI IMG/M metagenome (GOLD analysis project Ga0233429, IMG submission 179879) | Seawater microbial communities from Saanich Inlet, British Columbia, Canada - SI_118_April2016_135_MG | ecosystem: Environmental > Aquatic > Marine > Inlet | place: Canada: British... | reverse complement strand
GTTGAAGCTCCTAATGTTAAGGAAGAATCTTTATACACATAAACTTGAACTTCATAATTTCCTGCACTCAAATCAACATTTTTTTGTTCAGGATATAAAATAGTTTTTGAACTATCTTCAGATATGAAATTAATCACCGCTCGACCATTATAATTCTGACCATCTACTTTTAATCCTATAGCCCGATCATATAATTTATTCAATAAAATAGAAACACTTCCTTCTTCTAATGCAGAATATAAATACCTACTACTTTCATATCCCTCAGCTTCTGCTAAAACATATCCATTTACACATTGAGGGAAATTTTCATTCAAAGGTGCCTGACCTATTCTACAAACTTCTCCAGAACATTCATAAGAAATTTCTGCATTAACAGAATTGCCATCCCAATCATAGGCAGATACACTTGTAGGGGTATTTTTATATTTGCAAGTTTCAAAACTTTCAACTTCAAAACTTTCTGTAGCTACACCTTCTCTAGGTTTATTTCCTTGAATCACAACTGCAAAAGGAAATTGGAATATTTCATCACCTTCTTGAACTTGTACTAAAACAGGATATTTCACATTATAAACAAAATGATAAGGTGTATAACAAAAGCCAAGCACTCCAAGACCTTTTTGATTTCCTATAGGTTCTACAATTAACATTTCTTCTTCAGAAGGAGAAACTTCAAAACTATAGGGCCAGTTTGCAGAATTCAGAAATTTAACATCTGAATTAACATCTACAACAAAATATTCATTTTCAGGATTATTTAAAATATAATCTCCACCTTTTGATTTTAAAGAAATTGTATTAGCTTGTATAGCTTCTTGTAATTCATCAAAAACTTCATTTACAATCCAAGTTTGAGGAGAACATGTAAATTCAACACCATCCACAGGAGCATATAAATTCAAAGTATCAATTGCATATTCTTCTAAAAATAATTCTGCCTGTTCTTTTTCATAAACTTCAATAGCAGCATCATGCAATTTTCCAAGGTTAGAATTAACACTAATTTTATGATCTTTGATAAAAATAGTTTCATCAGCTTTTTCAATTGTCATCCCCATATCTAATTTAATTTCAACTTTTTGATTCTTTATACTAACTTTTACTTCTGGAATATCATAATCTATCAAAAATTCATCTTCATAATATTCATCAAAATTACAATCATAAATTTGCTCTTCAACAAACTGAGATAGATCTTTTTCCATATCTGAAATTGAAACAACCTGTTCTTTTTCAAAACCATTTTCAGAAACATAATACCAATAAGGTATTGCATTGCCTAAAAAATCTAATTGAGATGAAAAAGGCATATAATCAGATCCTTTTTCAAACTCTGGTAAATAAATATAACCTGCCTGACTTTCCATTACATTAATTCCTGTCAAAGTATTTTCCTTTACACATTCTAAAAATTGATTATAAACAGGTTCTAATGTTGTTGGAATAGATGTTCCTATAATAGAATCTTGGAATGTAAAAAATAAACCAACACCTGCTATAATAAGAATTCCTATTATAATAAAAATTGTCACTTGTCCTCTATTATTTAACATGTTTTTTCTCCACTTTTATTTTTTTACTTATCAACTCTATAATCTCAGTATTAATATCCTTTTGTATACTCAACTTAAACCTTTCCCAAAGCTTTTCATCTTCTATCAGAAGTAAATATTTCTTCATTTTATCCTTAAATATACTAACATCAAATTTAATATATAAATGTTTCTTATTAAGTTAGTTACTAAGTTAGTTACTAAGTATGCCTCTAAACACTAAAAATCTCAAGATTTATTCCCCTATCCATTATCTTTAAAAACCCATTTTATCTCATCAAAACATGAAAATACCAAAAAAAACCAACAGGTTTTGCCCATATTGTAATAAGAAAACAGATCAAAAGATCAAATTCATAGGAACAGGTTTCCAAAGAGGAACTCTAACAAGAGGTTCAAAATATAGAGCAAGACTAAGAGGTCTTGCAAGAGGAATTGGAAATTTAGGAAAATGGGGTTCTAAACCTGCTCAATCTAAGTTTAAAAGAAAAACCAAAACAACTAAAAAAACAAATATTATGTACACATGTACTGTGTGTAAAAAATCTAAATATCAAAAAAGAGGTCAAAGAGCTGGTAAGCAGGTTCAAGAATAAAAATGGCAATAGCAAAAAGAAAAAAAAGATTCTTCGATGTTGAAATTCCTTTAATTAGAAAGACAACCAATCTACAAGCTTTTGAACTAAGTGAATTAGATGGAAGATATTTCAAATATGATTTAACTAGAATTTTAAAAGGAAAAGCTCTACTTTTAAGATTTAAAACAATTGTCAAAGATGATAAAGCAACTTCTATTCCAGTGGAATCAAAACTAATGCCTTCATTCCTAAAAAGAATGGTAAGAAAAGGAACAAACTATATTGAAGATTCATTCTCAGTAGAATGTGAAGATGCCACATTAACAATAAAACCTTTCCTAATTTCAAGAAGAAAAATATCCAAAGCTGTTAGAAAAGCTCTAAGAGAAAAAGCAAAAGCAGAACTAATAGAATATATAAAAACAAGAGACTCCAACACACTATTTGATGATCTTTTGAAAAACCAAATACAAAAACCACTTAGTCTAAAATTAAAGAAAGTATACCCCCTCTCATTATGTGAGATTAGAGTTTTAAAAGTTACAGAATTTAAAGCTGAAAAAGAAAAGATAACAGCCAAAAAGAAGTAATAATAAGTCTTTTAAACTAAATTTAATTACCAATTACATGCCTGTATAGCTCAGTGGTAGAGCATCGGTTTTGTATGATTAATAAAATAATCCAAATGAACCGGGGGTCGGGAGTTCAAATCTCTCTACAGGCTTTTGTTTCTAAATCTTCACAGCTGTTCCATATGCCAACATTTCAGAAGCACCCTGCATTACCATTGAGGTTGTGAATCTAATTCCGATTATTGCATTTGCACCAAGCTTAATAGCTTGATTCACCATTCTATTATAAGCTTCTTCTCTAGCATCTTTAGTCATCTCAGTATAAGTTTTAACTTCCCCCCCAATAATACTTTTAAAACCAGCACCAATATCTCTTCCAATATTTCTAGCTCTAACAGTACTTCCTTTAACAACACCTAAAACTTTCATACCTTTTTTCCCTGGAATTTCATTTCCAGTAGTAGTTATCATTTCTTTCATTTCCTACCTCCTTTATGTTTTTTCTTCTTTATCTTTTTTATTTGTTCAATCTTATCTTCTTTCTTATTAAAGAATATAAAAAAACCGATAATAAATATTGGAATACCATACATTAAAGCAACCCAAGCATCCTTACTTAAAAAGAAATATAAAATTATTAAAAACAATCCAAACAAAATAAAAATCATTCCTGTTAATAATTGACTAAGTTTCATAAAACATTTACATTTAATAACTTAATAAATTCTTCTAAACCCTTTCAACCTTTCCTTCACCAATAAGTATCTTAACAATTTCTCTTGAAATTTCAGCTTCATCTCCTTTCTTAAAAGGCCCAATATTAGAACCTTCAAAATCCATCAACTCTCCAACATCTTCCACAAACCTAATTTTTTCTTTAGCTTCACCATCATTTAATTTTCCACTTAAAATATATGCAAACTCTTTATCAGAAACTTCTATATTTTTCATTATCTCTTCAAACAAAGTTTGTTCAAAATCAAACATATTTTCAAAATCTTGTTTAGAAATCCCTGTTTCAGCTGCAATTAAAACTAATTTTAATATTTTTTTCCTTCTTCTCAACATAAATTCTTTAAACAAGGTAATAGCATTTTCAAGTTGTTTTTTAGACTTAAGAATAACATCTGAAAAAACATTATCTTCTTTAGCTGCAATTTCTTTTTTCTCTCTTAAATAAGTCTTGACATCTTCTATAAAACTCTCATCAATTTTCTGCAATTGATCAGAATATCTCTCATTTTTAGAAGCCTCATATATGTCATTGTAAGTTATCATTTAATTTCAAGTAAATAAGTGTTTTTAATGATTATTATAATAAGAAATGCACAATAAACTATCTTAAAAATTTGATTTTCTTCAAAAAATCTATCCCAATAATTCTTCCCAAAGTTCCTTTTCTAGCTTCTTTTTCACAGAATTTCTTTTCCTTTGGAATAGAATCATTATATAATAAAACGGGGACAGGATCAGCTGAATGAGATTTCAACTTACAAGGGGTAGAATGGTCAGCTGTTACAGCAATTTTAATTCCTTTAGCAGGAGCATATTTTCTTAAAAATTTAAACAAAGTTTTATCAATATATTCTAACATTGCTTTCTTCTCCAAAGGTTTATTATCATGACCTGGTAGATCTGTTTCTTTAATATGGACATATGCATAATCAAACTTCTTATTCTGCTTTTTTAACATCTTGATAACAAATTTACATCTTTTAGCAAGACCTTTATACAGATTTGAATATGAATCAAAATTTTTTAATTTTGGATAATTAAAAGAAAAAACACTCATCTTAGATAATCCTGCAAAACCAACTTCTAAAGGCATTGTAGAAGTACACATCCATTTAGGATATCTTTTCAATTTAGGTATTTCCGCTCCAGCCCCTCTAACCAATAAATAATTTGCAGCTAACAATCCTTTTTTTCTTCTTTCTTCATTAACAGGATGAGAATCTAAAACATCATACACTTGGGCTAAAAATTCATTTAACATATTAGCAGTATATTGGGCATTTTCTTCATCATCCAAAGGCTTACATAACTTAAATTTTCCATTAGGGGGATTAGGATCATTTCCACTAATATTATCTGAAAATCCTCCTCTAAAAACTAACACCCCTCTATGTTGAACAGTAGGTTCAAATACAAATTTAACAGGTAATTTAATTTTATTAATAGCTTTAGCAAGAATTTCAGCTTCTTTTGTTACCAATGTTCTACCAGCTCTTCTATCCCCAATTGTCCTTTGTTTAAAAGAATCTACAGTAGCAAAATTAACTCTTAAAGCTAAATCTCCTCTTTTTAATTGAATCCCTGCACCAGTAGCTTCAAGCTGTCCACGAGTACTTGAAATCAATTTATTACCAAACATAGAAACAATAGCTTCATCAGATCCAGGAGTATAACCAGGTTTAACAGTATACATAAAACCCATTTCACCTCGAGTAGCTAGAAAATCCAAATTAGGCATTTCAGCTACATCTAAAGGTGTTTTTCCATCTAATTGAGAATTAGGTAAATCACCTACCCCATCAAGTATTACTAATACCCCTTTCATAAATAGGTAAATACAAGTCTCTTTAAAAGAATTTATATTCCCTAACAAATAAGAAAAAAAACAATAAAAATAAAAATTAAAAAAATTAGGCTGAGTCTTCTATATTAAATTCAATATTATCTTCATCAGAAAGATCTCCTACAGAAACAGAATAACCTTCTATAATCTCTTCACTATTTTCAGTTATCTTTTTTGTAAAAACATCATTTCCTCTTATAACTTCTAATTCAATAAGTTTCTTTTTAGTTGGAAAAATCCAAAGAAATTTCTTAGGTTTTACTTTAACAAGATTAAAATAAACTTTTTCATCAGCATCTGCACTAGTTTTATCTAAAACAGATATTGAATCTTGAAATTCTGCAGAATATTTTTTCTTAACACCTAATTCTGCATTAGTTATCTTTCCAATATTTTTGGGCATAAGAGCTAAGTCCCAATCTTCTCCTTCAAAGCCAACTAATTGTCCCTTAATTAAAATAGAACCTTCATATTTCTCCTTAATTCCTTCAAAAGAAGCAACTTTAGAATCTGTTGCACTTGCAGAAGTAGATCTTATATTAAAAAGATCAAAACTTACTTTATCTCCCACAACCTTTCCAGAAACTCTGAAATCTTTTTCATCTATTCTTATTTTTCCAAATAAATCATTATCTTTTTCTCTTAAAAGTTTCAAATAAACACTTTGTTGATTATCTTCTTGACTAGCAATACCTTTTCCATTAAAAATAGCAACACCTGATCCATTATTATGTGTTAAAAAAATTGGTTTTAATCTTTTACTAAAAATAATTTTTCCCTTTGAATGAGCTGTTGTATCTTCTCCTTGAACTTTTACAACAAAACCACTTACACCTAAATCTTTAGTTGATACTTCAAGTTCAAATGTTCCAGATTCCATTCTTCCTAATTCAATTGTATCAGATTCAATAAATTTTCCAACCACACCTTCATTAGGACTTTCAAAACTTAAAACATATTTGAAAGTATCTTGGGCAGAAACAGAAGAAGCTATATGATTGTCTGTAATCATAATTTTATAAGATGCAACACCTAAACCATCTTCATTCATTTCAGCAAGTTGAATTCCTGACATAAGTCCTACTTTAACTAGATGTTTATTTTCATCTGAATTTAAATTATCCTGTTCAGCAAAAACCCCTACAGTTGAAAAAACCATTAATCCAATTAACATTAAGGCCATCATTCTCATTGATTTTTCGTTTTTCATTTTATTCATATTTTTATACCTCCACTAATTTAGTTAAAATTATAGCTCAAAAAAAGTATATATACCTGTACATGGAACCAACTGGAACCTTATTTTAACTTGATAATTTTATTTTTTCCTTCACCCTCACGAATAATTAATTTCTTTTTTTCTAAATTAACAAGATATCTAGAATAACTTGCTTTAGGAATATCTAATTGTTTTCTTATTTCCTTTTGCCTCATGGATTTTTTCATTAAAAGTTTGATTATTTTTTTTTCCACATCATTTATCAAAGGAAAAATATCTTCAAATTTTTTCTTCTTCTTTTTCTTAGACTTCACAACATACCACATTACAATTCCTATAAAAATAATTCCCATTAAAAAATAAACAAAACCTCTTCCAGAAGATGATTCTAATTCATAGGTTATTTCGAAATCTAAAATCTTATCATGATCAATGAGATTAATTGTTTTTTGACTAAATCCCATTAAAAAATTTACACCTTCAACCGAAATTACTTTATCAATATCTCCAGGTAGATGGATATCTATTAAAATAGTTTCATAATAATCTCCATTAAGTAAAAAAGACCAAATTCCTTTTTCAAGAGAAATTAATTCATTTGTTTCACCAGACAAATGATTTTCATTAAACACCACCCCTTCTAAATCTAAATTAACATCTGTATCTACAGAAAAAGTTGCAATACCATTTTCATCTAAATAAATATCTCCATAAATATAACTTGCAGAAGCTCCACTAATAAAAAATACTAAAACTAACATTAAAACCATCTTTTTCATAGAATAAAATATCTAATTATCTTTATAAATATTGATTTTTTTATATTAACCATGTTTAATAAACTTAAAGAAAAACTAAAAAGCTGGACTAAAAAAGTTTCAACAGAAGCTGAAAAAAACCAAGAAAAGGAAGAGGTAGAACTTCCAACAGAATTTAATGCAGGAAAACAAAAATTTGAACCAAAATTAGAAAAAATAAAAGAAACAATTCAAAAAAAAGAATCAACAAAATCAACTACCAAAGAAAAAGAATCTCCAAGGCCAGGTGAAAAAGGATTTTTCAAAAAAATAACTTCTAAAATAAATACCATCAAAATATCTCAAACAGAATTCGATGTTTATGAAGAAGAATTAAAAATGCTTCTTCTAGAAAATAATGTTGCCTTTGAAGTTGCTGAAAAGATAATTAAAAAACTAAGTGAAGAGATCATTGGTAAAGAATTATTAAAAAAAGAAATTGAAGGTGAAATCGCAGAAGCTTTTAAAAATATAATAAATGGAATACTTATTGATCCTTTTAAAGTTGAAGATAAAATAAAAGAAAAAAAAGACAAACCATACATAATACTTTTCTGTGGAATAAATGGAACAGGTAAAACAACAACTATTGCTAAAATAGCTGAACAACTTAAAAAACAAAAAATCTCAAGTGTGTTAGCAGCTGCAGATACTTTCAGAGCAGCTTCAATAGAACAATTAAACCATCACGGAGATAAAATAGGTATAAAGGTTATTTCGCATGAATATGGTTCAGATCCTGCATCTGTTGGTTTTGATGCAATAAAATATGCAAAAAAACAAAAATTAGATTGTGTGTTAATAGACACAGCAGGAAGAATGCACACCTCAAAAAATCTTCTCAAAGAAATTGATAAAATATCACGTGTCTGCAAACCAGATCTTACTATATTTGTTGGAGAAAGCATAACTGGAAATGATATTATTGAACAAGTAAAAACATTTGACTGGGAAATTGGAATAGATGGAATCATTCTAACTAAGGCAGATATAGATGAAAAAGGTGGAACAGCTCTAAGTGTAGGATACACCACAAAGAAACCAATATTATATCTAGGAACAGGACAAAACTACGGAGATGTTGAACAGTTTAATAAAAAGAAATTTATTGAAAGACTTGGGTTGTGAATCAATAAATTTATAAACAATTGTAACTCTTAAGTAGTTATGAATAACAACATTGTATTTGAAGAACTACCAAAAGAATTGAGATCTAATTATTTGGATGATTGTTTTCCTGCTGAAAAGCTCGGTATAACAAAAATTAATTATGATTTAGAAAAAAAATTAGCAATTGCAAAGGTTTCAGTAACATCAAATTTTGAAAATTCTTATGATGAAAATAAAGATAATAGTTATCATTGGTCTGCAATTACTGCATATAGGGCAATATCCCAATTAGCAATTGGATACTTATGTTCTGATTTAAACAAAACAAGAACTTGGAGAAGTAATACAAATTAGTTCAGAAATAAAAACAAGTAGACCAATAAAAAATAAAGAGGACATTCCAGTGGAAATCCAATTTTCACAATACCATAAAAAAGGAAAATATCTATTTGGCGGACTAAAATATAAATTAGCAGAAGGAAATTTTAATGGAAGTATGCGATTTGCAATAAACATTAATTAAATTTATTTTTTTAAATTAAAATAAAAGATTAAATACAGAATTAAGAGAACTATAATTGATAATATTAGACTAAAAAAACCATTAATTATATTAGGGAAAAATAAATCAAAATCTAATACATTAAAATAATTAAGATGAATAACTTCTAATTGTATAATTGAATAAATTATCAAAGATAAAATATGAATAATAGCTGAAAATAATATTAAATTTTTTAATGCAAGAAAATATTTATTTTTTCCAATTTTTTTCATAATAAGGTTATTAAAATATTTTATTTAAATCTATTCTTTTATAAAATCCCCCAAACCACAAACCCTATAAATTCTCTCTTTCTCATTTAATTATGTTAGAAAAACTAGGAGAAGTATTAAGAAAAGCTACAAATAAGATAGCGAATACTATATTTCTTGACAAAAACCTTGTAGATTCAATAATCAGAGATCTTCAACGAGCTCTAATAGAAGCAGATGTAAATATTTCACTTGTAAAAGAATTAAGCGATAAAATCAAACAAGTAGCTTTAGATGAAAGAATCAAAGGAATTGAGAAAAAAGAACATCTCATTAAACTTCTACATGATGAACTTGTAAAAATTCTTGGAGAAAAAGTCTCTATAAATCTAAAAACAGGTCAAAATAGAATAATGCTTCTAGGATTATATGGTGCAGGTAAAACAACCACTATTGCTAAACTAGGTAACTACTTTTCAAAAAGAGGAAAAAAAGTTGCTTTGATAGGTTTAGATGTTCACAGACCAGCAGCTCCAGAACAACTTAAACAATTAGCTGAAAAACACAAATTAAATTATTTTGTAGATATGAAAGAAAAAGATCCATTAAAAATCTGGAAAAAATTTGAAAAGAAATTAAAAGATTATAACCTAATCCTAATAGATACAGCAGGAAGACATACTTTAGATAAAGATTTAATAAAAGAAATAAAAGATCTAGGAAAAACAATAAAACCAACAGAAACAATTCTAACACTTCCAGCAGATATTGGCCAAGCAGCAAAAAAACAAGCTCAAGAATTTAAAGAGGCATTGAATATGACTGGAGTAATAATCACTAGAATGGATTCCAGTGCAAAAGGAGGAGGAGCTTTAACAGCTTGCGCAGAAATAAATGCAGGGATTTATTTCATAGGAACAGGGGAACAAATAAATGATATAGAGGAATTTAATCCAGAATCATTTTTATCAAGACTTTTAGGAATGGGAGATTTACAATCTTTATTAGAAAAAATAAAATCAGTTACAAATGAAGATGATCAAAAAGCTATGCAAGAAAGAATGGAAGATGGGAAATTAACATTAAAAGATGTTGTTGAACAAGTAAAATCAATGGGATCTATTGGTGGTTTTGATAAAATAAAATCTTTAATTCCAGGTTTAGGAAATGCAAAAATACCTGAAAATTTGTTAGAAAATCAAGAAGCTAAAGTTGCAAAATGGGAACATATTATAAAATCAATGACAAAACAAGAAATAGAAAATCCTGAAATATTAAAAAAAGAAGTTTCAAGAATTTCAAGAGTAGCTAAAGGGGCAGGAGTTAATAATAGTGAAGTTAGAAAATTACTAAAACAATATGATATGTTAAATGAAATGGTCAAAAATACTAGTAACATAGATATGGAGAAAGGCATGAATCCAAAACAACTTCAAAAAATGATGAAAAAATTTGGAAAAATGAAAAAATTAAAATTCTAATTAATAAATATCAAAGCTTGAAACTAATTACACCCTAACCTTTTTATATTCAAATATCTATCTTAAGAAATGAAATACAAGTTTATATTATTCTTATTCTTATTATCATTCATAGCTTCAGCAATGCTTTCGTTTAGCTCTCCTTCTGAAACTTGTCTTGTTGCAGAAAATACTTGCAGTTTAGTAGAACAATCTGTTTACGCTCAAACATTTGGAATAAAAAATAGTTATTATGGTGTTGGAATTTTTGCATTTCTATTATTCTTAACATATTCCCATATAAAGAAACCAAGAAGAACAAAACAACACATAATTAATTTTGCAACAACAATTGGAGCAGTAATAGCGCTTTATTTTATCTATCTTCAACAATTTGTATTAAAAGCATATTGCACATATTGTATGGTAGTTGATATAAGCTTAATTTTAGCGGTTTTCATATTAATAATCTCTTACAAGATGAATAAAAGAAAATTGAGAAAATGGAATCTAGAATAATTCAACGTGGTGCAGAGGCAATAATTCTAAAAGAAAAAAATAAAATTACTAAAAAAAGAATTAAAAAATCTTACAGAATTCCAGAATTAGATAAAAAAATAAGAAAACTTAGAACACGTTCTGAAACAAAATTATTAATCAAAGCTTCAAAAATAATTAATACTCCACAAGTCCATGAATCAGATGAAAAAACCAAGGAGATTAAAATGGATTTTATCAAAGGAGAAAGACTTTCAGAATTTCTAAACAACTTTCAATTAAAACGTCAACTCAAAATATTACTAAACATTGGAAAAGATATTGCAAAACTGCATGATGCAGAGATTATTCATGGAGATCTAACAACTTCAAATATGATTTTAGCAAAAAATAATTCATTAACATTTATAGATTTTGGATTAGGTTTCATAAGTCATAAATTTGAAGACAAAGCAGTAGACATTCATCTTCTAAGACAAGCTCTTGAAGCTAAACATTTTCAACACTGGGAAAAACTATTCAAGGAATTTCTCAAAGGATACAAAAAATCAAAAGACTACGCAAAAACCTTGGAAAGATTCAAAGCTGTAGAAAAAAGAGGAAGATATAAACATTAAAAAATTTAATTAATCGTAAACATTCTTTCTATGTCCAATTCTAACAACAATTATTTTATTAATAGAAATAATAACATCTACAACAGCCCTATAGCTTCCAATTCTTAATCTCCAAAGTTTTTGTCCTTGCAATCTTTTTAAAAAACGGTAAGGATTATCTCTTACAGAATAAATTTTATTTAATATAATTTCAGCTTCTTTCTTTGAAATCTTTTTTAAAAATTGTTTTGAAATTTTTGTTAGTTTTATTTCAAACATTTTAACTTAAAGTTATACCTAATTCTTCTGCAACAGATTCTATAGAATAAACTTCTCCTTTCTGCACATTTTCTAACCCTATTTGAATTTCTTTAATTTCTTCTTTGCTCAAAATTTCTTCATTAAGATTTTCAAGTAAATTATTTAGAATTTCATCATAAGACTGTCTATCAAAAACTTTTATAGATTTCAATCTTTCAAGAGTATCCACATTTATTTGGATTGTTGTTTTTTCCATACTATATAGTAACTATAGTAGGTATATAAGTCTTTCTACAACATGGCCCAAAATTATTTTTAAAAATAAAAGGAGATATAAACATTAGGTTTAAAAATTAAATAAAATTCCAATATCCATAGCCCCATAGTATAGTGGTCAAGTATCCGGCCCTTTGGAGGCCGAGACCCCGGTTCGAATCCGGGTGGGGCTATACTTTTCTTAAACTATTCAAAAATTCTTTCATAAAAAATTTCTCTATTAATCTCCTGTCTAGAAGGAGTAATCTTTCGAACAAGACTCATAAAATTATTATTATAATATTTCTCACCAATTAAAACAGCTGCAAGTTTTTTATATTCATTACTAGCTCTTGAATTAGGTTTATGCAATGTAGAAGGTTGAAATTTAGCTGCAGACTTTAAAATATTTATATCATGAGGTATCACAGCCATAACAGGAATCTCTGTTGCATCTTCAATATTTGTTAATCCAAGTTCAAATTTCTTATTATGAACTTTATTTAAAACAAGACCGTTAATCCTCACACCCCGTTGCTCAGCCCTTTTAATAGATTTCAAAGTCATACTTACAGAAGAATGATCAGGGGTGGTCATAATTAAAATCTCATCAGAAGCAATTAAAGGTGCAAGAGATTCTTCGTTAAGAGAAGGTGCAGAATCAATTAAAATAACATCATAATGTTTCTTCAAAGAATTTATTTTATTTTTTAAAGCTAAATATGGAATCTCTGTATGAGAAAAAATCCTCGCAGGTAAAATATCCAAATCATCTAATTCATAAATAGCATCTCTAAGCTTAATCTTACGATTTAATAATTCATGGATAGTTGCAGGAGGTTCAACAACATTAAAATGAATTCCTAGATTAGGTGCTGAAAAATTTGCATCTACTAATAACACTTTCTTTCCCAAATTAGCTATAGAATGTCCTAAAGCTGCTACAGCAGAAGTTTTACCAACACCCCCTTTAAGACTAAAAATTCCAATCACCTTACACATACTTCTACAAAATACCTTTTTGTTTAAAAATATTTGCCCTCACTCAAATATAGCAAGATTTAAAAAACAAATTCACAACTTAATAAAATGCCTAAAAAAGAAAAAACAGAGAAAACAGAGAAACTAGAAAAAAAGTCAAAAAAAATCTCCCAAGCAGATTTTGAGAAGAAAGTTCTAGAATTAGCAGGAAAAGGATTAACTTCTGAAAAGATCGGAGAAGCTCTAAAACATCAAGATATTCATTCTAAAGACTATAAAAACAAAATCTCAAAAATTCTAAAAGACGCTGATAAACATATTGACGCAGACATGAAAAATATAGAAACTAAATTAGAAAAAATCAAAACACATTACGAATCAAACAAACAAGACAAAAGAGCAATGAGAGAAAAAGATAGAGTGTTTGCCCAATTAAGAAAAAGAAAAATCTATCTTGGTTTAATCACAAAAAAGAAGAAGAGATAGAGTTTCAACTAGTTCTAAAAAAATAAGAAAAAGGATAAAAATAAAAATTTAAAATTAATTATACTCCAGCACAATAACACATATACCCATCAACCATATTATCTAAAGACACATCATCAGAACAAGGTTCTAACATCGCAGGAGCACTAGATGAACTTTCCATTTGTTGTGCAAAAAGACATGCTTCTCCAACTGCTGCGCATTTATCATTACATGTGCCTTCATGATTTGCTCTTGCACCATCTGAAACAGCATACCTTAACATAACAGCAATTTCTTCATAAGTCACACCAGATTCTCCAACACCAGCATATTCATAAACAACCTCTAATTCAACATTTCCAAAATCATCTATTGAATTAACTCCTATTAATAAATTTCCAATTCTTTTTGGAGATCCTGTACCAACATCTTTTGTCTCAGAACCACTCTGAGGATCACTAACACTAATTATAGCAGAATATGGAAAGCTAGTTACACTTTCTAAATCTATATTATAATCTCCATCATATCCTTCGTAAATTCCCCAAGAATTATCTTCATTAAGAGTACAGCCATCATTACAATTTTCAAAGTTTTCTTCCTCAACACTCCCCACATATCTTGCTCCAATAGAAGTATCAACTAGATTATTCCTTACATATTGAGAAGCTAAAACAACATCTATAATATCATATCCTACAACATATAACATTATTTTTTCTTCATTAAAAGGATTAACAAAACTTTCAATTAAAAACTCTCCAGGACCTATATTAATTTCATTTTCCCAAACATCTTCACAAGAATCTTCTCCTAATAAATCCCATATAACTGAATTACTACAATGAGATCCAACAATAATTAAATTTTTTTCAGCGAAAGAAGGAAGCTCATCACTACTAATCATAATCTCTTCAGGTCCCCCTTCAATAATTTCAATATATTCAAACAAATCACTTTGTATATTGCCAGTTTCAACAAGTTCTAATATAGAAATATCAGGTTCTGTTCCATAAATAATTGCAGCATCTACAATCCCCTCAACAACAAAAGGAATAGGATAAAAGATTGAATCATCTTCATCTTCTATAAGTTCTTGTAAATTTCTTTTAGAAACTATTTCTATCTTAGATGTATCTCTTCTCCAAAAACTAGACTCAGTAGATACAAGTTTAATAGTATACTTTCCAACTCTTTTAGATTTTCTCTTTGACATCTCAATAATATTCCCATCAACATTTATAGTTGCAGAATCACCATCTATAACAACAGCTAACAGCTCAACATCTTCTCCATCTAATTCAATCTTAGTTAACGTGCCTTCTTTCAATTCAATATCAGCAGAATCATCAAACTTAGCAATAGCATTTCCTGTGAAATCAAACAAACCTGCAGAGACCATTGAGAACATAAATACTCCTAAAACTAACATACTTAAAATAATTAAATTTTTTTTCATTTTTTACCCCCTTTCATCTTATTAATATCTTATAATAATTAAAAAAAGATATATAAAATTACCTATAATCTAAAACAACATTTAAAAATTGAATTTTCTTTAATTAATTATGGCCCTAAATAATATGCCTTTTCAACAATATCCTATTTTATCAATTGTGTACACTTCACTATTATTTTTAGTTTTAGCATTCTTTTTACCCTGGCTTCTAAGAAAATTTCTTGAAAAAGATAGTATAATTTCAAATAAAAAGCAATCTTGGATAGCCACACTTCCCTCCTTATTAATTTCTTTGATATTATATCTGGTCCTTCCTTTTGAATCTGAATTATTTAGAAGATCATTAATGATTTTAGTTTTTTCAATATCCTCAATCTTTTCAATAAAATTCGTATATAAATTAGATATAAAAACAGTGTTAAAAATTTTCAAACTTCGTTATGTAATAATTTTACTAATATTTGGAATCTTATCTGCATCAGGATTTAATGAAATTCTTGCAGGAAAATTATGGGGCTAATCCTAACATCCAAAACTTTAAAACCTTAATTCTGATTCATATTTTATGGCACTTGAAGAAGGAGACATTGTATTATGTACTGTTGAAAAAATAGTGGGAACAACAGTATTTGTAAAAATTGATAATGAAGGTGATGGAAGTCTATCTTTTAGTGAAGTTTCACCAGGTAGAATAAGAAACATTAGAGATTTTGTTGTTCCGAAGAAAAAGATAACTTGTAAAGTTCTAAGAATATCCCCTAACGGACATATTGATCTTTCATTAAGAAGAGTTACTTTAAAAGAAAAAAAAGAACTTAAAGAAAAATATAAACAAGAAAAATCTTATCAAAGTATATTCAAAACAATTGTAGGAGAAAAAGCAGAAGAAATCATTGAAACAATAAAAAAAGATTATGATTTATTTGAATTTTTAGAAGAAGCTAAAACAAACTTAAACAATCTTACAAAAATTGTTGGAGAACCAGCTGCAGAAAAAATAGCTAAAATTTTAAATTCTCAAAAAAAGAAACAAGCTATCCTAAAAAAACAAATTCAACTAACAAGTAAAAACCCAAATGGATTAACTTTGATAAAAGATCTTTTAAAAACAGTAACAGAAGCAAAAATTAAATATCTTGCAGCTGGAAATTATATTTTAGAGTTAGAAGCTAAAGATATAAAATCAGCTGATAATCAAATGAAAAATATTCTTCAAATTCTTGAAAAAAAAGCTAAAAAACAAGACATGACATTTATTATTAAAGAGAAGTAAATGTCAATCAGCGTCTCTAATTTGCAGTGATAATGCATAATCATAAAGCTTAAATACAGATAAATTGCCCTATTATATATGGAAGGCTCAAACATAAATTTGCAAGATCTAAAAGAAGGGACATTTCTAGTTAATGTCATGGGAATAGTTTTTGACACAAAAACAAAAAAAATTCTAATAGGTAAAAGAGAAAAAGATCCCCACATTAAAGAATTAAGTTGGTGTTTTCCGGGAGATACTCCTAGATATGATAAAGATTTAGATCATTATTTAAAACAAGAAGTAAAAAAGAAAACCAATCTTGATATAGAACCTATAGGGGTAATCTTTGCTAAAACATATCCTGAAAATAGGAAAATCATGTCAATCTACTATCTATGTGGTATTACAGGTGGTGAAGAAAAAGCACAAGATGCATTTAAAGAAATTAAATGGGTTGACCCAGAAGAACTTGAAGAACATTTTACAACATCATTCCATCCAAAATTAAAAGAATATATTCTTAATCTGAAATGAAATTAAAAAAGTGTCAAAAATGTAAAGTCTACACATTAAAAGACACTTGCCCAATGTGTAAAAAAACCATTGGAGATGCACATTATAAATTTCTAGATTTTTCTAAAAAGAAATCAAAATAATTTTTTCTACTCTCTAACTAAAACACCATATCTTCCATCATAGCCAGGTTTAACTTCTAATTTTCCATCTCTATTTAATAAAATTAAATCAATCAAATTCTTCTCAACATTTTTCCCCACCATTTCTTTTTTATCAATATCTAATAATAAATTAAATTCATTCTTAAACAATTCAATTAAACCCTCATACATTGCCCAAGCTTTTTTAGTAGCCATTCCACAACTTAAATGAAGAGAAATTAATTCATGCAGAGGTAACAAGGTATAAAACTTCTTAGCATTTTTAGGCCTATAACCTGATTCTTCTTTTGAAATTTCTTCAACACGATAATCCACACCCAAGGTCAAAGGTTTTCCACATTTAGGACATTTACCTCCAAGTTCTTTTGTTTTTTTAGGATCACACGAAAAATCACATTTTCTATGACCATCCCAATGATAAATACCATATTGAGGAGGAGTTTCAATTGTAAACTCAATTCCATCTCCAGTTCTTATTGCATTAATAATATTCTCATATGTTAATTTCTTAATATTCAAAACAGTTGCTTCTCTCCCAATTCTCCAAGGCCAAAAAGAATGCAAATCAGAAAAACTCACAATATTAACTTTTTCCTTAAACCTCCAAAGCATATCTGGATCTGCACTCATTCCAGATTCAATAGCATAAATATGTTTAACCTGTTCTTCAAAACATTCTTCAAGAGAATCAAATCCCTTTTTACTTCCAAACAACCCAAACCAAGGAGTCATACAATGAGCAGGAATAATTTCAATATTATCATCAATAGCTTTCAAATCTCTAGTAACATCTTTTACAGCAAGTCCAAAAATAGGTCTACCATCATAATCAATTCTCCCCTTGCTTGCAAAATATTTTGTAATCTTATCTGCAACTTTTCCACTAGGGGCAAATATAACTAAATGAATAGCTCTTCCCTTTCCACCCTGAGTATACATAAAAGAAATCTCTGTCTGAAATATAAAAGGAAATCCCCCTTCTGTCCAAAGAATTCCATTTTCATCTTCTGTCAGCTTCTCATTAATCTCTTCCCTATGCAAAGCATGTTGAAAATCCCCTGTTCCCAATAAAGTAACTCCTTTCATTCGCCCATATTTCTCAAGATTCTCAATACTAAGATTCTTTGATGTTGCACGAGAATGCTTAGAATGAATATGCAAATCAGCTATTACTTTCATTTGAATTCAATTTCCTGTTTAATTAGAATGATTGAAAATTTCCTATTTACTTTCATTATTAAAAATAGAAGAATTAGATTAAATAGTTTCCGTCATAAACCTATATACTACAACATATATATCACACAACACACTTCCACATCAATAAAATTTATAAAGAAAGTTTCAAATAAATCTACATGGAAGAAAAAGCTTTAGTATTAATCAAACCAGATGCAATGGTTAAAAATCTCGCAGGAAATATTATCTCTGAATTATATAATCTAGATCTAAAAATGATTGGTTTAAAATTAGTAAATGTTCAAAAAGAATTAGCAGAACAACATTATGAAGAACACAAAGATAAACCTTTTTTTGAAAAACTTGTTAAACATATTACAGGGGAACTTCACAACAATGAAAATGTAATTGCAATTGCATATCAAGGAGAAAATGCAGTTAAAAAAATTAGAGATGCTGCAGGAACAACACATCCAGAAAAAGCTGATTTTAATTCAATAAGAGGAAAATATGGAAGATTACATAGTGAGACTGATTGTTTTGAAAATGTAATGCATGCTTCAGATTCTCCAGAAAATGCTGAAAAAGAAATTTCTTTATGGTTTGATGAAAAAGAATTAGTTCAATTTTAAAGGGAATTCTAATTGGAGAGGATTAATTAAATAAACGTTATCAAAATTTTCTTTACTTATATTTTTAGATTTTTCATGATATAATTCATAATCTCTTTCAATTCCACTTTTGGAATAACTTCTGGAATCTTCTTTTTTAAAAAACCAATTAAGACAAACATCTAAAGGTGTTATAAATTTCCAACAAAGAATTCTATCTGCACCATAATCTTTAAATTGTTCAACCATATCTTTCCTACCTTTAGGATACCCATTCCAACAATCAACAATCAAATCAAGATCACTAGCATTGTTTAAACTATTTTTAATTCTATTAAAAAAAATTCTATAAGCATATTCATGCCCCCCAGTATATGGATTAAGAGAAGTTTTTCCAAATAATTCAATCAAGAGATCATCTCTAGAAATTCCTTTGACCCTTGGATTTTTTTCTAAAAAATTTCTAACATATGTTGATTTTCCAGCACCTCTTGGTCCAGAAGTAAGAATAATTCTTTTCATTTCAATTAAAGATCATCAACAATCCCAGCATCAGAAACATAGAAAATAGTTTCATCGTCAGGAAGATTTGGACTATCAATTAACTTAGCAACTCTAGAACCTTTCTTTCCTCTTCTTAAATACATTCTATAAGTACTAGCATGACCTACAATATGCCCCCCAATAGCTGTTGTTGGATCTCCAAACATCTGTGCAGGATTAGCCATTACTTGATTTGTCACATACACTGCTAAATTATGTGTTTCAGCTAACTGCATTAAATTATGCAAATACCTATTCAACTTTTGTTGCCTATCTGCTAACTGTCCTCTTCCTGCAAACTCTGCTCTAAAATGAGCTGTTAAAGAATCTATAATAATCAATTTAATTGGTTCTCCATTTTTAACCATCTCCCCAATTTTTTCCAACAAAAGCATTTGATGATCAGAATTAAATGCCCGAGCAACAAAAATATTTTTCAAAACTTTTTCAGGATTAGCACCTAAAGCTTCTGCAATTTGTTTTATTCTAACAGGTCTAAAAGTTCCCTCAGTGTCTATAAACACACATTTTCCATTAGCACCACCATTTTCCACAGGTAATTGCGCATTAACAGCTAAAGTCAAAGCTACCTGTGTTTTACCAGAACCAAAAGCTCCAAAAGCTTCTGTAATAGACCTACTTTCAATTCCTCTTCCACCCAGTAAATTATTAATATTTTCACTACCTGTTGTAATAGTATGAATATTTTCTCTTCTCTGAGCATACTCAGCACCATCGACAAAACCTAAATCAAGCATATCTCTTGCAGCCTGAATAGCTTTTCGTGCAACAGCAGCACTTACACCAGCAGCATCACCTAAATTAGAAGGAGACATAACAGCTAAAGTCATTAAATCATAAATACCTGCAGATTCAAGTTTTGCAGAAACAGCAGGCCCAATACCTGGTAAATCTGTTAAAGTATATTCTTTCTTTTCTTTTACAATCTCTTTTTTAGTAGTTTTCTTCTCAACTTTCTCTTCTTTTTCTTCCTTTTTAACAACCATAAAAACCCAAAACAAGTTCTATTTATAAGTATTTATAGAGTTAAATATACATAAACTAAAATCCCCTATTTACCAACAATAAGATCAACAAAATATCTAAAATTAAAAAACAAACAAAAATCACCATTTCCATCCTACTACCTGTTCTCAGTTTACCATAGATTAATTTTTTCCAAGGATAAAAAGGTTTAATACCTTTGACAGTAAAACTATCTGCAAACAAATGTACACTATATCCTAAAAAAAATGGAAATGCTAACACTGGAAAAACCCAAACAAAAAACAAAGTTATTAAGATTAAAAAAATAAAACTATGAAACACTGTCCTATGTCTAATAAAAAACTGTAAAGGTCTGAAAATCTTCTTCCTACCTAATCTAGAATATTTACTATCAATATCTACTAATAAGGTGGCAAACAAAACAACAAACACAAAAACAAATTTATTCTCAACATAAGAAATAAAAAGAAGAATAAAAAAAATACTTATAACAAGGTGAGTTCTAGTTAACATCTTAATAATTTAGCTTTATTCTATTCTCAAAGCTATTTTAAGCCAATTAAAAAATCTTTTTACCAAACCAGCTTCAGTACAGAATTTATCTTGAGTACATTCTTCCCCTTCACAATCTACAATTTCTCTTACTTTACAAGAATTGCTTACACATTCAAAATTATCAGAACAGGTTTCATTAATAGCTCTCTGAGCAACCCAACTAATAGTTTCATTTGAACAATAGGTTACATTTTTTCTTCTTTCAACACCATAACATCTTTCATTCAAAATACATCCCTCATCACAAGTAATATTACTATTTGCATCATCCCCAATAACTCCTCCTGTAAGTTGATTAATCTCAGCTATTTCAACATCACCAGAGTTTTCTAAAACTTCCCCTTCATTTTCTTCTCCTTCTTGCGAAGCTTCTAATTCTCTTATCAATTCATCTACTCTTGAATCAATATCAAATACTTGATCATCTTGATTATTAAATGCAGCACCATCATCATCATAATTACAAGAACCATCATCTGTGGTTGCTCCAGAATAATAATTTTCAGCACTTGAATCTGTACATCCATAAACAGGATCTACTTCATTATTGTCATTAGCTTCATTATAAGTACAGCTTCCATCACCTATATTTGCATCTGCATTATAATTGTTAGCAGTATCATCCATACAACCTAGAACTTCCACAACATCATAGGTACAAGAATCATCATCTGTGTTTGCATCTGCATTATAATTGTTAGCAGTATCATCCATACAACCTAGAACTTCCACAACATCATAGGTACAAGAATCATCATCTGTGTTTGCATCTGCATTATAATTGTTAGCAGTATCATCCATAC
>Ga0233429_1002057_pt1 | contig 21788 bp, 23 predicted proteins | sample SI_118_April2016_3_FD_179879 | JGI IMG/M metagenome (GOLD analysis project Ga0233429, IMG submission 179879) | Seawater microbial communities from Saanich Inlet, British Columbia, Canada - SI_118_April2016_135_MG | ecosystem: Environmental > Aquatic > Marine > Inlet | place: Canada: British... | reverse complement strand
TTTTGGGGTATGAGGATAACGGGTAACAATATCATGTGGCATAAGTCCAGGATATATAGGATGTTAGGGTGTTTTATGTTATATTCATGGGTAGGGTTAATTGGTAATGGATTAAGGAGAATCAATTTGAGAATTGCGTATTATATCAGAGTTTCAACTGTTGAACAAAATTTGGCAAGACAAGAAGAAAAGGTTGAATCCGAATGGAGTGTTTTCGCAGATAAAATTTCAGGGACTGTCCCTTTTGAATTGCGTCCTCAAGGTAAGAAACTTCTTGAAGCTGTTTCCGCTGGAATATTTGATGAAATTAAGGTACTCCACTTATCAAGGCTCGGGCGAAACACTGAAAATATCTTGGCAACGATAAAGACTATACATCGAACCGGCGTTTCCATTCATCTCATAAATCAGGGCATTCACACATTGGTAAACGGGAAGGAGAATATTACATCTAAGCTTCTAATCACAATCCTTTCTGGAATTGCAACCGCTGACTATGAGACCAGACGGGAGGCAACACTTGCCGGAATAGCCATAGCCAAACAACGTGGCGTCTACCGAGGTCGCTCTAAAGGTTCAACTGAAGATATATCAAAGTGGTCTCAGAAACCAAAAGTTCAGAAGGTCAAGACCTTGCTTGAGAGTGGTGTGAGTGTTCGTAAAATCAGGCAGACACTGGGCGTCTCATTCAACCTCTGTTATAAAGTGAAACGGCTACTCCTTGATGATGATAACGATATTGACAACAGCACTAATGTGTATGATAATTTAGGTAATCTGGTAGACGTTGCTTTTGGATAAGCGTCCTATTCAAAAAAGCTTAGAGTTCTTCGGGACGTAGCCGATTCTTTAATCATTTATCCCGACTTGAGTGACACACATATATCTGATATTATTTAACTCCACTTCTTTGTTTCATGGTGTTAATCAAAATCAACCATTGTGACTAACGGTCACCCCTTTTAATTCACTCATCCACTATTGATGCATCAAATAGAATCTTTCCTCGGATTTTTATATACGGTAGGGGTGATTCATCATACCTCGTTCAACGTCAAATTGTTGTCCTTGAAATATTATAAATCTCAGAAATCAATTTAGGGGTAAGGTATTTCATATTTTTGTAATCCATTGTTGTTCTCCTTCTGTTGTATTATGTGTTGTTTGAGTGTCGTCAAGGCTGTTTGAGACCGGTTGAATAGCCTACCAATGGCGTAGTATGCCCGTGTCATTCACTGGCTATTTTTGGCTCTCATCTGTCGTTATTTCTTTCTCATGATTGTCGTTCACTGTATCGTCATTCACCTTTGACTTGATTCTTGCTTTAAAGGATTTGTCTGAGGTGACCTCAGCTATTTCAAAATCAATGTGAGAGATTAGTGAAACTCAATCATTGAAAAATTCTTCAGTGTATTCTCACTGATTATCAACGACCATTTTCCGAAATATTACATTCAATTGGTCATGTATTCCCAGATGCTTTTTATTGTCTTCCATGTCATGTCCTTTCTATGCTGTGAAGCGGTTGATTGTATTCAAATAGTGGTAAGGAAGTTCTTCTAACTTTATCCGGCATGTCACAATTAGTTGAGCACAATTATTCTGTGGCTTTTACTCAAGTTGAGAGACTACTACTTTTATTGCACTTCAACTAAAACCTGATACTGTTAAGTGGTAACTGCTTAATTATTTCAAAACTTTTAAGAGTTGAAGTGAAATCCAGAATCTTGATTCTGGCGGGGAGGATTTTAATCCGACCTCTTACTCAACAGTTCCAACTTGAATTCCAATTCTACTATTTTAATTGTGTCCGGTTCTTTCAACTATCTACTAAGAAGCCCCTTCTACAAAGGGTCTTCAACGTCAGTGAAATCAAAGATTCCACTTCCGTAATTTTCTCAACCATTTCTACAAGTGATTCACCGCTTTTTAGTCTTCACAATCACACTAAAATTTAGATGCACTCCGCCTACTGGTTGCCACTTTTTAGTGAACCATGGTGACTCTATCTCAACTCTTGCCTTTTTACCCTTTGCGTGCTCCGTATGTTGCTTACCTACTCAGGGCGTTATAAAGCAAGATATATCCTCTATGATTGTTTAAGTTATGCTACTTCGTATCTTATTTCGCCTTGTATCACTCATAGAGCTTTTTAACAATTAAATGGTTGGCTTATGCAACTCCTTTGACCGTTTCTCATTTCTTTTTGTCCGATTATAATTGAGCCAGTCGCCAGGAGTCATTTTTTTTGTGCTCCAGACTCTCTTTGGACCAAACTTACCAGTAAATACTTTCTTTGGTAGATTTCTGACATCTTCAATTTCTTTAGATAATTTTTGTAATATAACTTCTTTGAAAACACCTGGGTTATCAGTTGAATTTCACCTTGAGTATTTTAGGCATTCGGCGTGCCATAGTCTCTTGTATTTTTCGAATCTCGGCTCGTTAGTACTTCTGCTATAACTGCGAAGTCGGTTGGCTATTTTGTGGAACAATGTTCTTTCCAATTTTGAAATTTCTTTATCCATATTCATTCCTCTATGTTTTTCTATACATATAAATAGCAACAACCTGAAAAATATTTGCTACTATTTGGATATGATGGAAAATACTTTCGGCCATTCAGCAAAATTCATCATATCCGTTTTATTGGTTAACCGCTATTCAATCATGTCGAGTAGCTTTTGCCGGATTTGCTTATTTCCTTCACCAAATTCTATCAAGAATAGCATCTCTGGTAAGTCTACAACCCTTTCAATTTCACCGGATAAATATTTTTGCGTGATTTTGTCTGAATGGCGTTGTCGCTGGGCTGATTTCATTCTTGAGTATCTGGTGCAAATAATTTCACATGACATTTTGTACTTCTTGAATTTGCTCCCATTTGGGTTCTGTTTTAGCTTAACCAACCGGTCACAAATTTTGTGAAGCAATTCATTTTTGAGACGATAAATTTCTTTATTCATGATTAACACCTCGCAATTTCCCATCAATTACTCCACCGAAGCAGTTGAATAAATTCTCATTGGACATCTCACGCACACGAGTGATTTCTTCTTGAATTATTTCAAGCATAATTCTGTCCCGTTTCTGCATTGTGAAGACTTTATACCATGCTTCAGCTCATGATATGTATGGGGGTCTATCCAACGGAATGTGTAAATCAGCAAGCCGTTTTTGTAAAGTGCGTGTTAATAACGCTGAGGAAATGTGAATTGCTTGATTCACATTCAGCTTTTTTCTTCGGGCAATCATTAATTGACAGACTATTTTTTCGTATAAAACAGTTGAATTATCTTTAATCATAATTTACTCCTTGATACACAAGTATCGGTTTTTTTGTAAGTCGGCTAAGCAAGGGCGATGCCCTATTGCTTTTCAATCTGTTACATATATAAATAGCAGGCAGAAACGCCAAACGATTGAAAAGCTATGATTTAATTGTAAATAGTTTGAAACAGATTGAAGAATATCTTAAAAAAACGGGTGGCCTGAACATGTGTTGAGGTTCACGTTCTATAGATATCATTTATCACCCTTATTCATAATTTCTATTTAGGGTCATCTTTATTGTTAATAGTATCATGCTATTTCTAAAGCATTTGTAGTTGTCTTCTCCGTGAGAGGAAGTAATTTCATTTCATAAATCGCACATATTTGAATTTCTCAAGAATTGTTATCAATGAGGGGGCATCATGTCGTTTGAGAAGACATCGTTCAGACAGAATGTAAATCCCAATATCTGGAGTATGCTATGAAGCTTGCGCTTCTATTAATTTCAATAACAGTAGAATTAGCGATACTTATCAGGATGGTGTCGAATGGAGAAATTTTCCCATTAGGTGAACGAATGTTTTGGGGAGCGCACCTTTTGACAAGCATCATTGTGCTGGTATATGTAAAGCATTATGAAAAGCAATACGGTGAAAAATCACCAGCCTACACAAAATCATCAAGACTTATTAGAACATTAGTTGGCATTCAAATATTCATCAACTCAATGATGTTCATTACAAGATTCAATCCGATGGGAGTCGACTCGTACTTAACCAACGAGTATCTTCTTGCGGTGAGAGCCTTTTTCACATTAGACGGTGCTCGATTTTACTATGCAATGATAAGTGTGATTACTCAAAATATCTTCATGACAATAGCTTTGGTCTCATCTACACGGCTTGCCTATAGGGTTAAAGCAGGAAAAATTGCCCGAGAAGGGGAATCAACAGTTACAAGTGGCGGGGATACTGGAAGTGATGATGAGACCTCTAAAAGGGTCGGTGTAATTAAGAGAATTAATAATATTTTAATAAGAGTCTCTCGTGCTAATCAATTGGGTATGGGAATTCAAAGACTACTCATCGTGGGATGGATTTTTGTTCCCATTCTTCTTGCTTTTCTTTTCGGGGACTATGGCGAAGAGATAATTTCCATCTGGCTTGTGCTTTTCATTTCTTATTGGGTGCTCGTAGCAATTGGTATGTGGGTTTATAAGGGATTTGTTGTAGAACAACAAAATCAGAACTAATAGTATACAGATGTGGGAAAATAAATTACCAAAAGAAGCTAAAGTGATATTGCTTGCAGTTTCATTGGTTATTCTGTTTTGGTTTGTTGCCTTTTGGACTCCGCCTCTCTCCCAGCAGGACTTAATATCTAAAATTCAGAAAGTAGATGTTGACTGCACCGTGTATAACGAATCAACATACGTTTTCAACAATCACGGCTTTAAAAGCTACTTTCCAACTAAACCGACAACAGAAATATTGGATGTAGATACAGTTAAGGCAACTAACATATTCGCTCTTGACGAGACAAAAAATATTCTTTATGCCGTACTAATTACAGAGGGAGAAGTCTCCTCCACCGAATATCCTGAACTCATGCTGGCCTCTTATTTCGATTCATACCTGGCAACATCTCCAACAATTATAAATCCCAAAATCATAGAGAAAACGAGAATAGACTACAACGGTCATTCAGCATATGAGTATAAATTTTACTATAATGAATCAACTACACCTCTTATACAGCAAGGAATTTATTTTATTGAGGGCAACCGTATGTTCAAAGTGGCTATCACCTATACTCATCTGAATATTGGTGAGGTTGCTAATGAATATCTAATGTTTACTTCAACTTTTGGGACGCTAATTGAAAAATAATGTCCTTCGGAGGATAGCTTGACTGAGAACGACATTCTTAAACAAAGATATGAAAATATGTCTAATAAGCAGTTGATAGAGATTGCCTTAGGTGACTCTGATTCTTACACAATACAGGGCATCGAGTTAGCCAAACTACTTCTACAAGAAAGAGGTGTCGAAATCGACTCCAACTTCGTTCAAAATCATGAAAAGGTTAAACGAAAGGACAACAACGCCTTCCCTGAAATTGAAAAAGCGAAGGATGCTATTGATGGATTAAAAAGAACAACCCAAAAAATCTCATTTGAATGGTTTGATTTAAAAGTCCTATTATTGATTATTGTTGGGATAGTTCTCCACATGGCATTTGCAAAAGAAAATTATTTAGTAAACTATTTGTGGAATACAAGCTCTGCTGGGGATTACTACGGGCAAAGAACGATTCACGACCTGATTTATGCAACATATTCGACCTTCGCATATTCGGTAGGAGGCATGTTAGGCTCATTGTTAGTTATAACACCTTTGTTGTATAGACGCTCTGAAAGAAGTGGTAAAAACTTATTCAAATGCATTGGTCAAGGATTACTGATTGGTGTGGTTTTTAGAGCAGGCTCATATTTCATTGACACCTTAAAGTGAATGAGAAGCAAGCTGTCTCACAGCGGGCTTATGAATATGCAAAAAATGTTCTTGGGGAGGAATTATGGAAAAAGCACTCGCTGTATTAAATAATAAGAAAATGCTATATGGCCTCATTCCGATAGCAGTTATTTATGAGATGTTGTATGGTTTTGGATTAGGGGGTATGCTCATCGACTTTACTCTGTGGTATGTTGGGATTGGATATGCCTTAATACCGATAACCCAATCAATAATTAACATTATTAATCCAGATAACACGATTAAGATTGAGCCGTTAACGAGGATAAATCTTTCGATTATTCTTGGTATTTTTGCAGGTGTACTTTTTGGCGGGTTTTTAAATCTTGGATTAATCTTAATTGGAGCGGATAGCTCAAGTTAAGAGGAAAGCCCAATTCAACTAAGTGGAGGGCGATAGCAATTTTGAACTCATTAGAATCAACACTTCAAAAACTATCAGATGATGAATTAATCCGAATGGTCTATATCGTTCCGGATGACTACACAGTTGAAGGGATTGAATGTGCAAAATCAATATTGGAAGCAAGAGGTGTTGAGCGTGATGGGGGTTTTCTCAAGCAAAAGGTAACTAATGCTTATTTGAATGAAGTTGCGGAAATATCGAAACCAAAGGAGCAAAATCAAATACAGAAACTTTTGAGTATTGAAACTATAGTCTACATTTGGAGAATGTTTCCTGTCTATTTTCTCTGGGTTTCTAAAGGGGAAATCTCAGAACTATTTTCAAATCAATCACTTTTTATAACACTGGTCGTTTGGGCAATAATATTTTCTGGCCTCGAGTGGTTGCTCAAAAAAAAGAAGCTTAAGGATGTTAAGATGGCAGAAGAATCTATTAAAAAACTTAAAGGCAAGATTAAGACATAAAGATTTGGTATTCAAACGAGAACACTATTTTATCAAGTCACTTATTACAGACCATAACCAAAGACCAATCAAGCTAAGAATTACTATCCCGAAATACTTCCAAAAATCGAACCATTTATAATGCTTCAATAACTGTGTGTGGTGTTTTTCCATGTTCTTCACAGTCTGAGGCAAAAACCTTTCAACTGGGTACTTTGTGATAATGGGTGTTCCCATTATATCCCTGGGTGAATTAATCGAATAAATTTGGTTTTGATGATACCGCCATGGAATAGAGTACCAGTCCCATATTTGCATCGCATATGCTCGATGGTTTATTCCACCCCACATATTGCTTATTGCCTTCAAATCAGAGCTGGTTTGCCAATCAGCAGATTCTATTTGAATCTCATTTTCTTTCAGAAGCTCTTCAATTAAGCTGACTTCTTCATAATATATTTTCTCAATCTCTTCATATTCTGAAGGCATACCATAGTCAGAACCAAGGAAATCATGAAATCCGTCTATTTCCCAAATATATTGACAAATAACATTTAGAGGTTCCTCAACAATAGCAAAGCGTGAATCTCCATCGGGAAGGCGGCTAATTACTTCTTCGATAACAAAGGAAAAATCTCTTATATTGGGTTTCGCCTTTTTCCTGTTTTTCCAGTTAATCATAATGCTATCCTTTTGACTAAACGAAAGTTAATTAAAAAGAACACCCGTTTTACAGACTAAACAAATACCGATTCTCTCTTTTCAATCCAATCGTATTGAGCAAAACCATATTCTGTTACACACTAAAGTGTTATATTTATTAAATGTGTTGGCTCCATAATATATCATTATAACCTGTGTGCAGAAATAATTTGACGACCAAGGTGAAATAGCGATGAGCGTGGGTTTAAATTAGCTAATACTTGCTTGTCACCAAAATCTTGCTTGTACTCAATGCTCAATAAATTCATGTAATAATAGTAATTACAAAGATACAGCCCTGCCATTGCATTTAGGGTATTATGGAGGTTTGCTTCTTGGAAGAAATTATTTCTTTCATGCTTAACCTTGTTATAGTTTTTCCACCAGATTGGACTCTTATTGTATTTCCATTGACTCCATGGAGTTAGTTCTAAGCCATATCTGCTAATTCGTACGCTCTCTTCAGAAAACACCTTCACTCGCATTCCAATTACGTTACGATAATCCTCAATATTATTGCAATCTTGATATGGCTCCAGAAGTTTGCAAAGTGATTTCATAACAACATCAACTTCAGATGAGGCGGCAAGTAGTAAATGTGCCATTTCCATTGAATAGGTTTTGAAATTGTTGAGATTTAATTCAACATATCGAGATAATGATTCTACATTTTGTTCAAGCGCAAGGAAATAATTCCAATGCACTAAGGATGACCGTTGGCTAATCATTTTTTTAAGCCCCTTAAATCTTTGTTGACCACATTAATTGTAGAGTCATTTCATACCGTCAGGTGTGTTTTCCTTCGATTTCATTACTTCAAAAGCTTCTTGTCCTGAATTTGAATAGTCTTTGTCTGTAGCTTTCATCATTTCACAATTATTGAATTTATCTATCTCACGCTCATAAGCTTTTTCAATGATTGACCATTGATTTTCTGACATCTTGGACAATTGATTTGCCATTTTGTCTGCTCGTATGTTGAAATATTTCAATAAAGGAGCTGGCAGGAAAATATTGTGCGCACTCAGTTTCCCCGTTGGATGCGTGATTTTTGTTCCTTCAAACTGTCTTGAGTCAGGATGTTGTACTACTCCAATGATGACCAGCCTATTTAGTTTTGAGTATACTAAACAGCTATCATCTGTTCTTAGAAGGTCAAAATCAACTGCTGTTGCAAGGTAACGATTAAGAAATGGGGAAACATCTGCGTTACCATGTCCTCCAGAAATTGTTCCCACAGGAAAAATATGTTGTTCAAATGAATCAATATTAGATTGAGAATCTAATAGATAGGACTGGCTTGCCTCTAAAACATCATACACAATTTTTATCTGAGCTTCAGAAAGTCCTGTGAGTCCGCCCATGAGTTTGTGATAGTATAGATTCCTCCATGAAACGGATACTGCTAACTGCAAAAGCCACTCAGAGTAATTCAGAGCGATGATAGATTTATCATGAAATGGTTTGAACACTTTTTCAGCGAATTGCTTTTCCCAAGGGCTAAATAGCTGTTCGCAATTTCCGCATAACATAGAGGGTTTCAGCCCGTCTTGAGCCCGAATGTTTGGATTTTCCGATGTACGAAAGAATCCTGTGTTATGCTTCTTTTTCCATTTAAATATGAAGCTTGGTAGAAGATGACTCTGCTTTAAAGTTCTGTCATTTTCGCATAATCCACATGTTCCGTCCATAGTTAATCACCATTATTCATGCTTGATAATTTCAATAAGTCATCCATTTTTCATTTATCTCATTTGCGATTAGAGGGCTGAACTATTGATAGGTCGAATTCTATTCACGATTACTATTTCTTGGAGCTTCTTGAGAAATTTGGATTCTCATGCCAAGAAAAATAGGTTGATACAAAACGTTGGAATTCATTCAACTTGGTGTTCTCAATAAAATCACAAAGTTCGTCACAAGAAGGCTCTACGTTGACTATAGGCTCCATCTTCGATTCAACCATCTGTAAATTGCAAAATGACAGGTAGATACGCTCCATAAGTGGAGATTTTGAAAAATCATTGAAAGATAGTAAATCTGTCTTCCACGGCTGAAGTCCACCACCTCTTTTAATGTTTTTTAGAGCTTTAAATAGTCTGACTATTATCGCAAGCTTTAGGAAATACAACTTTTCGGGGTTGTTACTCACGACTGAACCCATACCATTTCTATTTAACCAGTACAGAAATTTTGAGTCAATATTTTCTTCCAAATCTTCAAGAAAGCTAACATCCCCTGAAGTTGCATATCTTACTAAGTAATCGTCAAGTCTTGTTACAAGTGAATTGCTTTTTACAAATTTTGAGAATATCCCATTCTCATTGAGAACAATACTTAAGGGTAAATTTCTATCAGGCAGGTATTCCGCATAGGGACTACTACGACGAAGCAAGTTACTCAAAGCATTTTTATCGTTGGCATGCATTTGTAACACCGCATATTTGAACATCTGAAGGAATGCCATATAGGCGGCAATTGCTAAAAGAAATATTGTGGTTAAAAAATATATGAAATCCATTTTGCTTTCATCCTAATCTATCTCATCCTTCAAATATAATGTCACTCGGAATGACGAAATATCACCCAACGTGGCAAGCCCTTTATCACTTGAAAGCCATGGTGTGAAATCACGAGCCTCGTCAGCCCATTCTTTTCGTAATTCAATTCGTTTGAGGTTGCTGAGAGGCATGATTTACTCCAGATTTAATATACATTGGGTTAATTTTTTATGCATCTCACTGAAAAGCCATAGTTACGATAATAATGACCACGTGCAATTTCTGTTTTCTCAAAATAAATACGTCGGCTCCAAGGATAATTTCCCCCATACTCAGTTGATGCCCAAAAGAATCCAATCTCTCCTATAAATTCATAGTGGCCATCTGAATCATAACGGTATCCGCCAGGAAGTGCATTAAAGTCACTTATACCAAAACCTGCATTTTCAATTAATTGTCCAGCTTTCCATAGATTAGTATCTCCAGAAAGTTTGCTTCCCTGATTTGTTCCATGCCACCCCAATTTATTGGATTCCTCCTGACTCATACCTAAAGCTATTTCCAGTTCAATCCAGTCTTCATCTGTTGGAACATGCCATCCTTCTGGTGCGAGACCTCGGTTATCAAAAACCGCATGACTATTGTACAGATGGCCGAATACGATTGGCCAAACAAAATCTGAATCATAATAACAGTAAGCACCTGAACTTGTGCTTGCCCAAGCATCATTATCCTTTAAGAAAGGGATTGCATCACCATTGCGATAATGGGTTACTTTCAGGTTCTCAGCCATCCACACTTGCCCCCCAATTTTGATAGTCTTATATATATTCCCATCAACATCCATAATTGTTTCTTGATTTGTAATAACCTGTGGATTATTTGTATCTCCTTGTGGTATGTGTATTGATGTTAACTGAGCGGCAACATTCGCCATTCCAGTTTTCATCAATGCACCAATATTTCCTTCGTAATCAAATATTGCGCTTGCAACAACTTCACCACTCTCAACGCTAATTAATCGTGCCGTAATAGTAAACACTTCTCCTACCTTGCTAATAGTCCCACCAACAATTTGTTGAACGTTGGCAATTTCACCCAACCTCACAAGGCATTGGTCGGCATTACATCCACTCAGTTGAAATTTTTGTTCTTCAATAATCTTGTCCAACATTTCACGCTCAAGAACTTTGAATTCGTTAGTTCTGTGTAGCTCAATCATGAGTCTATTGGTCAGGGCTTTTGCGTCATTACTTGAGACACCAAGTGCTTCAAAATCCACAACCGCTATTTGGGTTTGAGCGAAGAGAAATGATACTTGTAGAATGGATAGGGTTATCAGCTTCCGTAACATATTGCTCCAAACATTCGTTTGTCTGCGTTCAATCCTTGAGTTAATCCTTTATACAACGTATGGAAAGACCCCAGGTTTTGGCCATTGGAGCCCTCCCAATCGTTTTCCTCGAGGAGACAACCCATCGGTGGTTGGCGGCTTCAAACCAGGGTAAATTATCCTCTGTTGATGTCCAAAAATAAGCTCCTTGACCAATATTATCATATTTTTCGCTACTCCTACGACCTGCGGGCAAAGCACTGAAACCAACTAAGTTTGTTCCGTTCTGTCCAATCCATGCTTTCCCGTTTTTCAATATCTCGCCTTCATTAGTACCCCTCTCAAACATTCCAATTTCTGAACTTGTTAAAACAGATGAACTCATCCCCAAATATTTTTCCAATTCAAGCCACTCCTCATCATTTGGCACATGCCAACCTTCGGGAGCTAAGTTTCTTATATCAGCCACGGCATGCCAATTATAGAGCCTTCCATAAGTCTCTACATTTTTCAAATCATCTGAATAATTGCAGTATGACCCTACCATGAGTGATTTCCACTCATTTGCACTATGTCCTGAAGTAATTCTATCGCCATTTTGGTAATGGGTGACCTTTAAATTCTCAGCCATCCAAACTTGTTTACCAATTTTCACCGTGTTATAGACGTTTCCATCAATATCAGTAACTGTTTCACCAGAATCTGTTGAAAAATTCGTTGGGCTGTTAGTGGTTGCCGTTGGCAAACCCGCAAGTTGAGAGGCTATATCCGCCATCCCTGTTTTCATCAATTCGCCAATTTTCCCATCATGGTCAAAAAGAGCACTTTGAATGACCTCGCCACTCTCAACGCTTATCAATCTTGCTGAAATTGAGTAGACATCTCCTACTTTACTAATACTACCGCCAACAATCTGTTGGACATTTGCCAGTTGTCCCAACTCTACCAAACATTGGTCGTTATTGCATCCGCTTAATTGAAATTTTTGTTCCTCAATAATCTTGTCGAGCATCTCACGCTCTAAGACGATAAACTTATTGGTTCTATGTAACTCAATCATAAGCCGATTTGTAAGTGCTTGTGTTTCGTTTTGGGATATGCCAAGACCATTAAAATCAGCCACAGCAACTTGAGTTTGGCACAATAGAATGGAAAATTGTATCAGAGTAAAAAATGTCAGTCTGCGTATCATTATATCCTCAAATCAATGGAACTATTATTTTAAGGTTAATGTTATTCAAGATTGAATTAAGCTATTGCCAAGTTAAACATCTAAAAATATTGTAAGTTGCAAGTTTTGTACTATCAGTCAGCCTATGCGTTTAAGTAGATAAATCAGAATGCTTTCACTCTTTCAACAAAAGCTTCTCTAAATTTTCCAATAATCATGGAATACCATTCAAAAGCATCTCCCCATTTGGATTCGTCTGCTGGGTCAATTTTTTTTCGGCAAATGATTCGGCTTACTTTTTTCTCGGGTAGCTCTCTCCACTCCAATTTTCCTCCGATGATGGATTCAATCTCATCACTTTCTTCTTCCAAGTGGCTGTAGAGTTCTTTTGCGCTGGAGCCTTTTAATGTTATTTCACAAGCAATATCCTTATTATTGCTTCGGAGGGTGAAACTGAATACCGCTGTGCTAACTCCAAGACTTACTGAATACCAATGACCTTTGTGTGGTTTCCGAATATTAATGGGGACTTTGTGCTCACTGATATATTCATTGAATTCTGTCCAATACTGTTGTTTAACACCATCCCATTCTGTTAGATTCTGTTTTGATGCTCTAATTGAACGAGTCCATTCATTTGGTTTGCTAACAATTTTGAAATTTGGGGCATATGGTGATTCACCAATCTGAAGTAACTCAATTTCAATTCCAAAGAAATCCACGTCTGTGACTGTTACATCATTAAACCAATCTATCGCTTGACGATGTTCTTCTCTAAATTTTTCTGCTATCCAAACAAGTGAAGAAGCACCGAAAGAAGCGGCGTAAGTGAAAAGCTTCCCTATGTGGTCATGATTAGTTGGCTCTAATTGGTTCTCAATGACAACGTACTGGTCACTAAGTATATCCTTGGCTACAATGTCTGCCCGATAGTTTCCAACTCGTACTTCTGTATCTTCAAGCTCCAGTTCCATACCGAGTAGCTCACCTAACATGGCAAGTCCTTTATCGCTTGAAAGCCACGGCGTGAAATCACGAGCCTCATCAGCCCATTGTTTGCGTAACTCTATTCGTTTTAGGTTGCTTAGTGTCATTTTTTTGCCCCCTCAGCATTATTCATAATTTTAACATGAAATCAATAATCGTATGAAATCTCCCATGAGCGAGATTCTATTTCTTCTAAATCATCAATCGGGAAATAAGCGGTTGAATTATATGTGCCCGTTTCACCACCCTCTATGTAAAACCACATATCATCAGTAGTATAAACGCTCCAACCGTCTTCAGCAGTTAACTTATATTTAACTGAAACTTTTAGTTTTCGTGACGAAACATTTTTTAAGGTAAAAGAATATTCCCATACCACAACCTTCCCTGAATGAAATTCAGAAAATTCACTTGCATCAACTATCCTGAGCATCCTATAGCCATCTTGAATATGCTGTAAAGGGTAATCTTTAGTCTCTTCTACCCACCATCTTTCAATTGCCGAATCAATCTTTTCCTCCGTAATCTCCCAGCCCTCTTTGAGATATTTATCAACTACTTGTTTCCTGAAAGTAGGTAAGAAGGGAGTATTTAACTCTTTATAATCACAACCACCTTTTGTTGTAAATATCTGCCATGACTTTTCATCATCTGATAACCATTGTGCCCATGAAGGAATGGGAAGCTGAGCACTAAGTGCACTAAATAATGCTAAGAGAGATAAGATAATAATTCTATTCATGGTTGAATCCCCTCAATAAGTGATTTGCTATCAATCTATGTAAATTAGACACTATTGTTTCCGTGATTTATTTTCTTCTTCCAATCAAGCCAGCTTGTCCGACTCCATTCATATCGGAAACAATTATCGTACCCTCACCAGTCTTGGTAGTGCCAAGATAAACGGCTCCCTTTTGATTCTTGTTAAAAATGCTAATACCCCCATCACCTGTACCATCATCCATATGGGTAGCACTAATTGTTTTCCGACCATCTACATTGAATAAGTCAAATACTCCATCACCGTTCGGGGTATGGCTAAGTCTAATCGTATTCTGACCTGCTCGGTTGTATAAAAGCAATGTACCATCATTCAACTCGTTTTGGGAAATTGCCATTATCATATTTCCCTCCATTCCCAAAACCCTGATATACCCTTCTGAGGGTATATTTATGTCATTGACAGTTAAGGTCTTAAAATGACCATCTGGTGATGTAGCCCCGATTGACATAAATCCGATAACAGCAACGAGGAACCCAATTATGACACTACGTGGGTCTAACTTTTTCATGATATCCTCCATTTACTACGTGACCTAATTCACCAAACATTTATTCACCATGTTTTCCAGAATACAATTGACCCCTGACTGACTCTATTTGCCAACTAAAATATTGTTCTTCAGTTAATAGAGGAATCTTTCCATAATACTTTGTTTTGGTAAAAGGTGTCCCACTATATTCCGATGGGCTTTTGCCTGTAAAAAACCTTTTGGTTAAAAGAGTGCTATCTTCTTTTGAATGAACTCTAACTTCAATTTCAATTTCATTAATTTTCCACTTTGAATTATTTTCAATAGTCGCTCGGAACCTATTTTCATCAAAATTGCCTTTGCCTCCAATGTTTGACCGCTCCTCTTTAGGAAACTCAAGTATTGTAACTGGTTCTTCGTCTTTTTGAGCAGGAATCATCCAAGTGCCATCATCCTGCAGAATGTTGATATTGCCGGAAAGTCTATCAAAGCGTACTTCATCCTGAACATATTTATATCTTGTGACCATCACCACCCAAAAGAAAATTGACATTAAAAAGATAGCGATAAATAGTCTTTGGATATCATTTTTCCGCTTACTCATTTAATCCTCCAATTGTCTGGTATTATACGTGAGAATGAATCCTCACTTTCTGCTGTGATACAAATATTCCTGAAACCCAATAAATGTCTCACGTATAGTTGAGATATCACCCAACTCATGCTTAGCATCAGCTAAGGCTTGATATTTAAGCGTAAGAAGTTCTGGTAACTTATCATCATCTAACTCACCGATACCAGAATCAACATATTGCTTCAAGACAAAATCAATGAACACTCTCTGCCTGGATTCATACTGACTGAAATGAGACTTCACAAAATCAGCCCTCTTGGTTCGCTGGATAGGCTTTGCTGAATAAGCAACATACGCAAGCACATCATATAAATCACATCCCTCAGCGTGGATTACATGCCTCAAATCATTTAGCTGACTACTTGTGTGCCCATTCTCGCTCAATCTTTCCAATAATTGCTTGCGTGTATCTGGCTTGCTCCAGATGGCTCTCAATTCATCTTCATTTTTAAAAAATTCCGGTAACGAGCTGAACAATGTCTCAAGAAATTCTTGGGATGAGATTGGCTTACCATCGGGTGAATAAAATGAGGTCTGAATCATGCTATCCAATTCACGGACTTTGCCATCAGATAACTTAACGACAACCATTTTCGGTTTGGGCTTCTTCTCACATTCACATGGAGCCTTACCACATATCTCACAACGTTCTGGGTCTTTCTTTTCACAAACGCATGGCGTCTCGCCACATTTGCTACAAACTGCTTTCTCACAGACACAAGGGTTTTGGTCGCACTTGTCGCATGACTCCGGTTCCAATGGTTCGCCATCCCATTCAGGGTCAAGGAAGTGTTTGTGTGCCCCTACGAAGTCATATAGTGTGAAATAATCTTTGCCTTCAAACAGACGGGTTCCACGTCCAATAATTTGCTTGAATTCAATCATGGAATTGACAGGGCGCATAAGGATAATGTTTTTTAACTCAGGGGCATCTACACCCGTGCTAAGCTTTTGGGAAGTGGTCAGAACAGTTGGAATAGTTTTTTCATTGTCTTGAAAATCACGTAGATGCTGTTCGCCTAAACCGCCCTCATCCGCAGTTACTCTCTGACAGTAATCTGAGTTAGTACTATCTGAATGTTGATTAACCAAATCACGGACGGCAAGGGCATGTAGTTGAGTAGCACAAAAGGCTATGCTCTTCTCATTCTGCTCCATCATTCCAAGAAATAGTTTTACTCGGTATTCTTCACGCTCTCGGATTTGGATAACCCTATTGATGTCCTTTTCTTCGTAAATTCTATTTTCTTCAACGTCCCCTTGAACAACCTTATCATCAGTCGTGTAGACATATTCATCTATGGTGGTATGTATTTGCTTGACTTTGAAGGGTGTTAGAAAGCCATCGTTGATGCCTTCTTTTAATGAGTAGATATAGATGGGGTCGCCAAAGTATCTGTAGGTATCAATGTTTTTATCACGCTTCGGAGTAGCAGTTAGTCCAAGCTGAACAGCAGGCTTGAAATACTCCATAATACCACGCCAGTTGCTCTCATCACTTGCACCACCACGATGACACTCATCTATGATGATTAGGTCAAAGTAGTCTGTAGGATATTCACCAAAATAGAACTCATCATTATCGCCGCTCATGAAGGTTTGGAAGATTGTGAAAAACACGCTTCCATTGGTGGGCACCTTGCCCTTTTTCCGAATGTCTGCTGGTGTGATACGCACAAGAGCATCTTCATCAAAGGATGAGAAGGAATTGAAGGCTTGGTCAGCCAAGATATTTCGGTCAGCCAAGAATAGAATACGTGGAACTCTTTGACCATCTCTACGAAGGTTCCATCTGCTGTGAAATAACTTCCAAGAAATTTGAAATGCAATTGCCGTCTTACCTGTTCCTGTAGCAAGGGTTAGAAGGATGCGGTTCTTGCCTTTGGCTATGGCTTCAAGGGTCTTAGTAATAGCATTCTCTTGATAGTAGCGAGGTTGCCATGTTCCACTCTTCGTCTCAAATGGGACGGTATGTAATTTGTCTCTCCATTCGCCAGCTTCTTTATCCTTCTTGTCCTCTTCACCGAAGGTCATTTCCCAAAGTTCATCGGGGGTGGGATACTTATCTATATCACCCTCAGTGGCTTTGAGAAGGTCTATGCCATATGTTTGAATACCGTTTGAGCTGTATGTAAATCGGACATGCAGACGTTGAGCGTAACTCTTGGCTTGACCTACACCCTCTGTGTAATACTTCTCGTCGGATTTAGCCTCAATCACAGCCAAATTGCGGTTACGGTATTGGAGAACATAATCTGCTTTATCAGGAGAACTTCGTTTGCCGTTACCAATGAGCCGACCTTTGGAGATGTTGAACTCCATTCGGATTTTACTTCCCTCAACAACGCCCCAGCCTGCTTCTTTTAAAGCTGGGTCAATGTAAAATGCACGTGTTTCGGTTTCGTTCATTTCAAGCCTTACAAATCAGGATTATCTTCAATAATTCTTTTGAAATTGGTTACGATATATTTTTTGAACTGTGGTTTCGTATGCTCTGTGTTTGCTTTTGTATTCTTACCGTTAAACTTGATTGACCGCTTACCCTCATTTTTTCCACTCTTATTCTGATTGGCTTCTTTTATGAACTCTTTGGATGACATAATCCATATTTCATCCATTCTTTCAGAATAGAATACGAACCAATAATTAGGTCTATAATCATGAGTTAAAGCGGCGAACAACCCAGCATCACCAAACCTTACATCATTTGAACGAGCTTTGATTTGGACTTCAACGAATGTGCCATCAGGTTTTTTGACCACCGCATCAATAGCATCATCATCCACCAATGGCATATAAACATCCAAGCCTTCTTTGAGCATCAATCCAACGATATAATACTCTATACGTTTTCCAAAGGCGGCAGAATGTCTAAAGCTGATGGGCATGTCTATAGCTCGCCGTTGAAGGCTTTTTGGAGGATGGATTTCTTGAGTTCGTCTAAACTGGTCAATTCTTTTTGGTATTTAGACCTAACCTGAGATGAATATTCACCTGCAGATTGAAGTATGTTTGCTATATAATTTTGCTCCGCAAAAGATGGAAAAGGTAAGGGAAGACTTTTAAATTTTGATGCCTTAATTCCGACTGCCGCCGCCCCAGTTGCGTTAAGCTTAATCAATTCTTGAAAGTGCCTTGAAATTATGTAATAGAAGAAAAATTGGGTAGAGAATGGAACCGCTGGCTGTAAAGTGATTGTGCGTTGCGCAAGTGCAAAACTATCCGTGCGATTATTTAAGGCGGCAAAGCCCATTGTATGACCTTCAGTTACAAAAAATATGTCATTCGGGAGAGGGAATCCCCGAACCATCCAAGTTTTATACACCTCATCCGAGACATACTCAATTGGAGTCTCCCGAAGACTTCTTTTTCTAATGTTTTTTGCTGAGATAAGACGCTTGCCCTGTTCTGACTTTACTGGGGTTTTGCCCCTATAGTCAATAATTCTAAAAATAGAACTAATTGACGTGACTTGCCATTCATGGGGGATGACATCAGTGATGGTCTCATGCCCAATCGTCTTTTCCTCTCGTTGAGGCTTCCTATTTATAACCTTAATTTTATTAAGAAGGGAATTGAAATCCGATTTTGCATCCAATTCTTGGAATTCAGGGTTTTCCCTGCTTAGAGGGTTTGATAATTTCCCTTGAAAACTGTCAAACAAAAGAGACTCAAATAGCTCATCTGCATTTTGCAGATTGTGTTCCACATTGCCTTTGGCTTGGTCAATGGCGGTAAAGGCTTTTTCTAATGTGGCGACGATGCGTTTTTGTTCGGGGAGAGAGACTAATGGAAACGGTTCCTTTTTATAATCCTTATAGTAAATATGTGGGATGGTGCTACCTGTTCTATAATTTTCAAAATCTACATAGCTCAAGAAGTATTTTAAAAATTGAATGTCAAACCCCTCTTTTGGGAGGATATACTGCATCGTAGCAAGAATTGATGACTTATTGGGATGCATTGAGACTCTACCTATTCCAGCCCCATCTTTAATTATTCCTAAATATTCAAATTCTTGTTGGTAGAATGAAACATTTTGGACAAAACCCTTAGCTCCATATACTGGGTAATCACCATCATCACCCTTTATTTTGTTTATTGAGATATTAGATGAGCCTTTATTCACTGCATCATCTAAAATTCCATATTCCCAATCTTGCTTCATATCAACTCTTTGATGCTTTCAAGGATAGACTTGGTTTCACCATCTAACCGTTCCATCTCAGCCAGAATATCCTTTGGACTTCGGAGGGGTGCTTCTTCTGGTGTATTAGGGTTCTTCACGCTCAAATCATAGGTGTCGGTATTGATGCCAGCGACATCAACAGTCCATGACTTTTCACCTTCACCATAATTCTTTTGAAGCTCCTTGAACTCAGCCATATCGCTATCATTTAATGGATTGGTCTTACCCATATTGCGACCAGCATCAAGCTGATAATACCAAATCTTCTTGGTGGATTCACCTTTGTTGAAAAATAGAACAACTGTCTTCACGCCAGCACCCAAGAATGTCCCAGCGGGCATATCCAAAATGGTATGAAGGTTACAAGTTTCAAGCAGGTGCTTCCTCAATGATACTGAAGCATTGTCGGTATTACTAAGGAATGTGTTTTTAATGACAATCCCAGCACGACCACCCGCTTTCAGTATCTTGATGAAATGTTGAAGGAATAAGAAGGCAGTCTCACCGGTTTTTATATCAAAGTTCTGTTGGACTTCCTTTCTTTCCTTCCCACCAAATGGAGGATTAGCCATAATCAGATTATAGCGGTCTTTCTCTTGAATGTTTCGGTTACTCTCACTCAGTGTATTAGTGTGGATGATGTTGGGAGCTTCAATACCATGTAAAATCATATTCATGACACCGATTATGTATGCTAAATTTTTCTTCTCCTTACCGTAGAATGTATTTTCTTGAAGCGTTTTCAAATCGGATGTGCTTAACGTCTCTCTATCCCTTGACATGTGTGTAAAAGCTTCACAAAGGAATCCAGCAGACCCCACAGCACCATCATAAACAGTCTCGCCTATCTGTGGGTTAACTACATCTACAATCGCTCTAATGAGTGGTCTGGGGGTGTAATATTGACCACCATTGCGGCCGGCATTCCCCATGTTCTTAATTTTGGTTTCATATAGGTGCGACAGCTCATGCTTGTCGGTAGTAGTTTGAAAGTCTAACGAATCTGCAAGTTGGATAATTTCTCGGAGGTTGTAACCACCTTGAATTTTATTTTTCAGCTCGCTAAAAATTTCCCCAATCTTGTATTGAATTGTTTTTGGATTGTCAGCAGTCTCTTTGAATTTTGATAAGTATGGGAATAATTGTCCATCAACAAACTGAACTAAATCGGGGCCATCCAATACTCTATGGTGGTCAATTGTTCCATCAGCATTCTTAGGCATCGCCCATTGTGGCCAGCGGTATTCTTCATCAAGTATGAATGAGTATGTGAGACCTTTTAATTCAGCTTCATCTTTCTTTTCAAGCTCAAGTTCATTTAAGTAGCGCAAGAATAGTATCCATGAGGTCTGACCTATGTAGTCAAGTTCTGAGTCTGCTCCAGCGTCTTTGAATAGAATGTCGTCAATGTTTTTGAAGGTTTGTTCAAACATTATGGGATATACCAATCGTATTATTTATTCATGCATTATAGATTTATACTTTGGAGGTTATTTGCCCCCACAAACGGTTGATAAACTAAGATTTCATATAGAATGGACAAGTGCCATTAGGATTGAACAATTCAAAAGCAGGTACAATTAAACATGCAAATATTAATTCACATTCTTCCTGTAATTATTTAGGTAAGCCTCATATAGAGCCGTATGCGATTCCCAGCCCAATTTTTGTGCCGTTTCCAGATACTCATCGTTAGTCTCAGTTTCAGCGAGGGAGAGTATAATGGCATTTTGTATATCCTTAATGGCTCCTTTAATATCTCCAATTCTAAATGTGGAGACAGACCTCAAGAATAAGGGATAACCATCATCGGGGCTTTGAATAATAACTTTATTGAAATTTTGAATCGCTAAGCTATGTTTGTGCAAGAGCTGTAATGAACAGCCAAGTCTTAGGAATACACCTATATTTGTATATCCATATTTTATTGCACGAGTGAATGAGTCAACGGCTTCTTGATGTTTTGATTTAGCGTCAAATTTTAGACCGTCGCTATATGCTTTCAATCCTTTTGAGGTGGTGTCAGTGGCGATTGGTTTCTCCCATCGTTAATATTTTGCAGACCAGGGTTTGCAACATCTTGAAATCAGTTGAAACATTGATTTGAGGAACGACATAACCTCGATGTGTGAGTGGGTTAAATTGACATTATAGAAGTTTAAAAGTCTTGGTTCACGAGAAACTATCGCAAAAGGACTATGCAATAATTGAGTTCTTCATTATAAAACAATAATTAATTGATTCTCCTTAATCCATTACCAATTAACCCTACCCATGAATATAACATAAAACACCCTAACATCCTATATATCCTGGACTTATGCCACATGATATTGTTACCCGTTATCCTCATACCCCAAAA
>Ga0233429_1002044_pt1 | contig 21880 bp, 18 predicted proteins | sample SI_118_April2016_3_FD_179879 | JGI IMG/M metagenome (GOLD analysis project Ga0233429, IMG submission 179879) | Seawater microbial communities from Saanich Inlet, British Columbia, Canada - SI_118_April2016_135_MG | ecosystem: Environmental > Aquatic > Marine > Inlet | place: Canada: British... | reverse complement strand
CCCGTCGTTATGTCATCATTGATGCACCCGGACACAAGGCGTTCCTGAAAAACATGGTAACCGGTGCGGCAGCAGCTGATGCAGCCTTGCTGGTAATCGATGCCGAACAAGGTGTTTCAGAACAAACCCGCCGACATGCTTATCTGCTGCATCTGCTGGGCGTCCCACAGGTTGCTGTTGTCGTCAACAAAATGGACCTTGTCGATTATTCTGAAGAACGCTTTAACCAGGTGGACGCGGAAATCCGCAAATACCTGGAAGAACTGGGCATCAAGGCAAAGGCCGTTGTACCTGTCTCTGCCCGTGAAGGCAGTAATATCGCCAGCAAACATTCACCGCATCTGGACTGGTGGCAGGGTGACAGTGTTGTCTCCGCCCTGGACAGTTTTTCAGAACAGGACGCGCCCTCCAACCAGGCCCTGCGCTTTCCGGTTCAGGACGTCTACCGTCAGGACGACAAGCGATATCTGGTCGGACGTATCACCAGCGGCCTGGTCCGGGTTGGCGACCAGTTGCACTTCTCACCCGGTGGTCAGACCGCAAGGGTCCAGTCCATTATCGATCCAAGTCAGCCCACCAGCCTCAGCGCTGCTGCCGGGCAATCCATTGCCCTGACTCTGGATGAAGAAATCTTTGTTGAGCGAGGCCATATCGCCAGCCACCTGGAAACCACACCAGTAGAAACCAATTTGCTGGACGTGCGCCTGTTCTGGTTGGATAAGGAAGCATTGAAAGTTGGTGATCGCCTGAAGCTCAAGCTGGGTACGTCCGAGCACACTGTGACGGTTGCCGACATCAAACGTGTTATCGACGTGGAAACACTGCAGACAGAAGCGGAAAGCAGCGAAATTGCGCACAATGCCGTCGCCGATGTCACCTTGCGCAGCCGCTCTCGCATGGCGCTGGATGCCTTTGTCGATCATCGGGCAACGGGACGCGGTGTTCTGGTGCGCGACTATCGTGTTGTTGGTGGCTGCATCATCGAAGGTGCGTCTGATCTGGCAGCAGCCCGCAACCTTGTTTCCGTTGACCAGACGGTCACGGAAGACGAACGGTTGCAGGCTAATGGACATGGCGGTGGGGTCCTGTGGTTGACCGGTTTGTCTGGCTCAGGCAAATCGACGCTCGCCATGGCACTGCAGCGCAAATTGTTTGAACGTGGCGATCAGGTCTATGTGCTGGACGGCGATAATGTGCGCCAGGGCCTGAACAATGATCTGGGCTTTGGTCCCGACGACCGTACCGAAAACATCCGCAGAATTGCTGAAGTCGCCAATCTTTTTGCCGATGCCGGTTTCATCGTAGTGACAGCCTTCATTTCCCCCTACCGCGAAGATCGCGAAAACGCCCGTGCCATCGTCGGCGACAAGTTCCGGGAAGTCTTCGTCAAGGCCAGCCTCGCCGCTTGCGAAAGCCGTGATCCGAAGGGCCTGTACGTCAAGGCGAGAGCCGGTGAAATCCCTGAATTCACAGGCATCTCGGCACCCTATGAGGAACCTGCATCACCCGAATTGGTGGTCGATACAGAAAACCAGTCACTGGAAGCCGCAGTTGCCGAAGTGCTTGCGGATATTGAAACATCGTCGATACGTACAGGTGAAGTTTCACGCCGGGCAAGTTAAAATTCATTCTGGCAACCCAGGCTATCCATCGCTAAACTTCCCTGCAATCAGGGCGCTTCCGGATTTCACCGAAACGCCTTGATTGCAGGGGAGATTGGCGATGAAACATTTCGATGCCCTTCAGATTGCGAACGCTGAATCACGGCGCGGCGAAAAGGTAATCTGGGCTGATCGTCCGGGCCCAGGTGCCAGAGCCATGAGCCAGTTACCCCGAAGTTTCTTTGGCGTGTTTTTTTTCATCTTCTCCATAGTCTGGATGAGCGTCGCCTACAGCCCAAATGAGCCGCTGCTTTTCCCGCTGTTTGGCATTCCCTTCATGCTTATTGGTCTGGCATTTATTCTGACACCGGTCTGGGCCTGGTTTGAGGCCAGAAAATGGCTGGTCTATGCCCTGACCGACCAGCGCATCCTGATCATCCGCTTGTTTCCGCGGCACAAGGTTGAAACCTTTGCACCCAGGGATGTCGGCAAACTGGAACGGACGACTAAAGCAGATGGCTCCGGCAATCTGATATTTCGTGAAGACATCAGCCATACCCGCAAAGGCGGTACCATTCGCACACCGCGTGGGTTCTTCGGAATACGGGATGTCAAAAATGTTGAAGCAGCGGTTCACACCTTTGCCTATGGACCAGACGATCCGGAACCGTGACGATCAGGTCTGGTCGCGCCTCAGCCTTTTAATTCACCCCGGTTAAAGGGGCCGTGCAGGACATGGCTTAGAACAACAACAAGTGCTGCCGAGCCGATAATAGTCCCGAGGACAATGCCGAGGACCAAAGGCGACCAAGCACCCCACAGGAAAGGTATGAGTATAATGGCCAATGCTCCTGCCAGGGTTTGCAGGGAGCGCAGGATTTTCAGGATTGTCAGCCGGAGAGACGGTTTGTATTCAGTCATATATCAGGTGTCCTGACCTGCCAGGGCTTGTTCCAATGCGGGTGTCACAGCATTAAAACCTTGTTCCCTTGCTTCGTCCAGAACAGCCTGTGCTTCGGCCATGTTTTCTTCAGTTCTGTGTCCGCGCCCCAGTTCAGCCAACACCCGCGCCCGCCGGATAATCAGGCTCATCCAGGGGATCGGTTGTTCAGATATATATTCTTCGGCGGCTTCGGCAATGGCGTCGGCACCATCCAGATTGCCCGCCTGCAACAAGGCATCCATGGCATTGCGATAAAACCAGATGTGACTGTGGCCAACACAGCCCTGTTCCAGAACCGCCATGCCTTCGGTGATGGCCATTCGCCGTTCTTCATCATTGTCGGTCGCCAGGGCCAGGGCGCCCATAGCCAGCGGTCCGGCGAACAAAATACCGGTTTCACGACTGATTTCAACAGCCTTTCGTGCATGTTCGATAGCCTTGCTCCGATTGTCCCCGACCAGTTCAATCTGTGTCAGGATGGCAAGATTTACAGGTTCAAACCGCCGGGCACCTATCCTTGTGGCAATATCAAGAGCCGTTTCGACTTCCTTGCGGGAGGCGTCATAATCACCCATGTCAAACAGGATTTTCCCGGCACAACTCCCCCTGGCAACCATTTCAGCCCGGTCGTTCCCGTTTTCAACGGCAAGTCGGGCGGCCAGCGTGACGTTTTCCAACGCCTTGTCCATCTCCAGCAGATACAACAAGGAATGGCTGTACATGGCCCGGTTCACAGGTTCGATCTGCTTCAACCCATGCTGTTCAACGACATCAAGACAGGCCTTGAAACTGTCATGTGCTGTGATCAAATGTCCGCGCATAAACCAGGCGTCGCCAAGGCCACTTAGTGCCCTGGCTTCCATGGCCGGTGAAGATGCTTTGCGGGCGAATTGCTGGGCCATTTCATGTTCGTTCAAACAGCCATCGATATTGCCCATGGGGAAATAGATATTTCCGCGCATGTAATGTATTTCTGCCAGTGCTTCGTCATTTGCAGAAGCCGTTGCATCTGTTTCGGCAAGCTCCAGCGCTTTGAGGGCATCCGGATAACGATCCAGAATGCGCAGACCCGCAACCAGGTCCAGCAAGAGCGGTAATTCCAGCTTTGCACGTTGTTCGGCATCCGGCATCAGTGGCATTAATTCCAGACCACGTTCAAGATGCCCAACGGCTTCCGCGCTGGCCCAGCGTTCCGCAGCTTTCTCTGCCGCCTCTTTCCACAGGGGTACCGCCTTTTCCGCCGACCGGGCCTCTGAATAATGGTGCGCCAGAATTTCGGTTGGGACGGGATCGTCTCTGGTACTGCGCGCGGCCAGGGCATTGGCAATGTCCAGGTGATAACGTTGCCGGGTCGCCTTTAACAAGGATTCGTAAGCCGTATCCTGCACCAGCGCGTGTTTGAACTGAAATGTTGCGGAAGGTGGCAAGCTGCGACGAACGATCAAGTCTGCGTCGATCAACTGTTCCAACGCCAGGCGCAAATCATCAATATCCAGTTTGCAAACGTCGGCGAGAACATCTTCGTCAAACTGGCGGCCAACAACCGCCGCAATTTGTGCGACTTCCTTGACCGGGGCCATACGATCGAGACGCGCCATCAGGCTGTCATGCAAAGACGCCGGAATTTCAATGCCCTGCATCTTGCCCGCAAGTTCATACTTGCCGTCGACGATCTCAAGCGATCCGGATTCGAGAACGGTTTTGGTCAGTTCTTCAATGAATAACGGTACACCATCGGTACGTTCAACAATCTGGTTCAGAACGGACGTTGGCAATTTTGCCTCACCAGCAATACCCGCGATCAAGGCTTCACTGTCAGAGCGGCTCAAACGGTTCAAAGTGAAGGTTGTCACGTGCGGATGGCCCAACCACGGTGCCTGATATTCCGGTCGCGTGCTGAGAACCAGTAATAGCCGCAAGTCCCGCAACCGTTCTATCAATAAACTGCAGAATTCCTGGGTAGATGGATCGATCCAGTGAATATCTTCGCCGATCATGATCAGGGGATGTATTTTGGTCTGGGCTTCGAGCAAAGCCAGCAAGGCATCCCAAACCCGTCGGCGTTGCTCCTCGGGCGTGCCACCTGAATATTCGACTGGCAAAGTGGCGCCGTCGATCATGACCGTAGCGACAAAGGGCACAATCCCGTCCGGGTCCAGTTCCGTGGCAGCAACAAACTGTGTCAGTTTTTCCAGGCGCTCAGTCGCCGAATCAGACCGGACAATCCCCATGACCCGTTCAAGGCAGCCAATAATCGGGTAAAGCGCCGAGTTTTTGTGAAAGGGTGAGCACGACAGTGTGATCCTGGCCTGGTCCTCATCTTCAACGCTTCGCATAAAGGCTTCAACGATGCGGGATTTGCCAACACCGGCCTCTCCCGACAACATCACAACCTGCCCTTCACCACTTTTTGCCTGCCGCCAGCGACCCTGCAACAAACCAATTTCTTCCTGACGACCGACCAGGGCGCTAAGGCCTGCCTCGGTCGTTGCTTCGAACCGACTGGTGGTCTGACTAATCGCGGTGACGCGCCAGGCATTTTCTGGCGCTGCGATGCCTTTGAGGTTTTGACGCCCGAGGTCTTCATAGTCAAAAAATCCGCCGACCAGGCGATGGGTGCCATCACTGATCACAACCGAATCATATTCCGCGAGCCCCTGAAGTCTGGCGGCCAGATTTGGTGTTACACCAAGAACAACACGTTCTTCAGAAGCGCCACTGCCGATGAGATCTCCGGCAACAACCAGCCCTGTCGCTACGCCAATTCTGACATGCAAATCAAGACCAGGCCGTACCTTCAGAGCCTTGATCCGGGCGACGATATCCAGACCGGCATGAACTGCCCTTTCCGGGTCGTCTTCATGGGCGCGGGGATAACCAAAATAGACAAGAATACCGTCGCCCATGTAACGAGCGATATATCCGTTCCATTTCTCAATTACGCTGGCGGCCGCTGACTGATAGGCCGCAATGACATCGCGCAAATCTTCCGGATCCAGTTGGCCCGAAAGTTCCGTTGAATCAGCCAGGTCGCAAAACATGACAGTCAGATGTCGACGTTCGGCAGCACTGTCACTCAGGGCTGGAGATTCTTTGACTTGTGGCCTGGAAACAACGGGTGGAGGGGCAGAAGCTTCGGATGTTGCACTGGTGCGAATGTCAAAACCGCAATTACCGCAGAAATTATTTCCGCCAACGATTTCATTGCCGCAAGACGGGCAGGCATCCGGCAATCGTGTACCGCAGCCGCCGCAAAACCGGTTTGCTGAGGGGTTTTCAAAGGCACAAGATGGACAATTGACGACGCTTGCCGTCCCGTCATCACTCACGATGCCACCATATCCGAATGACCATCAACGCTCTGTACATGTGGGATTGGCCTTAACCAGGCCCCAGCCAAAAACCTGGTCTCGCCCCCGTTTACCCAGATCAAGGGTTTGGCGACGCAGTGAACGGCGGAATATTTCGGGATCAGCGCGCTGACCGCGCGAGACCTGCAACGCAGCCAGTACCGTCACAAAAGGTGCCGCGAAGGATGTGCCGTCACCGGTTCGACCGTTTGGCCCAACGGGGACCCAGATCCCTTCGCCGGGCGCTGCAAAATCGACGTACCGTCCCTGGTTAGCATTGGCAAAAATCTTGTTTCGGGGACCTGTTGCCGTTACGGCGACAACATCGCGATAGCCAGCCGGATACGCCGCTTTCCCCCGATAGCCCCAGTTGCCGACAGAAGCGATCAGGATCATGCCTGCTTTGCGGGCCTTTTTCAGCACCCTGGCGACAGTTTTATTATCGGCACCGGCGATGCTGAAGTTGACGACTTTGACATTATTGCTGACCAACCAGTCCAGGGCCTTGAGCAGTCCGCCACTGTTGCCGACAACCTGATCCTGACGATCAATTTCAAACATGCTGGCGGCAAACAGTTGTGCGCCGGGCAACAAACCGGACCAGCCATTGCGCATGGGCTTTCCGATCAGCAAGGTCGCAATCGATGTACCGTGAGCATCCGACGCCGGATTACGTGTTTTATCGTGGAAGGATCGATAGACAATATTTTGCCCCCTGAGGGCGGGATGGCGAACATCCACAGCACCGTCAATCATGCCAAAGCGCACACCCTTGCCGCAATCTGCAGGTACCTGGGACCAGCCTGCGACCTGTCTCGGAAAGCGCATGCGGCTGGTCGCGGCGGAAAGATCATAGCGATGATTTGCGTCAACAGTTGCCGACGGATATTTGGTTGCCAGTTGTTTGACCGCTTTCCTCACCGTCTGGCCCTTCGGCAGTTTCAGACGCAGGATTTCGACACCCAGTTTTTTGATTGCAATGCGTTCGATCACCTGCAACTTGAGACCCGGCAAGTTCCCCTGAAAACTTTTTGGGAAATTGGTAACGAGAACCTCACCCGGTTCGAAATCATCCTCTGGTGCAGGTCGCCCGGCACGCCCCTTGCCGCCGCCGCTTTTGGATGAACGGCGACTTGATTTCGCTTTGCCATTTTTGCCGCCAACCGAACGCTCTGTCTTGCTGCCCCGGTCATAAGACCGGACTTTTACATCAGCAAAAGATGGAGCAGAAAAACTGAACGCAATCGCCCCGGCAAAGACTGTCGACAAACACACCCGGGCGACTTGCGAACAAACATTCGCATAAGATTTCAGGGCAGGATATTCAGCGCTGGTCATGGTATTCCAGGTTCAGAGCACAAAATCGCAAATCAATTGACGGAATATAGGCTTATTTTGAAAATATTGCGACAAAGTTGTTGGCTTGTTTCAATTTTTTACTAAACAGAAATTTGATAATAAGTTATTGAAAATAAACATTAAAATGCAACAAGATGAATTATATTCAATCGAATACGCTTTGGCGTTGCTTTAATTCGGATAAATCCACCCCTGCCTTTGATGCAATCTTCTTCGACTGTCGACCAGCGAATTTTATTTATCAGGTCCTGCCACCGGCAATACCACCCGAAAACTGGTGCCTTCAGCTGGTTTGCTGTCTATCGATATGGTGCCGCCCAGTGTTTCGACAAAGTCCTTGCAAACCTGCAAACCGAGACCGGTTCCAATTTCTCCCAGGGTTCCGTTGAGTGTATTGAGGTTTTCCAGCGAAAACAGCTTCTCAAGCTGGTCTGGCGGCATACCAATGCCAGTGTCCGTTACACCCAGGATAAAATCCCTCCCATCCAGCGCAGCAGACAAGGCAATTGTCCCGCCCTCAGGCGTGAACTTGACGGCATTGCTCAGCAGGTTTCGCAGAACAGCCGCAATCATGTTGCTGTCAGTCGTTGCGGTCACAGTCTGGATATCATCCACAATGGTGATGTTTTTCTGGTTTGCTGACGCCCGAAACAGCTCTTGTACTTCTGCGGCAATTTCGTGAACAGCGACTTGAGACAGATCGACGACAACGCCGTCCATCTGGGTTCGTGACCATTCCAGAAGATTGGCCAGCAACTGATGTAACCCCGTTGCCGATTCGTTGATGGCATCAGCAGCCTCAACGATTTTGGGCGGGTCGAGGTGTTCGGCCCGTAATTTCAGCAGGCTCGAAAAACCGATAATCGCATTGAAGGGTCCCAACAGGTCATGGGCAAGGATGGAAAACAGGCGATCCTTTTCCTGGTTCATTTTAACAGAAACGTTGCGCGCCTGATCAAGTTCGACGGTCAGATTTTCAAGATAACTTCGTTGTTTTTCAAGTTCGGCTTCCCTGTTCTGCAACAGCTCTATCTGGTATTTCAGCTGGGCCTGCGAGTCCCGCAAATCGTCTTCGGTCTTTTTCAGATTGGAAACATCCGTGAACGTTGAAACCGAGCCAAAACCTTCGATGACCCGTCGACGAATATATAATGTCTTGCCGTCAACCGTCGTATGCAGATCGTCGGTTTCACGGTCAAAGTAATCTCTCACCCGATCAAGATATTTCCGGGCAAGTTTCTGTGGATCGCCTGCCCCGAATTCACCACGTTCAGCGTCATAAGTCAGGAATTGCATCGCCGTCGTGCCGGGCTTGCCCAGTTCTTCCGGGTATCCCCACAACTCAAGAAACCGGTTATTACATAACTCCAGAATTTCGTCGTCTTCGTCGCTCCAGATCGCCACGCCCTGATCCATCGCATCAAGTGTCGACCGCAATATATCTGTTTTCTTGACGAGCTGGTTCTCCGTTTCTTTCAGCGGTGTTATGTCAGAATAGGTGGAGACACGGCCAAGGCCGGGTTTTTCAAAACGACGTATGAGCAACTGTCGTCCGTCATAATGTGAAAATTGTGTACTTTTGGCCACCTCATCAGATTCGGTGACAATGGCAAAACGCAGCTCTATTTCATTTTCAAGCTGAGCATCGGTGTATTTCTCTGCGGAGGGGTTCTGTCGCAAATAATTACGCAACAAATCCCTCGCTGCGACACCGGGTGCCGCATCCTCATCTGAATATCCCCACATATCGCGAAATCGCTTGTTGCAAAAAATCAACAAGTTGTCGTCACTCCAGACAACAACCGCCTGGTCAATTGCTTCTACAACACTTTCAAACAACGCCAGTCTGGCGGCATCCGGCATGTCTGCGAACTGATCTGCATTTGTCGGCATCGTGAACTAATACGCTTTCGGAGAACAGAATAAGTTACCTTACTCCATGCTCCGAAAGCGATAAAGGACTGATCTTTCCCAAATCATTCCCTGGCTGTCATGTCCTACCTAGTATTTGTAGGACACGGTCAACCATAGTTTTTGCGTATCCGTGGACTGGGTGTCCGCATCGTAATCCGCATATTTCAGGGCCACGCCCATTTTCCCGAAATCTGTCTTGTACCCTTTCGACACGGAGACATTCCATTCGCTGCCGTAACTGGCACCGCCCTTGTCTGCATCCAGGTCATGATATTGGGCGGCAATCTTGCTACCTTTGAGAACACTGTCCGCCGGGAAAGTCATTGAGGCTTTCAGGTACTTGTCTTCAATACCGTTTGCCGGTGTCGACAGAAACTTGTCAGTGAAACCCTGAAAAGCGTGAAGGGTCGCCAGTGGTGTTGAAAACCCTGTTGTGCCATCACCTTCAAGAACCTCGTAACCGGCTTTGACGACCAGGCCTTTCCAGGCGATCCCAGGCTCCAGTAATTTGTAATCCAGGCTGACATTTGCCGTGTTGTCGGCATAGTCATTTTGCCGGGCATATTCAGCGGCATACAGCAGCTTGAAACCCTCAGCTGGCAAATCATTTTTGCCAGTCAGGCGCAAGCCCAGTGTCCTGGTGGACAAGCTGGCAACACGATGCACATCGAGGAAATATCCGTAACCCGTAACCTTCACCGGTTTGAAACTTGTATTGGAAACATTCACCAAATGGGTGCGTGTCGACAAGTCTCCCAATGTAGCGTCATTGCCGAAAATCCGGTTGACGTTATAGACATAGCCGTAGATCAAGGTTGTTTCCGGCAGGGATGTATTTGCCGCGACCAGACCATCAAATGTCTGCTGGTTTTGGCGGAAGCCGACATTGCCCACAAACCGTGCATTGTCGAGGACAACCTTTTGCCGTCCATATGTCAGGCTGGTATCAGGCAGGCCGGTATATCTGATCCAGGCTGTGTCCAGTTCTGTTGTTTCAGGATCAGCGATTGTCGGGAAAGTGGATTTGCCGTTGATCGTGTCGTTATAATCTTCCGACCCCAGAGCCGAAATATTTTCAAAAGCAAAAGCTGCACTCAGGCCCTGCCAGGTCCCGGTGCCATAACCAACGCGTGTGCGCAGCGTTAAAGCATCGGCGTCTTTTGCAAATCCGGCCTGGTCAACTGATTCGTACCGCAACCTGAGATCAGCCACAGGCTTGCCGCCCGTCAGGGCATCCACAAGGCTGTCAGCAGCCTGAGCTGGACCGCTGCCCAGGGCCATGACGGACCCAGCCAACATGGCAATTCCGGCTTTAAGTGTACGACTATTGTTCGTGCGCGACATCGTCTTGTTCCTTCTCCATAAGATATTGCTGATATAGCACCTGGAGGGCGGAATTACTGTGTGCCGTATTGTCGCACAGGTAGAATTTTGACGCTTTTACTTGAAGTCATCTATTGTATGCAGACGTATCTATTTCTTCTTCTTTGCCTGGAGAAATATGACCAATTATCATCGGCGGGACAGGTAGGCAGCGCACCCGTTTTGTTTAATAATCGACGCACGTGTTCAGGGTTCGAGGGGGCCATCGCTGATATGAATTTGCAGGAATTTGCGGAAGTTGTCGTTCTGGCGCCAATGGGTCGCGTCGATCACACCAGTGCGGAGAGTTTTCAATCCGAATTACTGGAACATGTTGGCCAATGTGCTGCGGCGGACAAACACATCATTCTGGATATGAGCGGCATCGACTATATGAGCAGCGTCGGCCTGCGGGCGCTGATGATCGCCTCGAAGGAAAGCAAAAAAACGGAGATGTCCATCGTCGTTTCTGCCTTGCAGCCGGACATGAAAGAAATCTTTGAAATCAGCCGCTTTCATTTTGTCTTCAAGACATTCGACACCACCGCCGAGGCCATAAAGGGTTTCTCCGATGCGGCGGTCGCCGCCTGGTCTGCCGGACAAGAGGACTGATCAATGAAGGTTCACTTTTGGGGCACACGGGGTTCGTTACCGGTTTCCCTTACGGGCGATGGCATTCGCAAAAAAGTCTTTCAGGCGTTGCAAAAGGCAAACGGCAAGCAGTTTGCGGATGATACTGCAATCAGCGATTTCATGGATTCCGAACTGGCCTTTCACCAGCGGAGTGGATTTGGGGGCTCGTCGTCCTGTGTCGAAATCAAGGTGCCGGGACAAGACTATATCGTCTGCGATATGGGCTCTGGTTTGCGAGAGCTGGGCCAGCAAATCATGCAGGAACATGGCCCTGGAAAACCGCAGACATATAATATCTTCATGTCGCACCCCCATTGGGACCACATCATGGGGCTGCCGTTTTTCCCCCCGGCCTATATTCCCGGCAACAAGCTGCGCATTCACGGTGGTCACGACACTTTGGAACAGGCCTTGCGCAAACAACAGGAAGACCCCTGTTTTCCTGTGCATTTTGACTTTCTGGGCGCTGATATCGAATTCATCAAACTGACACCGAGTGAGCCTTTTCAGTGTGGCGATGTCACGGTTCACACCATCCGCCAGCCCCATCACGGCGATTCATACGGTTATCGGTTTGAAAATAGCGGCAAGGCTGTGGTCTATTCCACGGATGCCGAACACAAACTGGAATCCGAAGAGGAAACAGCAGAGTTTGTCGATTTCTTCAAGTCCGCTGACCTGCTGATATTTGACGCCATGTATACGATGGCAGACATGATATCCGTGAAAGAAGACTGGGGTCATTCCAGCAACATTATCGGTGTCGATCTTTGCCATCGTGCTGGCGTCAAACATTATTGCATGTTTCATCACGAGCCTGTTTTTGGCGACAAGGCCCTGTCGGAAATCCTGGCCGAAACCATTCGCTATGAGGAGATCATCAGGGACGGCGACGCCCTGAAAGTTTCCTCCGCCTATGATGGCCTGGAAATCGTGATTTGATGTGGCGGCAAATATCGCACCCAACACCCTGAATACTGGCTGGTCCGGTCACCCCCTGGCCCGTGGCCTGGCGGTGGAACACGGACGCCTGCTTGCAGTTATCGTTTTGATCCTGGTGGTTCTGGCACAATCCGTTATTTCACAATCCGGTTTTAACCGCGTCGGCCAAAGTCTGCAGGATTTTTATCACCGGCTGGCACCGCGTGACGTCACCAGCCTGCCCGTGGTCATTGTCGATATTGACGAAGCGACCCTGAAAGCACAGGGACAGTGGCCCTGGCCCCGGACACGACTGGCCGAACTTATCGACAAAGTTGGAAGGCAGAAACCACTTGCTATCGGCCTTGATATCATCATGCCCGAACCTGATCGCCTGTCACCGGGACGGTTCGCCAGGGAACAACCAGGCATACCCGCTGAACTCGGCAGGCAACTGGCCACTTTGCCGTCGAACGATAACTTGTTTGCACAAACGATAGCGCGCTGGCCCGTCGCCCTGGGTCGTGCGGCGTTGACGGTTAAACAACAGTCCGGTGATCTGGCCCCGGTGCCTCAAACGCCTGTGCAAATCAGTGACAGCCGACAGCTGGCATCCTTCCCACAATTTGCGGATCATCTGACAAATACGAGGGAAATCGAAAAGACAGCTTTCGGTTATGGGTACCTTAATTCTGTTCTCGACCCTGACGGCATCATGCGACGGGTACCGACGGTCATTAAAGTCAGCAAACAACTGGCCCCCACCATGGGGGTTGAGCTGATCAGGATCGCCCTGGGCGCAAACTGGATCGAGACGATGAAGACGGCCGACGGCGTTGACGGCGTGCGCATTGGTGACATTGTTTTGCCAACGGACCCGGATGGCTGGATTGATCTGCATTTTTCACCGGCTGATCCCCGCAGACGCGTATCAGCCCAGAAGATATTTCAGGGGGCTATCGATAAAAGCCTATTGGAAAACAAACTGGTCATGATCGGGGTTACGGGATTGGGTGTGGCCGATGTCTATTCGACGCCCGTGACACCGCGTATGGACGGTGTCGAAATTCAGGCCCAGTTTATTGAAAACCTGCTCTATGGAACCCGTCTCGCCAAATCACCAGACAGCGGCGCCAGCGTGTTGATCGCATTGTTGATCGTGGCCAGCCTGATCATCGTGTTGGGTCCGCGTTTTGGGCCAGGTTTCATGACAGCAGCAACCGTTGCCATCGTCGCCTTGTCACTGGTCGTTGGCTTCGAATTTTTTCGTCTGGCCCAACAACTGGTTGATCCTGGGTTCCTGATCCTGGGTGTTGTGTTGAGTTATCTGGTGATGATGGTTGCCCGGATCATTGAAGATGATCAGGACCGTCGCCTGATGTCGTTTAATTTACTGGTTGAGCGCGAAGACAACGCACGCATGTCCGGCGAACTGAATGCGGCCCGGGAAATCCAGATGGGTATTCTGCCGGACCCTGAAAATATTGAAGGTTTGCCGGAAAACCTGGATCTACATGCGTTTCTGGAACCCGCCCGGGAAGTCGGTGGCGATCTTTATGACCTGTTCATGCTGGATGAACACCGGTTGTTTTTTGTCATAGGCGATGTGTCTGGAAAAGGCGTGCCTGCCTCCCTGTTCATGGCTCTGAGCAAGGCCTTGTGCAAAAGTGCCGCCTTGCGCACAGATGCGTCGGTGGCAGAATTGATGACAACAGCCAACAGGGAAATATCGCGTGAAAACCCGGCCTTCATGTTTGTGACGGCGGTTGCAGGCGTTATCGATTCGCGTACCGGAGAACTTGAATTTTGTAATGCTGGCCACGATTCACCCTGTGTCGTGGCCCCCGGCCTGGCGACAAAGTCACTGAACAGTGATGGTGGACCACCTTTGTGTGTGATCGATGATTTTGACTACCCCCTGGACAAAGCCAGACTGGAGCCGGGCGAGACCCTGGTACTGACAACAGATGGTGTCAACGAAGCCATGACAGCAAGCCAGAAAATGTATGGCACCGACCGCTTGACGGTTTGCCTGACCAGGAATTCGGATAATAATGCGCCCAAGAATGTCGTTGCGACCTTGTATGACGACGTCAAGACTTTCGTCGCCGGGGCCGAACCCAACGACGATATCACCGTCGTTGCGATCCGCTTTCGCGAACCGGTTATCTGACGATAATCTCAACCCGCCGGTTCAGGGGTTCCGCAACACTATCCTTTGTCGGCACCAGCAATTCACGCTCGCCCCGTCCGGTCGTTAAAATACGTTTGGTCCCAAGGTCCCGTGTCTTCAGCATTTCTGCCACTGCCCGCGCCCGTTTAAGCGCCAGGTCGTCATTTGTTTTCAGTCGGCCAACCGTATCCGTATGGCCGGTGACCTGAACTTCAGCCACCTGGCGGCTGGCAACCTCAAGCAATACCATGCGCATGGCAGGCTTTGACTTGGCCAACAGATCGGTGCTGCCCTTGGCGAAATAAAGCGTAAAAGAAACCGGTTCAGGTGGCACGGCTTGCAGCGCCTGGGCGAAGGTCTTGTCGACTTCTTCCTGGTTCAGGGTAACCGCCTGCGTTTGCTCAGGTCCCTCACCGACGCGAGCCGCGGCCAAAGCCTTGTTCAGGACAGTTTTATTCTCGCCATTACTGACGATAACTGTGCCGACCTTGCCCGTTGAATCCGGCAACAATACGATTAGTTCAGATGGTCCTTTGGGTGCTGCACAGGCTGTCACCAACGATAACAAAACCAGTGCAGCACTGGCACGTAAACCTGATTTCAAAATCATCTTCATTGGCCTGCCCCCGCATCATCAACCTTGACCAGGAAGCGTGTTCCCCTGACACCGAGGATTGATGCCGGTGTCATGACCTTCATGGCATCGGGTGAGCGTTTGGCGATTTGCCCGGAGATAACAGATAGCGTGCCGCGTTTGACACGGGTGTTGAATTCACCGTCATGGGTCGTAGAGTTAAACCTGAAACGACTGAGTTCGATCCGGCTGTTGGGACCCGAGGACATCCGTGTGCTGTCAATGAAAGTCATGCCAAGCTGACCATCCGCGCCAGTGACAATCGTGTCTGCCTGCTCAAGCGCATCACCTGCTTCGGCCGTCAAGGTTTTTCCAGCCCGCTCGATCTCAACCTTGCCTTTGAGCGTTTTGATCTGGCCGATATCCGCCAGAGCCAGCGGCGCAGAGATCAGAAATGTTCCAATCAAAGCAGTAATCATTAAGCTTGTGCGCATAAACATGAACCAACCTTCCGATATTTCCGAAAATATTAGAGCGTTTGCGGTCGAAATGAAACGCTGTGATTTCCTTATCTCCAGTTGAATACCAGAGTCCCGAAATTCACATCCGGCCAAACTGTTCTACCTGATGTGTATTGCCATTGGCAAAAGACAATGGTGATAATGCAAATACCTTACGGGTCAACGTAAACAAGGGTAGCCGCTTGAAAAGACAATTGCCTTATGGACCGCTGTTAACCCACGAAGCTGTAGAATTCGTGGAACAGATTGGCCACGCCTACAGTCTGGGGCCAACCATACGGCACAAACTTACCTTGATCGTTGAAGAGCTGGTCACCAACAGTGTGAATTACGGTAAGATGGCCGCTGATGGCCATGTTGAGCTGGATGTCGAGGTCAAGGACGATGCAGCCTGTCTGCGCTACTGCGATACCGGCATCGCCTTTGATCCTGTCAGCAACGCTCCCGACGACGACCGGCAGCTGGCGGCAAGGGAGCGACGTGTTGGCGGACTGGGCTGGCCGCTGATCAAGGACCTGTCGACGGATCTTGAATATCAACGCCTTGATGGTCAAAACCAGATAACCCTGAAGTTATTGTTGTAGTTCACCACCCTGACGATTGAAATCTGCTGCGTAGCCACTTTCCTTGGCTTCCTATCCGGTTTAGTTTTTCTACAGAATATCCCTCCACACACTCCCCTTCCAGACGAGAGAAACCGTTCCCATGAAAGCGATCCTGATCAATAAAGACGACAATGGTTACAGCGCCGCCCTGAGTGACGTTGACGAGAACGACTTGCCGGAAGGTGACGTTACCGTGCAGGTGGATTATTCCACGCTGAACTACAAGGACAGTCTTGCCATTACCGGATCGTCGCCAGTTGTGCGCAACTTTCCCATGGTTCCGGGCATCGATCTGTCCGGCACAGTCACTGACAGCAGCAATGCTGGCTACAGTGTCGGTGACAAGGTCGTTCTGAATGGTTGGGGTGTTGGTGAAGTACATTGGGGCGGTTTGGCCCAGAAAGCCCGACTGAACGGTGACTGGCTGGTGCCATTGCCTGATACATTCACACCAAAACAAGCCATGGGCATCGGCACAGCAGGTTATACCGCCATGCTTTGCGTCATGGCCCTGGAAGACCATGGTGTGACGCCGGACAAGGGCGAAATCCTGGTCACGGGCGCTGCCGGTGGTGTTGGCAGTGTGGCAATTTCGCTGCTGGCGAAACTTGGCTATACCGTTGTTGCCTCCACCGGACGCGCCTCGGAAGCCGACTATCTGAAAGGCCTTGGTGCCAGTGACCTGATCGACCGCAATGATCTTTCCGAAGCCGGTCGTCCCATGGCAAAGGAACGCTGGGCCGGTGCTGTCGATGCGGTTGGCAGCCACACCCTGGCCAACATTTGCGCAAGTCTGAAATATGGCGGCACAGTCGCTGCATGTGGTCTGGCCCAGGGCTTTGACCTGCCTGCTACGGTCATGCCGTTTATTCTGCGTGGTGTCACCCTGGCCGGTGTCGACAGTGTCAATTGCCCCAGACCACGCCGGATTGAGGCCTGGAACCGGCTGGCCAAAGACCTCGATATCAGCCACATCGAAACAATGATGACCGAGATCAATCTGGGGGACGCCATTGCCGTCGCCAGTGATCAAATGGCGGGTAAAACCCGCGGTCGTGTCGTGGTCAATGTGAACGCCTGATATATAAATAATCCCTCTGAAGGCACAGGCTTTCGGAGGGATTACAAATAGGGTGATCCATCCGGCAGACATTCTGTCGGCACCCGGACCTTGATTTCCCCCAGCAGAAGAAATGACAGGGTTTTGCCGTGGCCATCGATACTGAGGCTGCCGTTAACACCGCCTTCAAGGGCATCGTCGATGACAAAATTCAGGGCGCGCAGGTTCGGCAATTCATAACGGTTGCAAGCAGTGGCCCCCTTGTGGCGAAAGACATCCAGCACACGATCTGCGGTCACCTGATCCAGAAGATAATTCCACGCCTCAAGGCGATAGACGACAACACTGATATTAGACCGATTGCCCTTGTCCCCGGCGCGACCGTGGGCGATGGCATGAAGGGGAACTTCCAGGGTCGTCATGCGAAAACCTCCTGTGCACGCACATGAGGCAAGACTTCATCCCGGTCGATCAGAATGGAGGCTGTGCTGACATGTTCAGTGACATACTGGCGCACGCCACCACCTGCGGCCGGGCCGGAACAGTAAAGGCTGAGCACTTCATCGGAGACTTGTTGCGCGGTTTTCTTCTCAGCCGAGCGCACAGCCGCCCGCACCCGGTATTCGCCGCTCAAAGGCGATTTCGCCTGCGACAAATTCACGTGAGACAATTTCGCCTGGGCCCGCTTGCTGCCTATGTCATTGTCATGCACAGCACCCGCACCAAAAATATCAACCCGCACAGGTTCCTGAACCCCCAGAATTTGACAACGACGGCGAATGACGGATGCCGCCAGTTCGGCCCGTGCCAGGGCATTGGGCCCGGCATAGGTAATTTCACCTTCGCCCAACCAGCCGCCGTCAATGGAAATCGTTGCCTTCAGGGTCGCCGGCGGTGGGGCACCCTTTGCCCCTGTAACCCGGACCCTGTCGGGCGCAATTTCTTCAACAGAAATATCGCTTAAATCCAGAATAACATCCGGCGTCAGATAACTTGCCGGATCGTGAATTTCATACAAGGCTTGCTCAATGACGGTGGCCCGGGAAACCAGGCCGCCGGTATGGGCGGCTTTGGTGATAATCATGTCGCCGGCCTCGTTCACTTCGGCGATGGGAAAGCCAACCTCGGCCAGGTCCGGCACATCCTTGAAACCGGGATCGGCAAAATAGGCCCCTGTTACCTGGCCGCCACATTCGAGCAAATGCCCGGCCATTGTGCCTTGCGCCAGGCGATCCCAATCGTCTGCCGCCCAACCGAATTCATGGATCAGTGGACCCAGCACCAGGGCCGCATCCGTCGTGCGTCCCACCAGAACCACATCCACGCCCAGGGCCAGGGCATCGGCGATGGGCCTGGCACCCAGATAGGCATTCGCAGCAACGATTTCCCGATCAGCCAGGCCTATGCCCTCAATTGTTGGTAAATCCCGGATCGTCTCCACGCTATGCACGGCCAACAAGTTATCGCCAGTGACGACGGCCACGCGCAAATCCGCCAACCCTGCTTCTGCTGCCAGTTCCAGAACACGACGGGCAGCGCCCAGGGGATTGGCCGCACCCATGTTGGAGACAATGCGAACGCCGTTGGCTTTGGCTTGTCCCAGGATAGGTTCTATATAGTGATCCAGATAAGGCGAATAACCAGCCTCTGGATTATTGCGCCGCAAGCGCTGGGCAATGGCCAGAGTGCGTTCGGCCAGCACTTCATAAATCAGATAACGCGAACCATCGCAGGCTGCCAGTGTATCGACAACCGGCCCGGCGGCATCAAAGCGATCCCCGGAAAATCCAGCCCCACAACCGATATAGACCTTTGGCATTATTTCCAGACGCGTTCGGCCACGGACAGAAAGTTACCGCCCAGAATACCGATGACGTCTTCTTCGTTTAAACCTCGTTCCAGCAGTAGTTCTGCTGCGCGCGGCAACGCATCCAGGCCCATGCAGCCAATGTCTCCGACATAGCCTTCACTAGTTGGCCAGTAGGCCGGGTTTCTGGACGTCAGGCCGGCAATCTCGTCTTCACCCTCAAAATAATCCAGGCCCATGCCAACATGTTCTGCCCCCACCAGTTCGACCGTATAGATCACATGGTCAACAAAGGCTTCGACGTCAGTCGTGCCGCCCAGAAACAGTTCAACGCCGTTAATGCCAACCACCCCACCCGTCGCGGCACAGGCCTTGATCTGTTCATCGCGAATGTTACGGCCCTGATCGACCAGAGCACGCGGATTGGAATGCGAAAAAACCACCGGGTCTTTTGATATTTCCATGGCTTCCATGGTTGTCCGGTAGGCGCTGTGGGAACAATCGACCACCATGCCCACGCGGTTCATTTCTTCGACAACATCTCGGCCAAAAGTGGTCAGGCCGATATCTGTATCATGGCATCCGCCCCCGGCACTGTTGTTCAGGTTATAGGCAAACAACATGTGCTTGACGCCGAGATTGTAATACATCGACACCATATCAAGGCTGTCATTCAGAGAAGTCATACCTTCAATATCAAAGGTTACCGCCAGCTTGCCTGCGGCCTTGGCCTCGGCAATATCTTCAACGGTTTTGACGATGACATATCTGTCTGTCATGCCGGATAGTTGACGATGAAAAGATGCCAGGGTTTTGACAGTGTTGTCCCATGGTTGCACGTCATAACCGGCATTGATCGAAAGATAGTTCACACCTGCCTTGCGCCATCCCTCAAGCTGTTCAAGGTTGGCATCGGGGCGAGATTCAAATCCGGCATGGTCGTCCCAGACCAAAGCATTTTCATAAAGTTCCATACCGGTTTCCTTACGCGTTAGATATCAAAGATCGGGATCGTGACAGGCCGTCAGGTGCAGGGCATCCGGCCCGGCAATCGCGAGCACAGGTTTCTGTTCATGGCACAGGGGCTGAACCTTGGGGCAGCGCCCGGCAAAGGGACAGCCCGGCGGTGGGTCGATAGGTGTTGGTGGATCACCTTCCAGCACGATGCGGGTTTTACGTTGATCCGGATGGATCGACGGCAAGGCCGCCAGTAAAGACCGCGTGTAGGGATGTTGCGGACTGTCGAAGACATTCCGGGTCGGGCCTGTCTCGACGATGTTTCCCAGATACATAACGGCGATGCGGTCACTCATGTAACGGACAACACCCAGATCGTGGGAAATAAACAGATAGGTCAGGCCCAGTTCAGCCTTCAATTCCTTCAACAGGTTCAGTGTTTGCGCCTGAACCGAAACATCCAGCGCCGATGTGGGTTCGTCGAGGATAATCAGGTCCGGGTGTAGCACCAGGGCGCGTGCAAGGGCGATACGTTGACGCTGACCCCCGGAAAATTCGTGGGGAAACCGATAGAGATGCTCAACGCCCAGGCCGACGCGCTGAAGCATGGCGAGGGTCAAGCGATCAACTTCGGCCCCGCTGGCGATGCCGTTCAGGATCAGACCTTCGCCGACCAGATCACGAACCATCTTGCGGGGATGCAGGGACGAATAGGGATCCTGAAAAATCAGCTGGATTTTTTTCGCCAACCCCTCAACATCATCCCTGTCCTTGCCCGCAAGTTCCAGGCCATCGAAGTTAATGCTGCCGCCGCTGGTCGGTGCCAGCCCGACAACGGCGCGGCCCAGGGTGGTTTTGCCACAACCGGATTCACCGACCAGGCCCAGAACCTCACCGCGCTTGACGTTGATGCTGACACCACTGACGGCATGAACCGTGGCATGGGTGCGCATCAGCAAGCCACTGCGCAAGGGAAACTTGACGTGCAGGTCGCGGATATCCAGCAATGTCTCGGCCTGTTCTGACATCACAGCTGAACCCCGACGGAAGTGCCAGCCACCGGAGAAGTTGCTTCATGGAGGAAGCAGGCTACCTGATGGCCGGGACCGACATCATAAACCGGCGGTTTTTGACTGGAACATCGATCCGTGGCCTGCGGGCAGCGCGGCGCAAACCGACAGCCCAGAGGCTCGTCCATCAGATTGGGGACCGTCCCCTTGATGGAATAAAGCGGCTGACCCGGATCAATGGCATCTGGCAAGGTGCGCAACAAACCCTGGGTGTAGGGATGCTGGGGATTTTCCATGACATCACGCACCAGGCCGCTTTCAGCCACGCTGCCGGCATACATGACAATCACCCGGTCGCAGGTTTCAGCAACAACACCGAGATCGTGACTGATCATCAAAACAGAGGAGCCGATATCGTCGATCAGGTTGTTAATAAGATCAATAATCTGGGCCTGGATGGTCACATCCAGGGCCGAAGTTGGCTCATCGGCAATGAGCAATTTTGGGCGCGTGACCAGCATCATCGCGATCATGATGCGCTGGGCCATGCCGCCCGACAGCTCATGCGGATAGCGTTTGGCCATATGTTTGGGGTCGGGAATGGAGACCGCGTTCAACATATCCACGGCTTGCGCATAGGCACCGCGCTTGCCAAGAGACTTGTCATGGATCATCAGGGTTTCAGCCACCTGTTTCCCCACCCGCATGGACGGGTTCAGGGACATCTTGGGTTCCTGCATGATCATGGAAATCTGATTACCACGAATTTGTCGGATTTCACTTTCGCTGAGTTCAAGCAATTGCTTGTCCTCAAAACGAATGTTTCCACGGATAATTTTACCCGGGGGTGACACAATGCGCAAAATGGCCCTGGCCGTCAGTGATTTGCCACAACCGGTTTCCCCCACCAGCCCGACACTTTCACCTTGACCCAGTTTGAAGGACACATCCTCCAGCGCATGTACCGTGCCGCGCAAGGTATAAAAGCGGACAGCAAGGTCATCGACCTCAAGCAAATTATTCTTGTTTGCGCTATCCGTCATCAGCTTTGCCTCTGGTGCGGATCAAGAATATCGCGAATACCGTCACC
>Ga0233429_1002043_pt1 | contig 21888 bp, 17 predicted proteins | sample SI_118_April2016_3_FD_179879 | JGI IMG/M metagenome (GOLD analysis project Ga0233429, IMG submission 179879) | Seawater microbial communities from Saanich Inlet, British Columbia, Canada - SI_118_April2016_135_MG | ecosystem: Environmental > Aquatic > Marine > Inlet | place: Canada: British... | reverse complement strand
AGCGGGTCAGCAGGCTGTAGATTTCGAAGCCCCACGGCAGTTCCAGAATATCCTTCAGGGTGCGGGTTTCGACCTGTGGAATATCGACCGGTTCCTGTTTTTGGTAGATGCAGGCTTTCATGCAGTCGTTGCAGATGCGATGCCCGGTGCCTGCGCACAGCGGGTTGTCGACGGCGATGATGGCAAGCGCCGCAACGGCGTGACCGTCAGTTTTGGCCTTGTGCATTTCCGAAATTTTTTCTTCCAGCGGACACCCGGCAAGCGGCACGCCATGGTCGTTGCTGGTGATGGCACTGGTCTGCTTGTCGCGGATTCCCTTGGAACAGGAATCTTTGCCGCGGTCGTGGCAGATGACGCAGTAATTGGCCTGATCCAGTGCACCGGTCAGATCACATCCGTGGTCGGTCAGCGCAAAGCCGTCGCGGGGGATCTGTTTGTCGGCATCAAGGCACAGCATATCGACGCCGTGGTCGCTGACATGGTCGGTTTCGACCAGATGCAAGGGGTCGGTTTTTTCAGGTGCCCTAAACAGGATGTCGTCGGTATGACGCGCCTTGCCAGCATCGGTGTGCAGGGCCCATCCGGCGTAGCGGCTGGCGAGGTCAATATTATCGGTGTTTGCGTCTTCGTCGTCGAGCCATCCCATGACGGTGGTGGCGAAATTCAATTGGGTGAAATCACCGATTAATGTCGTCAGTTCGGCTTCCAGCGCAGCGCCGTCGATGGTTGCGGCTTCATCAGGTTTGATTTTCTTGGCGACCCGACGCTGAACAAACAGACGCTTGCAGGTGAACAGCGGTGCCAGTTCGTGATGGCTTTCCGCCAGGGTGCGCACATCGGCTGAGATGTTGAACAACTGGCCGATAAAATCATCGACGTGGGGTGCGATGTCCAGCAACAGGTCGGAATGGTCCGTGGCCTCGATTGCGTCGGGCGCACTGCGCGCGGCGCTCAGGCGTTCGGTCAATTCCGGAGCGGCAGCGGACAGATGTTCCAGGAACAACCCATCGATCCGGCGAAGGCCGTCATCGTCGTATAAATCGGTGAATTTCAGGTCGTGGGAAAGATTAAGTTCGTGCATACCATCAAATGTGAAAAGGGGTGAATGTAATTCATCATGTTCTTATATAACGAGGGTGCGTCAATGCAAGCAAAACCGGGCCGGGAGGCCTTAGCAGAATGAATATGGTTGGATACGCTGGCGACATTACGCCACTGGAAACATGGCAGCGACTAGCATCCACGCCCGAGACCCGGCTGCTCGACGTCCGCACACCGGCCGAATGGGCCTATGTCGGGCTGCCCGACCTGACGGCACTGGGTAAGCAGACGCTGCTGGTGCCATGGATGCTGTTTCCGGCCATGCAGGTGAATACCGATTTCGTCCGGCAGGTGTCGGACCTGAACGTCGATAAAGACGCCGACCTGTTTATTATCTGCCGTTCCGGACAGCGATCAGCGTTCGCCGCAACCACCCTGACCGGGGCTGGGTTCAAGGCGTGCTACAACGTCGCTTACGGGTTTGAAGGCGACAAGGATGCCAGCGGGCATCGGGGAAGCGTCAATGGCTGGAAATTCGATGGCCTGTCCTGGATACAGGGCTGATTATTTAAGTGCCTGAGTAAGGTCTTCAATCAGGTCGTCGGTATCTTCAAGCCCGACCGAAAGCCGTATCAAACCATCACCGATGCCGATTTCGGCGCGCTCTTCGTCGCTCAGACGCCGATGGGTAGTCGTCGCCGGATGGGTAACCATGCTTTTCGCATCGCCAAGATTATTGGAAATATCGATGATGTTGAGACCGTTCAAGACTTTGAACGCGTCATCGCGGCCACCGGCGACATTGAAAGCGACGATGGTCGAACCGCAATTATCCATCTGGCTCATGGCCAGGGCGTGCTGGGGGTGACTGGCCAGCCCCGGATAGATGACTCGTTTGACGCCACCGATGGATTCCAGTGCACCGGCGACCTTCAGGGCATTTTCGCTCATCCGGCGGACGCGCAGGTCGATGGTCTCGAGCCCCTTCAGAAGGGTCCAGGCGTTGAACGGGCTTAATGAAGGTCCGGTGTGGCGCAGGAAAGGCATTAACAGGTCTTCGACATAATCTTTGTCATTGGTCAGCACCACCCCGCCCATGGTCCGGCCCTGTCCGTCGATGTGCTTGGTCGCCGAATAGACGACCACGTCGGCCCCAAGTTGCAATGGTTTTTGCAGTACCGGCGTGGCAAACACGTTGTCGATGACGACACGCGCCCCGGCGCCATGGGCCAGTTCCGATACGGCGGCAATGTCGATGACTTCCAGCGCCGGGTTCGATGGGGTTTCCAGGAACACCGCGGCGGCCGGTTTCGAAAGTGCTGTCCGCCATTGTTCCAGGTCGGTGCCGTCGACAAATTCGGTTTCGATGCCGAAGCGCGGCAGTTCTTCGGCAACGATGTAATGACACGACCCGAACAGGGCGCGTGCCGAGACAATCCTGTCGCCAGCCTTTAGCCCTGATGCAAGGGCCGCATACACGGCGGCCATCCCGCTTGATGTGCCGAAGCAGAAACCGGCCCCTTCCAGAAGTGCCATCCGTTCTTCGAACATGGCAACGGTCGGATTGTGATAGCGGGAATAGATGAAGCGTTCGAGTTCGCCCTTGAACGCGCTTTCGGCTTCTTCGGCTGTTTCGTAGACATATCCCGACGTCAGGAAGATGGCTTCCGAGGTCTCATCGAACCCGGAACGTCGGGTGCCGCCACGAACCATCTTGGTCGCAGACCGCCAGTTTTTGGAATTTGTTTTGTCCTTGCTCATCACACCCTCACTTTAACAGTCTTTAACAGTTGCGGTGAGGCAAACCGCCAATAAAAAAAGCCCCGACACAATGGGTCAGGGCTGTAACAGCTCCGACCTTTTAGCGAGTTTTTTTATGGTGGCCGCAAGCTGGTCGTGCAAATCGCCACCGGAATTAAGTGTTTTCTTAAAACGACAGTGGCGAAAGGTCAAGCCGTCATCCGTCTTCAGACCCGCTCAACGCCCGGCGCAAGCGGCGCAACCCGAACCAGATAATGCCGATAACGATGGGCAGTGACAGCCCGGTGGTGATGTCTGCGTTGATGGGGACGCCCGCCGCTTTGACAGATTTTGCCGTATAGGAAATCAGCCCCAGCAGGTAATAGCTGATGGCGACGACCGACAGGCCCTCGACCGTTTCTTGCAGGCGTAATTGAACTTTTGCCCGGCGGTCCATGGATTCAAGCAGGTCGCGGTTTTGTTCTTCCAGCGCCACATCGACCCGCGTACGTAACAGGTCACTGGCCCGCCCGATACGTTTGGCCAGCGCTTCCAGCCGGTCCGCCGCCGACCGACAGGTTTCCATCGCCGGGGCCAGCCTTCGGGTGACGAATTCGCCGGGCGGTTGCAGGCCGCGGACTTCGTTGACGTCATCAAGGCGTATTTCGCGCAGTTCTTCGATGCGCCGCTTGACCAGCGCATGATAGGCGTTGGCGGCGCTGAACCGATAATTCGATTTCAGCGACAGGGACTCGATGTCGGCGGCCAGCGCCGTCAGCTTCTTCAGAACGCGGCGTTCGTCCTCGCCGCCGTCCGATGACGCCATGCCGTCCATCAACTCGTTCAGGGTGGCTTCGGCTTGTGACACCCGTGGCAGCACATCGCGGGCCAGCGGAAAGGCCAGCATCGCCATCATTCGATAGGCACTGACTTCGAGAAGTCGTTGTATCAAGCGTCCGCCCTGACGTTGGTTCATGCCCTGGTCACGTACCAGAATGCGATTGAAGCCGTCTTCATGGACGCGGAAATCGGTCCACACCAGGGCCTGACCACCCCGCATGGCGCTGCCGGTGACCAGATTGTTGGCGAACAAATCGGCCAGGTCGGTGAATTCACGTTCCGATGTTTCGGCACCTTCGAGGCTCAGATTGGTTGCGCTCAGAACTTCACCCGGCATTTTCGCCAGCCAGTCTGCGGGCAGCATGTCGACGACAGAGGCCGCGAACGGGTCGTCGAAATCGCCGCTGCAATAAAAGGTGTATGAGGAAAATTCCGTATGGCGTTCCCATTTCATACGCAGTTCGCATTCGTCACTTGAATTCAGCACGCCTGAATAGTGACGGGCATCAGAAGCTGGCTCGGGCACGTTAAAAGCCTTGCACAACAGAGCGATGTGCTTGTTGTCATCGTCGACACCGCCTTCACCGGATAACACGGCAAGGTGGGCGACCCGGACTGGTGCCTTGAGCAAGCCATAGGGGCGGGCATGGACTTCTTCCGACAGTTCCTTGCGCAGCGGGTGTTCGGTAAAATCACTCATGGTTTGCAAAGGCTTTCTTTATGACCATATGAAGCTGTAGTGTACCGGTCGAATTAAGATTTAGGAATGACGATGAGCGATTTAGTCCAGACCGATGACCTGTTTTTCAACCGTGCCGGAATGGACCGGTCGAAAGTCGAGACCATATGCGAAGACGCTCTGCATGGTGCCGATGATGGCGAATTGTATCTGGAGTACAGTCAGTCGGAAGCCGTTGTCTTCGATGACGGACGATTGAAAAGCGCCAGTTTTGACACCTCGCAAGGGTTTGGCTTGAGGGCAGTATCGGGTGAAGTGACGGGCCTGTCACATGCATCAGACCTGAGTGAAGACGCCATAAGACGCGCTGCCGATACGGTGAAGACCGTTCATGCCGGTCATGGCGGCACCTATGCGGCACCACCCGCTGGAACCAACGTCAAACTCTACGGCGATGAAAATCCGCTCAATCTGGTCGCTTTCGAAGACAAGGTGAAAATGCTCGCCGATATCGATGCCTATGCCAGAGGTAAAGACGAACGTGTCGTTCAGGTGTCTGCCTCGCTGGTTGGTAGTTGGCAGGCGGTTCAGGTTGTGCGCCCCGACGGTGTGCGGGCCGCCGACATTCGCCCGTTGGTGCGTATGAACGTGACGGTCGTCAGCGCCGAGGGCGAGCGTATGGAATCGGGCAACTATGGCACCGGTGGACGTGTTCCTTACGAAGAATTCATGCAGCCTGAAGTCTGGCGGGCGGCGGTCGATGAAGCATTGCGTCAGTCACTCCTGAATCTGGGCTCGGTTTCGGCCCCGGCCGGTGAAATGGACGTCGTGCTTGGCCCCGGCTGGCCCGGCATCCTGTTGCACGAAGCCATCGGCCACGGCCTTGAAGGGGATTTCAACCGCAAGAAGACCTCTGCTTTTTCCGGCCTATTAGGCGAACGGGTGGCGGCCCCAGGGGTCACCGTGATTGATGATGCGACCTTGCCGGACCGGCGTGGTTCGCTGACCATTGATGACGAAGGAACGCCCGGACAGCGAACGGTGCTGATCGAAGACGGCATTCTGAAAGGCTACATGCAGGACCGTATGAATGCGCGCCTGATGGGGGTCAGCCCAACAGGAAACGGGCGGCGGCAAAGCTATGCCCATCAGCCGATTCCCCGCATGACCAATACTTACATGCTGGACGGCGAGCGAGAGCCGGACGAAATTCTGGGGTCTGTGAAAAATGGTTTGTATGCCGTCAACTTTGGTGGCGGACAGGTTGATATCACGTCGGGCAAGTTTGTCTTTACCTGTACCGAGGCTTATTTAATCGAAGACGGTAAAGTGACGGCACCGGTCAAGGGGGCGACCCTGATCGGCAACGGCCCGGATGTTCTGACCCGGGTGTCGATGATTGGCAATGATATGGAGCTGGACCCCGGCATTGGTACCTGCGGCAAGGACGGCCAAGGCGCGCCGGTCGGCGTCGGCCAGCCAACCATGCGGATCGATGGTCTGACTGTCGGCGGCACCGCCGCCTGATTAATCCTCGCTGTATTAGTCCATGTCGTAGTCGCGGATAAGGTTTTTAATGTCCGGGGCATCCCTGAGCTTGCCCTTATCAATGTCTTCCAGGGTTTTTTCCAGATCGCGCTCGACGATACGCGAAACCTCGGCATCAACGACATCTGAATATTCAAGGAAAATTCGGGTTGCGCGCGAGATGTCACGGGATCTTGATTCGGTTCGGATGGCCTTGATAAGCGAGGCTCCGGCGGCGTGCATTAATCGGTGGGGTTCTTCCAACTGCTTGAAATTTCGCCGATCGCTATCCTCGCCAGCTTCGGTGACCTCGCCCATATACCATTGGCCGAGGCGACAACGGGCCGGGCTGTGGGCTAGATCCATTTTCGGCAGGTTGCCCCATTCTTCCTTATCGGTCAGCGACAGGGTCAGGGCGGCATCCAGCACCTTGTGTCGATACGAGATGTGGTTAACCCAGGCGTTGTAGAGCAATCCGAACGAAGAAGCAGGCCACTGGGGCTCGCTTTCTATAAGGCTTGTGAATTGTTCAAGCGGCAAAGGCGGACTAATCCAGTAGCCCTGCACCTCGTTACAGCCAGATGACATCAGATAGGTGTAAGTGCCCTTGGTTTCGACACCTTCGGCCACGGTTTTAACGGACAACTCGCGGGCCATATATAGGCTGGAGCGCACGATGTGGGTGTTCTTGACGTCTTCGGTCATGCGCAGCACGACGCCTTGATCCAGCTTGACGGCGGATATGGGCAGGCGGCTTAACAAGTCGAGGGATGAATAACCGGTGCCGAAATCATCCATGGCAATCTCGATGCCCAATGCGACGAGATCAAGCAACGACAGTTTGATGCGTTCTGAGTTGTCGACAACCGCCGTTTCGGTGATTTCGATCTGGATGTTACCGGGGTTAATGCGTCGGGACCCGATGAAGCTTCGTAGCATCTTCACAAGATACGGGGAATACAGATCAAGAGCCGAGATGTTGAAGGCGATCTGGGCGTCGGTTTTGACCAGCTTGATCTCTTCGATGTCTTCGATCAGATGCGGCAGCATAACCGCCGTGATGTTGGTAATGAAGCCGGATTTTTCCGCCTGCGGCAGGAACTGGCCCGGCAACACTTCGGTGCCATCGGGTTTGATCCAGCGCAACAACGCCTCGCCGCCGACGATGTTGCCGGTGGCAAACGATACCTTCGGCTGATAGTAGAAACAGAACTCGCCGTGATCCAGCGCGCGTTCTATATCTTCAAGGCTGTAAACGGTATTAGACATTTTCTCTGCTTGCGGGCTCTGTATTCAAGTAACGGTTTGACTCTTATATAATAATTTTAGCCTCGGGGGGAAATCCTCAGTAGGCATATTCCTTGAAGACCATATCGATGTTGCCCTGCCAGCGCCGTTCGTAGGCACGCAGAAGCTCTTCGGCAGGGGTCAGGCCCGACTCGGCAATCTTGAACAATGGATTGAGAAAATGGGTCTCATCAAGGCCCAAACCGTCAGATTTATCACGCCTGAGCAGGCCATCGTGGGCCATATCCAGGACATCCAGTGCAATATCGCCAACTGTGGTGCTCCTGAACGGTGTTTCCAGCGCCAGCTTCGGCACCTCGCTTCGAAGCATGGCATGTTCTTCCGCTGTCCAGTTCTTGACCAGTTCCCATGCCGCGTTTCTGGCGTTGTCATCGTATAGCAGTCCGGTCCAGAAGGCGGGCAGGGCACACAGTCGGTTCCATGGGCCGCCATCGGCACCGCGCATCTCGAGAAATTTCTTCAGGCGGACTTCCGGGAAAACAGTCGTCAAATGATCTTCCCAATCCTTGATGGTGGGCATCTCGCCCGGCAATGCCGGTAACTTTCCATCCATGAAATCGCGGAACGACTGGCCCGATGCATCAATGTATGTACCATCGCGATAGACGAAGTACATAGGCACATCGAGCATGTAATCGACGTAGCGTTCGAACCCGAAGCCGTCTTCAAAGACAAAGGGCAGGGTGCCGCAGCGGTCCGGGTCGGTGTCGGTCCAGACATGGCTGCGATAGCTCAGGAAGCCACTCGGTTTGCCGTTCTTGAACGGTGAATTGGCCCACAGTGCAGTGGCAATGGGTTGCAGGGCCAGTGAGACGCGGAACATCTGGACCATGGTTTCTTCACTGTCGAAATCCAGATTCACCTGCACGGTGCAGGTCGACTGCATCATATCCAGTCCCATGGAGCCAACCTTCGGCATGTATTCACGCATGATGCCGTATCGGTCCTTTGGCATCCATGGCAATTCCGAACGTGGGGTCTTCGGCTGATACCCAAGTCCGATAAAGCCGATACCCAGTTCCTTGGCCACTTCCTTGACCTGTTTCAAGTGCTCGGCGACTTCGCTGCAGGTTTGGTGGATGGTTTTCAATGCGGCACCGGAAAGCTCTACCTGGCCGGCCGGCTCCAGGGTGATGGAACTGCCGTCGGGCTTGGTCAGGGCGATGGGCTTGCCGTTTTCAAGTACCGGCTGCCAGTTGAACCGTGCCAGTCCGTCGAGTAGGGCGTGGATGCCATTTTTGCCCTCGTAGGGAAGCGGCGAACAGTCGTCAATCAGGTAAGCAAATTTTTCGTGCTCGGTACCGATGAGCCATTCTTCGGGCGGCTTGCAGCCGGACGCCATATAGGCAATCAGCGAGTCTTTGCCGTCGATGGGGGCAGCCTTGTTATTTGTGGGCATTAAAAACGTATCCGTTGTTGAAGCGCGGTTGATGGTCCCAGTCACCGGCCAGTGCCTGATAGCATGACAGTGCCGACAGTGCCGCCGTTTCGGCGCGAAGGATGCGTGGTCCGAGGCCGATGCGTCTAACAAAGGGCAGTTTATCAAGGGCGTCAAGTTCAGATGCGGCGAACCCACCTTCCGGGCCTATCAGGAACCCGGTCTTGCTGTCGGGCGCGTGTGCGAGAATGCTTTTTAATTCTTTGCCGCCACCGGTTTCATCGGGAACCAGCAACAACCGGTCGGTTGGCCAGTTGTCGAGAAGGTCAGTGAGCTGAGAAGCTTCGGCGACGTCCGGGACGCTCATTCGGTCACATTGCTCGGATGCTTCTATGGCGATGGCGGCGAGACGTTCGGTTTTCACGCGTCCGGAATTGGTGTGTTCGGTAAACACCGGCAGCAATCGCGTTGCCCCCAGTTCCGTCGCCTTTTCGACGATGAAGTCGGTGCGCGATTTTTTCAACGGCGCGAACGCCAGCCACACGTCGGATTCCTCCATTTGCGGGCGCAGTTGCTGCTCTGGCGAAAGGCCGCAGGATTTTTTGGCCGCGTCAGTGATTGCCGCCAGCCAGTCGCCGTCGCGTCCATTGAACAGGGCGACCCCGTCGCCATTGCCAAGACGCATGACATTGATCAGATAATGGGCCTGTTCTTTCGAGGCCGCGATGTTGGCACCCGCCTTAAGATCGTTGCGGGTGAACAGTCGCGCTTTTGGTTTTAAATCGGTCATGGCGCGATCATAGGCGAGTAGATAGATTAGGGCCATGACCAGCGGATACAAAACAGCCGACAGCGATATGCCGGACGCCACCTGGATCGACAGGCTGGCACCGGAAAGGATGCGCCCGTATTTGCATTTGGCCCGGCTTGACCGACCCATCGGCACCTGGTTGTTGCTATTCCCTTGCTGGTGGAGCATTTTGCTGGCAACCTCGAACAGACCCGATATGGAAACGGCTGTATTTTTTGCCCTGTTTGCCATCGGCGCGGTGGTTATGCGAGCGGCCGGGTGTACCCTGAACGATATCGCCGACAGGAATTTCGATGCCCAGGTCGCCCGTACCGCGACACGGCCCATTCCGTCAGGTGCCATTGGTGTTCGCCACGCCATCGGTTTTTTAGGGCTGCTGTTGGTGCTTGGCCTGATCATCTTGCTGCAATTCAATCTGTTCGCCATCAAGGTCGGAATTTTGTCGCTGGCGCTGGTCGCCATCTATCCATTCATGAAACGCTTTACACACTGGCCGCAGGCGGTGTTGGGGCTGGCTTTCAATTGGGGGGCGTTGCTCGGCTGGGCGGCAGTGCGTGGCGATATCACGGCAGCCCCGGTTGCGCTGTATGCAGCAGGCTTACTGTGGACGCTGGGGTACGACACCATCTATGCCCATCAGGACAAGGAAGACGACCTGCTGGTCGGGGTTAAGTCGACGGCGCTGAAACTGGGTGACAAGACAAAACCGTGGCTGGTTTTCTTCTATGGCGGGACCATCGTCCTGATCGGCGTCACTGGGAACCTTGTTGGTCTGGGCATCGGTTTTTATGCCGGACTGGCCGTCGCCGCCGCGCATCTGGGCTGGCAAATCGCAACGCTGGACATCAATGATGCAAGAAACTGTTTGCGGTTGTTTAAGTCGAACCGCAATTTCGGCTGGATCGTATTGATCGCGATTATTGCGGGGGCGAGTTGGTAGGCCTTATTTCCGTATAGCATGGTGGCAGCGGCTTGCCCTGTATCAGATAGGCCCACTGTTCGACGAAGCGATTGCCGGTGCTGTTTGGACAGGCTTTGTCGTCCGGCCCCAGCGGCGTCGTCAGAATCGACACATAAACGATCAGCATTAGAATAGCGGCGATGACCAGGAACAGGCGGCTGACCTTTGGCACCTTGTTGCGCTTTCGATACTGGTCGGCCCCCAGTTCGGCGGCATCAAGGCGGTTCAGGCTTTGGCGGGTCAGCACGTCGCGGCAGAAATGCCGAACCCAGGGCGGTACTTGTTCATGAAACATATAGGCGGTGAAGGAAGCCTCGATGGCCTTTTCCGACGCGTCGTGGCCGAACCATCGGTTATGAGCAAATCGGAACAGGTCGAATTCACTTAAGCTCAGGGCTTCAGCTGCCTTTATAACGGCGCGAGCATCCTCGGTGCCTTTGTCAGATGACATAGATTTAGCCGTCGTCGCCGTCCAGGTATTGCGAAATATCGACATCGTCGATCTGGTCGGCTTGCAGGAATTTTTCGGCATAGTCCCTGAAGACCCCGGATTTCAGAAACAGATCGAACAAATCCGGGTCAACATGTTCGTCCTTTTTCATGAACGACAGGATGCGAACACTCTCGCTTAAGGACTTGGCCTTCTTGTACGGGCGGTCGCATGCGGTCAGCGCCTCGAAGATATCGGCGATGGCCATCATTCGGGCGGGCAGGGTCATGTCTTCCTTGCTCAGCTTGCGCGGATAACCGGTGCCGATCATGGTTTCGTGATGGCTGCCGGCGTATTCGGGGACCTGTTTCAGGTGCTTCGGGAACGGCAGTTGTTCCAGCATGGTCACGGTCTGGACCATATGGTGGTTGATCTTGTAACGCTCTTCTTGCGATAGCGTCCCCTTGCGGATGGTCAGGTTGTAAAGTTCGCCGCGATTATACATGTGCTCGGGCTCGTTCATCTTGAAGCCCAGCGGATTGTCCGGGCTAATCTTGTTGGCGGCATCGCGCACAATAATATGCTCGGGCCTGTCGGCAAGCAGTGGCTCGACCGCGGGTAGGGTCTTTGCCGGTTCAGCTTCCATGCGTTTCAGTTCTTCGTGCGAGACGCCGATGCGGTCATCCAGGGTTCGCACCCATGTTTCTGTGGCGATTTTCTGAACGCGCTCCAGATCTTCATCGGAGAAGAATTCGCCACCGATGTTGGCCTTCGCCAAAAAGACAAAATCTTCATCCAGTTGTGCCAGACGGTCATCGAGTATTTGTTTTAACGCCGCCTCGTCGCCACCGTCGACGATGCCCTTCAGGCATTCGATTTCGGCATCCCGTTTCAGCACCTCGAAACGGGTGCGGACTTCGTGGATGCGATCGTAAATGGTTTCCAGTTTGGTCGCCTTGTCGACAACGTATTCCGGTGTCGTCACTTTGCCGCAGTCATGTAACAGGGCGGCGATTTCCAATTCGTAGCGTTCTTCTTCGTTGAGGTCGAAATCGGTGAAGATGCCGTCGCTTGACTCGCACGCCGCATCGGCCAGCATCATTGCCAGTTTTGGCACGCGCTGACAGTGCCCGCCCGTATACGGGGACTTGGCATCGATGGCGCCCGCGATCATGGCGATGAAGCTGTCGAGCAGTTTTTTCTGCGCTTCGATCAGGTTCTGGTTGTCCAAGGCAACGGCCGCCTGACTGGTCAGGGCTTCGACCAGGGGCTGTACATCGACGCTGAAACTGGTGACCTGATCAGAATCCGGATCGGTAGCATTGAGCAATTGCAAAACCCCGATGACGTCGCCTTCGTGGTTGGTCATGGGTACGGTCAAGAATGATGTCGATCGATACTTATTGGCGGCGTCGAACCGTTTGGTGCCGGTGAAATCGAATTTTTCCGTTTCATAGGCATCCGGAATGTTGATGGTCTCGCCGGTCAGTGCAACGTGTGACGCGACGTTTTTGTGGTTCGCCTCGCCTGTTTTTTCATCATGCAGGCTGATCGGCGGCAGGGTGATTTCCTTGCCCGTGGTGCCGCCAGCATTCAGGTTTGGCAACGTGCTGTTGAGCATGATTTCGAATTTTAGTTGCTCACCATCGCGCAGATAGAGTGTTCCCGCATCGGCGTGGCAGATGTCGCGGGCTTCTTGCAGGATGGTTTCCATCAATCGGTTGTGGTCGCGTTCAGACGACAACGCTATGCCGATATCGATCATCCGCTTGAAACTGTTGCTGGCTCTTACGTCCATATTGCGCGTTTCCTCATCTTCTTATCAGATAAAACCGTATCCCCGATTGCGCCTGAACACAACTGGCGTGGGCAATTTCAAATGCTTGTGCTAGACAAGTCACATGACAAAACACGGATACGACAGTCTGCGCGATTTTATCGACCGCCTGGAAAATGAAGGTCGACTGATACGCGTTACCGAGCCGGTTTCGACCGAGTTGGAAATGACCGAAATTCAAACGCGCCTGATCGCCGAGGGTGGTCCGGCGGTGCTGTTTGAAAACGTTGTTGGTTCTGACATGCCGGTGTTGGTCAACTTGTTCGGCACGGTCGAGCGGGTCGCCTGGGGGATGGGGCGCGAGCCAGATCAATTGCGCGAGGTCGGCGAGACTTTGGCGTTTTTGCGCCAACCCGAACCGCCCGGTGGCTGGCGCGAGGCGCTGGACATGCTGCCGTTGTTAAAGACGGTGATGTCGATGAAGCCGAAGGCAACGAAAAACGCGCCGTGTCAGGAAGTTGTGCTGACCGGCGACGATGTGGATTTAGGCAAGCTGCCGGTGCAGACCTGCTGGCCGGGTGAGCCAGCACCGCTGATTACCTGGCCGTTGGTCGTTACCCAAGGACCAGAGGCCGACAAACAGGGCGGCGACAAACGCGACACACCAAACCTGGGTATTTACCGGATGCAGGTGACTGGCAAGAACACCACCCTGATGCGCTGGTTGAAGCATCGCGGCGGCGCCCAGCAGTTCGCGCGCTGGAAAGAAGTATCGGATGAACCGATGCCGCTGGCCGCCGTGATTGGTGTTGATCCGGGAACCATCCTTGCCGCCGTGACGCCGGTGCCCGATACCCTGTCGGAATATCAGTTCGCCGGATTGTTGCGCGGCGAGAAGGTTTCACTGGTCGATTGCAAGACAGTACCGTTGCAGGTTCCCGCCACCGCTGAAATTGTGCTCGAAGGCCATGTCTCGTTGTCAGATACCGCCGACGAAGGGCCGTACGGCGATCACACCGGGTTTTATAATTCTGTCGAGCCGTTCCCGGTGTTTACCGTGTCTGCCATCACCATGCGCAAGGACCCCATTTATCTGTCCACCTACACCGGTCGCCCACCGGACGAGCCATCGGTTCTGGGCGAGGCATTGAACGAGGTGTTCATTCCGTTGATGGTGCAGCAGTTCCCGGAAATCGTCGACTTCTGGTTGCCGCCCGAGGCGTGTTCGTACCGGGTTGCCGTGGTCTCGATCAAGAAAGCGTATGCCGGACACGCCAAGCGGATCATGATGGCCGTGTGGTCGTACCTGCGTCAGTTCATGTACACCAAATTTGTGATCGTTGTGGACGAAGACATTGACGCGCGCGACTGGAACGATGTCGTCTGGGCGATCTCGACCAATGTGGATGCGGTGCGCGATGTCACCATGGTTGAGAATACGCCGATTGATTATCTGGATTTCGCCTCGCCGAAAACCGGGTTGGGATCAAAAATGGGCATTGATGCGACGACCAAGGTCGGGTCTGAAACCGACCGCGAATGGGGTCGTAAAATTCGCATGACCGACGACGTCATCGACGAAGTCACACGCAAATGGAAAAGTTACGGACTGCCCGGCTCGGGCAAGCCGATCTGGAAGTAACGTTTCCTGGTGTTGCGGGCGCTTGAATAAATTCCTTGACACCGCATGCACTCTTGAGTAGTATACTCAACAGCGACAGGCACCAGTGCGCCTATAATTTCGGCAGAGTCCAGATCGTCCCAACCGCCCCAGCAATAAGGGCGGTTTTTTTATGACTAAAAGGAGAAAGCTATGAAATACGGAAAAGGTGTTTATCTAGAAATATCTGGGGCTTCAGGCTTCGGTTCACACGGCAAGTCACATTCATATCTCGTGTATCGCGACGGAAAAGGGGGCGCGCGCGTGATACGCGGTGGACCAGAACTGGGTATGAAAGCGCAAGATGGTATTGATATTGAAATACAGGCGGATATACCGTTGCAAGTATCCAAAGACGCATATGAGAAAAATGAAACTCCCGAATCACGACGGTCGGTCAAACTCGATCTAGGTGATCGGTCTCCAGAGGACGTCTGGAAAATAATGGTCGATTCCTCGAAAAGTATCGAGGACCGAGAGATTGAATACAAGCTTACCTCACAAAACAGTAGTTTAGAACATCAGGTCGAGTTGATTGTTGTGATCTGGTTAACCCATGGGGGCCTGAAAAGGCCCCTATTTTATTGCCTAAGAACAAGGAGAAAGATTATGGAAGCTGGGATGAATTTTGGGACAAAATCATCTGGAAATATCTGCAGGATATTGTCCGAGTAACTATCGGTATGACGCATACAAAATGATAAATGCATATATGAAGGCAAAACCGAAAATCTGAATGGGCAACAAGAACAACACCAGATGTATCAAATGAAACCCAGAAGCCTTGTGTACAGCGAATGGTCGGGTGTAGGGCAGCCATAATAAGAGCCCTGCGATTGCAATGAAGGCGATGCCAAAGCCCCAATTGGGCCAGTCAATATTTAGGATAACAGGACGGCCATTATAAGCGAGCACGATCTCTACAATATGCCAACGATGTGTTAGAAGGAGACGTTGACAAGACCAGCAATACGATAGTTCGCGGGGCACTGGATTCCATCAAATATCCGGCCGAAAAAGCGTTGCCGAAAGGCGAGAAAATGGATGATGTGCCCGGCTTTGAAGATGACCACAAGGAGCTGGTGGAAGAAATAAAGGTAATTAAGGCGGATCGAGAAGCCGATCGAGAAGCTGCTCGTAACAGTCGTAGCCCCCTCGAAGGCGAGATCGGCGGGACGCCTGCGGAAACACCAACCAAGCCCACGCCTGATTCAGGCGATGAACAATCCGGTGTGACACCAGACGCCACCAACACGCCCGGGGCCAAGGCCTTTATGGCCGAGGTGATGAAGGACGACGACCCGATTGACAGTATCCTGCAAAAACGTCCCGAGACGTGGACCAGCGACGAGGCCAAACAGGTGATGTACACCCGTTCGGGCCTGCCCGATGGGGACCCGCGCGTGGCCGAAATAATGAAGCTGGAAGATGCGCATTACAAACAAGCCTATGGCGACGGCCCGATGGCCGTGGATGATACCGGCAAGCCGGTCGATGTTGAACCCGCCCCAGCCATACCGAGCAAACCGGTGGCGGCGCGCGATGCCGATGGCACGCCGATGAAAGAAAGCGTCGCCCGCGCCGCGAAAAAGATGGTCCAGCTTGCCGCCAAGGATGCCGAGAAAGACGGCCCTGGTGTTGTTGTTGACAAGGGGGCGCATGCCCCGGTTGTCAAGCAATTGCAGGGCGGCCTGAACATGATGAGCAAGTTCGCCAAAACCCCGGTGGCGGGTGGTGCTGAATCTCGCCTGAAGCTGGACGGGGTTATGGGGCCCAAGACTCGCCACAGCATGCGTGACACGCTCAGCAAGGATGGCTTTGGGCGTTTTGATGAGGCGTTGTCACTTGGCCAGTTTCGTGATTTTGCTGAACGGTCGCGTGCGGGCGGTTCGGGCATAAACCTGGGCAAGGAAATAGAAGGCAGCTTTGCCAACCTGTTTCGTGCGCCGAAGCTGGGCGGCCCGAAGATCGAGTCCTCGGTGTTGCAAGAAACCCTGAACAGGTTTGGCAGTGAACGGCCCAACTATACGCCGTTGAAGGTCGACGGCGACATTGGGCCGAAAACCAGCGATACCTTCGACTTATTCAACAAGAGCCTCGGCCCCGATAAATTGACTGGCGGGTTGGGCAAGATGTTCGGGTTCTTTGGTTGAGTGGATGGCAAATCCGGTTCCATTTACCTGTATAATACTCTAGGTTCCGGCTCGGATATCCTGTCGATAATGGAACAGCCTTAAATGAACGCCAAAAACCCCGGACCGCCACCGTCCCACATTCGCGAAATGGCCGGACACGCCAACGCCTGGCCGTTCGCCGAGGCGCGGACGATTGAAAAACATCTGGCTGGCAAAACGCCGGACAAGGGTTATGTGCTGTTCGAAACCGGTTATGGACCTTCGGGCCTGCCGCACATCGGCACCTTTGGCGAAGTCGCGCGCACGTCCATGGTGCGCCATGCCTTTCATCAATTGTCTGATATTCCGACGAAGTTGTTCGCCTTTTCCGACGATATGGATGGCCTGCGCAAGGTGCCCGACAACGTTCCCAACAAGGACATGCTGGATGAACATCTGGGCAAGCCGCTGACCAATATTCCCGACCCGTTCGGAACCCACGAAAGTTTCGGCCATCACAACAATGCGCGTCTGCAGACGTTCCTTGATGATTTCGGGTTCGACTATGAATTCGTCAGCTCGACAGAGCTGTACAAGAACGGCCGGTTTGATGAGATGCTGATGCGTGTGCTGGAACGCTATGACGCGGTCATCAACGTCATCCTGCCGACGTTGGGCGAAGAACGCCGTGCTACCTACAGCCCGTTCTTGCCGGTGTGCAAGAAGACCGGCGTTGTCTTGCAGGTGCCGGTCATAGAACGCGACACAGATGCAGGCACCATTGTTTATCAAGCTGAAGACGGAACGAAGGTCGAAACGCCCGTCACGGGTGGCCATTGCAAGCTGCAATGGAAAGTCGATTGGGCCATGCGCTGGGCGGCGTTGGGTGTCGATTACGAAATGTCGGGCAAGGACCTGATCGAATCGGTGCGCCTGTCGGGAAAGATATGTCGCATCCTTGGTGAAAAGCCGCCGACCGGATTTACTTACGAATTGTTCCTTGATGAAAACGGCGAGAAGATTTCAAAATCGCGCGGCAATGGTCTGGCGGTCGAAGACTGGCTGCGCTACGCGCCACCGGAAAGCCTGTCGCTGTTTATGTACGGCAAGCCGAAGACGGCGAAGCGTCTGCACTTCGATGTGATTCCGAAAAACATCGATGAATACTTGACACATTTGGCAAAATTTCCGGATCAAGAAGACGATCAGAAACTCAACAATCCGGTCTGGCACATTCACACGAGCCATCCGCCGCATGAAGACGCGCACCTGAGCCATAACGTGCTGCTTAATCTGGCCAGCGTCTGTCACAGCGAGGACAAGTCTGTGCTTTGGCATTTCATCACGCGTTACAGTCCCGACGCGACACCGGAAAACGCGCCGATTCTGGATAAGTTGGTCGAATACGCCATCAACTATTACCGCGACTTCGTCAAACCGGCGAAGAGCTATCGCAAGGCGACCGAAGCCGAGGCAACCGCACTTGGTGATCTGGCAGAGACCTTGCGTTGTATGGATGGGGCAACCCCGGCGGTCGATATCCAGACTGAAGTTTACGAGGTTGGCAAGCGCCATGATTTCGAAAATCTGAAGGACTGGTTCCGGGCGCTGTATGAAATTTTGCTCGGGCAAAGTCAGGGGCCGCGCATGGGGTCCTTCATTGCGCTTTATGGCATTGATGAAACGGTTCAGTTGTTGGAACGCGCCGTTTCCGGAGAAGATTTAAGCGTCTGAGGCAGAAAGTTACTTATTCGCATAAATTGTGTCTTGACATTTAATTCATCTATGGATAGTATCATTAACAGCGACCGGCACCATTGCGCCTGTAATTTCGGCAGAGTTCAGATACCCCACCGCCCCAGCAATGAGGGCGGTTTTTTTGTGGCGTGAACTCAGGGCAGTTCGCGTACGACGCGGAGCCCATGATATGTGCCGCTATAACTTTCTGCAATTCGCGACCGATAGCCTGTGCGGATACCTTTTAAGCCTGACCCTCTGGAGCCACCCTTGATAACATTAATGTCACATTGACCATCCCGCCGGGGTGAACCGTCGGTCGGGGCGTCCTCGTGGGTCGGGTTCCAGCAATCCGCCGTCCATTCATCCAGATTGCCGGATACATCATACAACCCGAAAGGATTGGCTGGATAGGTGCCAGCGGGGGTCGCCAGAATCTCGCCGGTACGGGGGCCACAGTTTTCACAATTGGCATGATTGGGTTTGAACTTTGGTCCCCACCAGAAATGGAAATTACTACCGCCGCGCGCGGCGTATTCCCACTCAGATTCTGACGGCAGTCGATAGGTCTGGCTGGTTTTATCCGACAGCCATTTAAGATATTGCCTGACGAGTTCCTGAGCGGGACCTTCCTGGGGATAGTTGTCTGGCTGGTTGTAATACCGTGAAGCGATTTCGTCACAGGCACCGTCGGCGACGCAGGCTTTCCATTCGCCCACTTTCACCTCGGCCCGACCGATGGCAAAGGAATATTTGATGTTCACCGTATGAATCGGCAGCTCGCTGGCACCGCCATAGCCGGACCCCATGCGGAACGTACCGGGTGGAATGACCACCAGTTCCGGGCACACATCGCAGTCGCGGAAGATAGACAAGGGCGGGCGTTCGACCTGGTCAGCCGGGGCTTGATTGACGGCAGAAACCACGACCATCAATGCGGCAAGACACAGACCCAAACAAAACTTCACAGGCATAACGGGCTCCCTTCGTTGTGCCTTTTCAACTTATCACAACTTAGACGAAAGGAAGAAAATTATGAGCAATTACACATTGACGATCTATGGAGACCCCACCGGGAATTTTGGACATTTTTTCATCGGCATGCGCGGCCCCGACGGTAAAAACAGGGTCGTCGGGTATTATCCAAAAGGTGATAAAGAAAAAGACGACACTAAAAACATAGATGCCATGTTTGGCGAGGTTCCCGGTCAGGTCAAAGACGACAGTTCCCGAATAAAAAACAAAGGCGTTTTTAGTGAAGAAATAACGCTGTCGCCGGAACAGGCGGCAAAGGTGTATGGCTATCTGGATGATGTTGCAGCGAACCCGGGCAAGTACCATTTGAAGGACGAAAATTGCATCGATTTTGCGCAAGGGGCGATTGACGCGACCGGCATCAAAAAGAACGTCGGCGAGCTATTTACTGATGAAACGCTCGATAAAATGGGCAAGTACAGTAGCGCTGGCAACGAAGCCCGTAACGACGACAGGTATGATCGCGGGCTGCTTCAGTACATTCCCAAGGATTACCTCGATGGCGAGATCGGCGGGACACCGGGTGTCGGTTCCGATGGCAATTCCGACAAGGGGCAAGATGTGCCCGCAGAACCTCCCTCTGATTCAGACTCCGAGACTGGTTCCGGCGATGAACAATCCGGTGTGACACCCGACGCCACCAACACGCCCGGGGCCAAGGCTTTTATGGCCGAGGTGATGAAGGACGACGACCCGATTGACAGTATCCTGCAAAAACGTCCCGAGACGTGGACCAGCGACGAGGCCAAACAGGTGATGTATACCCGTTCGGGCCTGCCCGATGGTGACCCGCGCGTGGCGGAAATAATGAAGCTGGAAGATGCGCACTACAAACAAGCCTATGGCGACGGCCCGGTGAAAGTGGATGACACCGGCAAGCCGGTCGATGTTGAACCCGCCCCAGCCATACCGAGCAAACCGGTGGCGGCGCGCGATGCAGATGGCACACCGATGAAAGAAAGCGTCGCCCGCGCCGCGAAAAAGATGGTCCAGCTTGCCGCCAAGGATGCCGAGAAAGACGGCCCTGGTGTTGCCGTTGACAAGGGGGCGCATGCCCCGGTTGTCAAGCAATTGCAGGGCGGCCTGAACATGATGAGCAAGTTCGCGAAAACCCCGGTGGCGGGTGGTGCTGAATCGCGCCTGAAGCTGGACGGGGTTATGGGGCCCAAGACCCGCCACCGCATGCGTGACACGCTGAGCAAGGATGGCTTTGGGCGCTTTGAAGAGGCGTTGTCACTCGGCCAGTTTCGTGATTTTGCCGAACGGTCGCGTGCGGGCGGGTCGGGCAAAACCCTGGGCAAGGAAATAGAAGGCAGCTTTGCCAACCTGTTTCGTGCGCCGAAGCAGGGTGGCCCGAAGATCGAGTCGTCCGTGTTTCAGGAAAGCCTGAACGAGATCGGCAGCGCGCAGCCCAACTACACGCCGCTGAAGGTCGACGGAAATATCGGGCCAAAGACGCGCGATACGTTTGACTTGTTCAACAAAACTTTCGGTCCGGATAAATTGGCCGGCGGGCTGGGCAAGATGTTCGGGTTCTTTGGTTGAGGCAGAAAGTTACTTATTCGCATAAATTGTTTCTTGACATTTAATTCATCTATGGATAGTATCATTAACAGCGACAGGCACCAGTGCGCCTGTAATTTCGGCAGAGTTCAGACCACCCCACCGCCCCAACAATGAGGGCGGTTTTTTTTGTCCCGGAATATCCCTATATATCCGCCGCGATCATGGCGGCAATCGAAAGAACGCCCAAGAAAAGCAGATACAGCGGCGGGATCAGGAATAGAAGAATATTGATCAAATAACGGTGCCGCTGCCGGAGAATAGCGAAGGGCTTGGTAAACGGCAGCCAAGCCAGAAGTGCGGCAATCGATACAAATAAGGCGTGATAAATCCAGTCTGGAATGTTCAGTTCAGGCATGGGTGGCGCATCGTTATAGGCAAACCCGGCGCCACAGACCACAGTCGAGATGACCACTGTAATCATGACCGGGAGCCACACATTGGAAGGGGGCCTTTTTGAGGCCCCTTTTTTAATGTCTGAAATAAGGAGAAATAATATGGAACCCGGAATATATGCTGATACAAAAGCGGAAGGTTTGGCGCCAGTCGCTGACTTATAAATTACTGGTAATTGTTACTAAAAAAGAAAGGGCATTGAAGAAAGCCAAAAGTGCTACCGGCATTATAAGAAGAATAACATTGATTAAGTATTGATGGGGCTGTTGGAGAATGGCAAAGGGTTTTGTGAAGGGGAGCCAGAACAAAAGTCCGGCACCTGAAACCAACGCGACTTTGAAAGCCCAATCAGGGATGTCGAGTCCATCCATAGGGGGCGCGTCATAGAAGGCTAACCCAATAATCATGAATACGGTCATGACGATGATTGTTATAACGGCAGGAGTAAACACATCAGAAGGGGCTTTTTTCGAGATGCCGCAATACAACCAGAACAAAGCGCTGATGAAGACGACAACAGGCCATCCGTACCATATGATTGACATCACAAAGTAGACAAAGGAATCTCTAGTAAGATTTGCGGGGATCAATGACGATATAAGCAATAGGAGAAGATAGGGGGACAGAATGCTTATTAAGAAAATCCCACCGAGTCGGTACCCGTTCGGGCCTGCCCGATGGCGACCCGCGCGTGGCCGAAATAATGAAGCTGGAAGATGCGCATTACAAACAAGCCTATGGCGACGGCCCCATGGCCGTGGATGACACCGGAAAGCCGGTCGATGTTGAACCCGCCCCGGCCATACCGAGCAAACCGGTGGCGGCGCGCGATGCAGATGGCACACCGATGAAAGAAAGCGTCGCCCGCGCCGCGAAAAAGATGGTCCAGCT
>Ga0233429_1002036_pt1 | contig 21950 bp, 18 predicted proteins | sample SI_118_April2016_3_FD_179879 | JGI IMG/M metagenome (GOLD analysis project Ga0233429, IMG submission 179879) | Seawater microbial communities from Saanich Inlet, British Columbia, Canada - SI_118_April2016_135_MG | ecosystem: Environmental > Aquatic > Marine > Inlet | place: Canada: British... | reverse complement strand
CCGAAGTCAGCAGCCTATCTTGCTCAGGTGGAATGGGCGTGGTCGCCGATGCACAATCGCCTCGACGCCTACTACCTGCACCGAGGTCGCAGGCACTGGGTCCTTCTCAGCCAGTACTGGGATGACAACTGGGGCAAGTGGGAGTGGGTCGATATCGGCTGCGTTCTCAGAAATGGCGTCAGCCATCATCAGGCGGCTGTTCATCTTCTGCTTGAGTACTGGAAGTCAGAGGAGGAAGACAGTGATCTGGACGAGTTCCACTGGATCAACGCCGCCGGTTGCCTGTCCGTCTCTGAGCTGATGGCTATTGCAAGGGAAGTCTGGGACTAGCTTCGCCTGACAGGGCGCTGTGGCGGCCCACACGGATTGTCACAGCATATTAGGAGCACTGTCACTGCCCAAAAAATCCATAAAGGGACAAAACGCACTAAAATGTAGTGGTTTGTCCCCTCAGTGAATAGTTATAGCCCCAGCTCTGGTCGATGCCAGTCAATGTCGACGTTGCCCGATCTGGAGTGGGAAGAGCTATTACAAAAGGGTGGTAGAGGTCATGTTAATGACAATGGTAGCCACCTGTTTTGTGATTCTTGTGACAGCCTTCGGAATTGGTGCCTCCGGAATGTGCGTACGCAACTGTTGTCCCAACCATGAACAAAGCGGCTAATGTAACAACAACCAGTTTTCTCATAGTCCATTTCCCTTTGAAGTTTGCTTCTAATTATCTGTCAGTCACTTGGAAACTGCAGATAGAATTGCAGTTGGTAGGCAAAAGAGCGGAACAACCTTTACCTGACGTATAGTTTTGACAACGGCACAATACTGATACCGACATAATCACATAACCGAAAGAAGCGCTACCTGTGGCTTTCTACTAGTACAGAACATTTAGATTCTGGATTTAACTAATCCTGATGATTTTGCTTGATCTGTGGGTCATGGTTGGCAGGAAGACCTTTTAGCGAGTGTCCAATTCTGGCAAACAGAAACCACGATGCACAATGGTTCTGGAAAACCTTGCTGGTCAAGAGTTTTAAGCCTTGCGTCCTACCGAAGAAAATTCGCAAATAGAAAGTTGAATACGACACGCGAGCTGGCATAAACAGCATTAGAACAATTAACAATTATAAAGCGTCTCATAGTTCCACTGTCATTGCGTTGATTTAGTCAGTCCAGATAGCTAGGCTTACATTCATTGGTAGCATTGCCAATTGTGACGATTGCTATATGCAATATTTGTCAATCTAAAATTGTTCGTAATTGGAGCGCCAAACATGACCCTTGAGCTCGTGAGTTGGATGGAATCGCTGTCAGTGTTCAGCGAATACCTACCTGTTGTTGTAAGGGCTATTGTTTGGGTGACAATAGCCCTAATCGGTTTTTTACCTCTCTCAATATTATGCTGGATGTTGATGAAAACTCTGGGACAAGCTCTAAGTTCCCTTATCCGCCGGTTAGAAAGCATTTCCAACGATATTTCGATAAATGCCAAGAAGGTATTTGCACGTGCGAATCGAAAGTCCAAGTCATTTAAAGATAATCATTCGATTGTAGTCGAATATAAGAACGAAAACATTTCGATAAATAGTAATCCCTTGCAGGTTGCCGTTGACGAACTTGATGCTGCAATAAAAAACGCGCCTGCGTTGATTACAGACGCAGAACGCAAGAAATCAATAATTGTCACTGAGTTGCACGGGCAACTAGACCGTTTATCTTCAAATTCAGCTGTACTTGAGCCCGTCGAGATCCCAAGTTTGGAATTCGATAAAGGGATAGAAGTAGCAAAGCGAAATGCCCTTTCAGGCCTATGGATATTTGCTTTTTTACTGCTTGCAGTCGTTGTGACAAACACCGCTCTTCTCAACACTTTCTTTGACGAATTATTTGACGAACGAGAAATATTAGGTGTGCCATATGCAATTCTTGTTGCGCTAATGTTCACCTTGATAGAGGCAGGAGCTGGCATAGTAATCGGGTACATTGAAGTTCACTCACGCAAGGACAAAAAGGACCCATTCCTCACTGTCAAAGTTTTTGCATGGTCTCTCATCCTGTGTCTCATGCTCGTCGAATTTGCACTTTATCTTTTAGTTGCAGCCCAAATGAGCGACATGGACCTGAAAGAAAGAATTGCAGATGCGGATTGGTTTGGAATTGCCATTGAAGGATATGGTTGGCTCAGTCTATTGGGCTTTGGCATAGTTGCAGGCCTATATGTATTTGGCCATATGACCAGCCGAGCTTATTTCACTTATTTCAAACATGCAGATGTTCAACGTCTCAAAAGAGATCTAGATACAAATTTCGATCTATATACCCGGACAAGAGATTTGGTCGATGGGGTTGCGGCAAAAACTAAAGAAATTGTGGACGAGCTGAGGGCCGAAAACATTGTGCTAGGAAATACAGTTGGCGTGACAGATCAAGATGTTTCCAAGCTCTCAAACATGATTGAAAGCAAGAAAAAGGTCGTAGAAAAAGTCATTAAAGAAATCGAAACCACTGAGTTCCCGGCGCCCGAAATTCAAGTGTCTCATCTGGGTCCGTCGGAGACAACATCTTTCATTCGTTTCAATTTTGTTTACCTTGCTCTTCTTTGCACTTCTGTTTTTGTCTACTTTTATGCGCTCCCAGAAGTCGTCCAATTAGGGGAAATGAAAATTAGCAGTCAACTACAGAAGTTTTCTTTTGCATTTCTTCCAATTGCACTTAGCGTCTTTAGTGGCTTTCTGATTATGAGTGAAGTGAATGTTGTAAATTTGACCGACGGGCGAATAGCAAGTTTGCACATCCAAAGAAAGGGAGTACCTTCTTATGTTCTGGTCTTTCTGCTAGCAACCACGGTCGTCACCGTCACCTATGCCTTGTGTGGAACATATCAACCTCAAGGCAGCATGGTTTCGTTCCTCATCGCATTAGCATCTGTGATTGGAGGTTTTTTCGTGGGCCGCGTAATCCTGCACGCTTTGTCTGTTTGGTACAGTGGTTTGGAGTATCTGGGTATTGTTCTGTTTGGCTGTTCACTAATATTTGTAAAATGGGCGGTTCAGGCAATCGAGATGCTAGTAGGGCTAATTCATCAATTGATAGCAAGCTTGGCCATACCAGTGGTCTGGTTTGCCAAAGAAAAATCCTAGGAGATTATTCGTGAAGCACAGCCTACTAGTTTTGTGTACGTTGCTGATGGCATTCTCTTCCCCCGTATTGGCGAAAGAAAAGGAACTAAGGTCGTATGTAATTGTACTGTTCGATTTTTCAAACTCACATTACAGGAATGAGCGTCATTCAATACTGAGGGACAGCCTTAGTACTTTGACGGCGTCAATCGTTGACAAAAAAAATGGCCCTCGCCGACCAGTAATGACAACGGTGCTTCCCATCAACGAGAAGAGTGAGGCGTCAAAAAAAGTCTGCGAATTTACAATTCTAAAAAAAGGTCTGATCAGGAAGCCGAAAGAAACAAAAAACAAGAAAGTTAATTCTGAACATTTCGAGACTTACATGACGACACTTTGTGCAAACAACGTACTGGGGATGCCAACCGCTTATGAGACAGACATCCAAGGAGCTTTGAGTTTAGCAGGACAGTTCGGGCATACGCACCCGAAGGCCCAAAAATATTTGGCAATTTTTTCAGATATGTTCGAATGGAGAGATTCTAGGATACCTGTTACCAAGAAAAACTTGAAAGGTTACAAGATCCTTGTTGTCTGCTCAAAAGATCTCAATCTTGAGCAGTCCACAAACAAACCCAAATTATGTATGGGCCAAGAAAGTAGATGGCGCCAAGTTTTTTCGCAACTTGGTGCCAGTGATACAGTATTTGTCAGGGAAGGGTCTGACTGGGGACAGCAAGTTGCGAAGGGTCTATTTAGCAAATGAGCCACATAGAAAATGACATTCCTGTTAGCGACGATGAAAGGCCAACTATAAATCTTGATGCTGAAGATCACGAGCACACGCACAAACAAGAACACGAACAAGACCCAGAGTTGCTATTCGACGCGCACGCGGTTCAAAATTCACTCAAGCGAAGCTTTCTAACAACACTGATTGTTGGAGGCACCGTAATTTTGGCACGGCCATCACTTGGTTTGGGTGGAATATCGGCCATGTTCATTGTGTGTGGTGTAATGGTTTCCTATTGGTTGTTTCAGAGAAACCGGTCTCGCATAAATGAGTCAGTAGTTGCACGCAGTGTCTTTGGAGACAGTTTTTACTATCTCGGATTTTTGTTCACGTTCATCGCACTCGTCGCAGTGATGATAGAATTAGGGTCTGATGACTTCGATATAGATTCAATTATTGGTTCGATGGGGCCGGCGCTAATCACAACAGTGTTTGGTATGGCTGTCAGGATATACCTAACTCAATTCGACCCGATTACTTCGGAACCCGAATTGGAAACATTCAACGCCGTCGGCGAGCTTTCGAGCGCCATCATGGCCGCAACTGACAAAATGCAAACGGCAATGGAGGCCGTTACCCGGTCTGCTCAAGAAGCTACTCAAGGGATGCTTGATACCAATCAGGCGCTGATTGATGAAAACATGAAGGCCAATAAACTAGCTATGGAGAAGACGGTTCGGGATAGTCAAGATGCGATAGCCGCAATCAAAGGTGGTGCCGAAGAAGAGCTGAAAACGTTTTCAAAGGAAATCAAAAATTCACGTGTTGGTGAGACGAGCAAGAAGCTTTCAGAAATTGTCGATATGTTGTCGGGATACGAGGAAATAGCGGGTCAGTTGCGAGAATTTTCTGAAAAAGTTTTGGGATCTATTTCTGAAGACTTGAACGCAGCTTTGGATGGGGTTTCAACAGCAGCCAGCACTTTGGAAAAAAGGGTGAAAACTGCAGAGAAGTCTACTGAGAATGTCGAATCAGCTAATCAAGCGCTAACAAAAGCATATGATGCCGTCGCAGAGAAATTGAGGTCGACGGAAAAGTTACAGATATCAGCAGAAGGCGTTCAGCGCAAAGTCGATGATGTTGAGTCTGAGATTAAAAAACTTACCACGAAACTTGTCATAATATCGGAAAGTATGGATCAATTTAGGAATGACACTATTTCTCAAGCAAATCTATTTGAAATTGCCATCAAAGAAGTGATGAGCTTCATTAAATCAAATAGATGAATTTTTCAAAGGTCCACGAGCGAAGATCGGAATTGCGCAACGCCAGTATTCTGGAAGTTGTCTTGGCAATAATTCTTATGCTCTTGGTATTCATCCATATAACAGATGTCAATTTCACAAGTTCTAAATTGGTGTTTCAAAAAACAATTGAAGACCTGAGGAATGAAGTTGAAGGCTTGAAGCAACTGCTGGCTGATACTCAAAGTAAAAATAGATTTTTGAGTCAAGCCAATCGGAAATTGGAAGAAAAGGTTCGATTGTTATCTTTGTTGACGGAAGGGAACGGAGGCACAGCAAATATCGCCGATGAAATCAACAAACTACATGATGAGCTTGAAGACGCTAAAAGAAAAATTGAAGATCTTGAAGCGAGCCAAAAGGGAAATGGCAAGGGTGGCAGCGGGCAGCCGCGGTGTGTTTCTGAATTTGGTCCCGTACAATGGTTGTTGGAAATTAAGGTACAAAAAGCAGGGTACTGGATCAGTTTGAAGCCGGAAGAAAAGGTCGTTAGTGACTTGTTGAAAAAGGTAGAAGGGCTCGACAAATTACAGGCCGCATCGGCATCGGGTAACCCAATAACTCCTACTCAATTCGGAAAGTTAGCGGACCCAATATATCGTTGGTCGGCCAAACAGAAGCCCTCTTGTCGATTCCGTGTTTTGGTTTGGGATAGTGAGGAGTACGACAAATATGACAATCGCAGAATTGGGCGATATTTTTACCCAAAACCGATTTGGAAATAGCTACGGGATTGAATTTGTTGCCTGATGAAGATCTAGTCAAATCAAAGAGGTTCGAAATGCAACTTTGGGAGTTGCAGCGCGATCTTATTCAGGCAGAGTATGGCCCCCTTGCCGTCAGGACCTTGGGAAAACCTTCAGATGGTATGTTGACGCGTTTAAAGTTGGAGGAGAAGAAGAAACGGTTAAAGTTTTGGAGGTCTGTCTGGTCATTCCGCTGGTTGTTTCTTCTCGCTGCAGCAGTGATCGCCACGGGAATAGGAGTTACAACAATATGGTTGCTTGCTCCCTATCAAATAGAGCGGGTGTTTCAGATGTTTCTTGCCCAAATGTTGGCTCCGTTTAGCTAGTAGGTGCTATCGACATTCTAATGTTCATTTCCCGGACACTGGATAGCAGCCTATAGAGATTAATATCTGACTATCGGATGCTCGGACCAAACACAAATTTGTGCCCACGATTATTTGATAGGTACCCAAAAAACAAAAGCCGGTGATCGATCAGTCTATCTCCAAAATTGAGTATGTACCTCTGTTCCTGTTTGAAGACTTAGGAATGCGATGCTTAGGACCATATTTCGGAATGCGATGCTTAGGAGCATATTTCGGCCCTAAAAGTAGGATATTGGAAATGAAGAGACTTCTGCGCAAATCTCTATCCTTGCTAAAAAGGGATTTTCGAACATGACTATACGCCGAGCAATCAAAATTTTTCTTGGTGGTATAATTGCTATCTGCTTGTCAATTTTTCTTCTTGTTTCCGCATTCATTCTAAAACAGTACTTTGCTCCAACCGGTTTTGAGATGCGTTCTATTGAGAAAGGATATATGTGGGGTGACCGAACGAATGAAGGGCAAACCGAAACATTTGGGTTCAATTTGAAAGAGCGCTTTGATTTGAAGTATCTGATTGGTGTTGAAGACGGCTTTGTAGATAGGTTTTCTACACATGTTTTCGAGCTGTCAGGCAACGAAATTAGATCATTTCAGAAGGTTCTCAAAGGAAACTACAACCACTCTGTCGACAAGAATTTCAGCCCGTTGTGCCGGAACAACAGATGGTCTGAAAACACCGTAAGAGAATCAAAAATTTATAAATCGGAACATTGTCGGGAAAATCAAAGCGTTGTCGCTGATTGTGTGGTTCTGCCCGGGGAGCTCAGTTCAAAAGTCAAAATCTGTCTGTTCAACAGATACGTTGAGATTTCGTGGGGTGAATCGTGACTTAAACGACAACAAAGCTGGACACACCAAGGCTTTAGCAACGCAAGTCCAAAACCACTCCACACAAAACGAGGGTGACGCCCTGTGAGGAGTGGCTCTGCTGGTCCCCAAAAGACTGCTTTAATTAGAAATGTGTTCAGAAGGAAAGGTGTCAAACTGGAAAACGCGAAATTTGAGGCCAATGCAGTTGACTGCAGTATTCTATTTTCTGGGGATTACGAAATGAAGAAATTCACAAATTCGCGGCATACCATCTTTGTCATGACTTTGGTCATCGTCGTGTTAGGCAGTCTATGCGTCTGTACACTTGCACTGGCTAAAGAAATCATATCCGGGCCGGCCATCGTTACCGACGGCGACACGATCAGGATCAACAACTTCAAAATCCGTATCCACGGCATCGACGCGCCGGAGAGCAGACAGACTTGCAAGCTACCAGACAAAATCATCCCTTGCGGAACACTGGCAACCATCGCAATGGAGAAACTGATCACCGGGAATACAGTGACGTGTGAGCCAACGGACACAGACCGTTACGGTCGCGTTGTGGCTATCTGCCGTGCAAATGGCGTTGATGTCGGCCAGAGGCTCGTACAGACCGGTTTGGCGGTCGCTTACCGGCGATACTCGACCAGATATGTCGCCGATGAGGATGTTGCCCGCGCTGGCAAGCTGGGGATGTGGCGGGGTGAGTTTGTGAAGCCATGGGACTGGCGGCGAGGCATCCGGCTGCAATCTGGACCAGCGACCTCAAACAAGACGTCAGCTGCGTCTGGATGCAAGATCAAGGGCAACATCAGCAAGTCAGGCAGGATATACCATGTGCCCGGCAACCGCTGGTATGACAGGACAAAGATTGATGTGGCCAAGGGTGAAAAATGGTTCTGCAGTTCTTCTGAAGCGGAAAAAGCAGGTTGGCGGGCACCAAAATAACCGCCATCCTTAACCGACGGCGACAAGATCAGGCGCCTCCTCACTCTCGAATTAGCCGCTGAAATTAGAGTACGCAGCCCAAAATCGATGCATCACCGCGAAAACCAATTGAAGGGCCTCAACGAGTACTGTTGACACCCATCAGCAACTTTGTTATCTATTGACTAGACAATAGGATTTAAGCCAATGCCCGTTTCTCATGTTGCCAAAGCGAACTCCCGAAGCTTCCCAGAAGCAAGAGAGTTTTTGCTTGCCGAAATAACGGGGCATAGCTACCCGGTTAAACACTTAATCGAGCAAGCTCGAAACAAAGGGTACATTACAAAGGGCAAACAAGGCCGTGGCGGGGGTATTGTAACGTCAAGAGATATGGCGGTTTTGCTGTGCGCAACACTGGCAGGAGACACGCCGCAAATAGCAACTGAGGCACTTGGCTCACTAATCAATACACGAACAGATACAGATATGTTGGGGACTGAGCGTCTATCCATTGACGGACTTGATGATGGCTGGTGGATGGGCTCTTTGATTGACGTCGTGTCTATATTGATTGAAGCATGCCGAAAAGACTTCCATTTCGATATTTCTGACATCTCGGTCACCATTTACCGAAGGCCAGATTTTTCGGGGCGAATTGATATTGAGAACCTTCCTTGGGAGAAACCGGAGACTGTTCACTTCCAATTGGAAGGTTGGGAAAAGCGTGACAATTCTGAAGCTGGATGCAGAATCATCAAAGCCTCATATAGCGGCGATGTCATCGGGAAAGTATCTGACTGGCTTGAGAGGCGGGAGGACCACTGATGACCACTGTCGCAATTTCTCAAGTTATTGTTCCGGTAGGCCTGAGTCGAGAGCAAGCCGCCTCCTATATTGGCATCGGCACTACATTATTCGAAGAGATGGTGAGTGACGGTAGGATGCCATCGCCAAAATGCATTAATTCCCGAAGGGTCTGGGACAGAATAGCCATTGAAAGTGCATTTTCCGAACTCCCAGTAGCTGGCGAAAACACAAAAATAAACCCATGGGACAATGTTTGATGGCTTCAAAACCAACATACGTCCGTGAATACAAAGACAGGCATGGCGTCACCAGATTAGAATTTCGCCGCAGGGGCTATAAAGGCTGGGCGCTACGACAACCACTGAGGTCTGATGAATTTTGGGAAGATTACAATGCGGCCATGGAAGGTAGAACCCCAGCCGGACACCTGATTAGGCACGGACGCAGGCCCGAACAAAAACAACCCGCCCAAAGAAAGTCTCTGCGCTGGCTAATTGAAGAGTACAAAACATCTGCTGCGTACCAAGGATTAGCACCTAGCACAAAATCTGTAAGAAATAGAATTTTGGATGGCCTTTCAATCGAGTATGGGGACTTCCCTTACTCTGGTCTTACCCAGCAGGCAGTCTTAAAACTACGCGACAAAAAATCTCATGTTCCAGAAACTGCCAATGCTTTGGTCAAAGCACTCAGACAAGTTTACAAATATGCATTGGACTACGGCTTTGAAGGCATAGAGAGCAATCCTACAAGAGACGTCGTGCCACTACGATCACATAACCCTGACGGCTTCCACGCTTGGACTACAGATGAAGTCGAACAATTTGAGCAAGCCCATCCAATCGGCACCAAAGCCCGTCTCGCTCTAGGACTGATGCTCTATGCTGGTTGTGCACGTCGATCAGATGTTGTCGTTCTCGGAAAACAGCATCTGACAAGAAACGGCAGGCTCCACTATATCCAGTTCAAGGGGCGGAACAAAAAGCCTGTACACATCGATATCAGGGTAATTGAGGAGCTTGAACAAATACTCAGTGTATCACCATGTGGTGATCTATTTTTTTTGGTCACTGAATTTGGAAGGCAGTTCACGTCGAAAGGATTTGGCAACTGGTTTAAGAAGCGCTGCACTGAAGCCAACTTGCCACATTGCTCGGCTCACGGTGTCAGAAAAGCAGCGGCGGCACGACTTGCAGAGCTAGGGTGCTCAGACCACGAGATAATGGCAATCGGAGGATGGCAGACGATCAAAGAAGTGCAGCGTTATACCAAAGGCGCACGGAAACGAGTGCTCTCTGACAGTGCTATGGACAAGGTTCAAGCGGACATAGACAGAACAAAAGTGTCTAACCTTTCTGCCGATGGCAAGAAGGTTAGACAATGACAGCGATAAAAGCGAATGATTTCAATGGTCAGGAAAAAGAATGGTGCCCGGGGGCGGATTTGAACCACCGACACGAGGATTTTCAGTACCAGTGAGGGCCGAAATCTACAGATGTAAGGCTAAGAAAGTCAAGGTGATTTTGGGATGCCCGCAGACGGGTTGAGCCTATTCGAACTTATGCCGAAATGCGTTTGGCAAAACGAACCCGTCTAAAAAATTTCATGATACCTTTCAATGAGATATTGGGGGTTCCGCCGAACCCGATTCGAAAGTGCCGAGGAACCCGCCACGAGGCGCTGGCACTTTTTACCTCGGATAAATGTCCGTTCACCCCTTCAGAGCGGAAGTAAATTGGCGATGGTGAGAACGGTGATTGTTAGCCAGGAAGAGACATAAACAAAGCACCTGAATGAATGTCGGAAACGCGTACCAGAGCCATAATCCCTCACATTCAAGGAATGGAATTCCAGTGCGTTTCGCTCTGCTGTCGACAGCCTGACTTACGATGCTCATCAGCTGGAAAGGGCGTCGCAGGAGGAAACAGGGAATCGGTAGTTCTGTCTCTTTCTGTCATGAACTACGCGAGTACACCGGCGTGAGCGAGCTTAGGCGTCAATCACTAGATTGGACTTCGGCACCGTAATACAGGTGTGACAGGAGCCGTCATCAGCCGGTGTCCCCGGGTCGTTGAGATAGTCGACCTCACCCTCCTTGATTGCCGTGATACAGGAGCCGCAGTTGCCCGCCAGACAGCCGCCGCTGATGTTGACGACACCATTTTCCTCTGCCAGTTCCAGAATTGACTGTCCACCCCCGGCCCATTTTACCTTCTTGTTTGAACGTGAGAAATTGACCTCGAAGGTCTCAGCCGGGGACGCATCTCCGACTGCCGCAACATCCTTGGCCTTTTTCACCGAGGCAGGACCAAAGGCTTCGAAGTGGACCCTCGCTTCAGGAACCCCCCATTCCTCCAAACCCTCTACCAGAGACCCCATCATCGGAGGTGGGCCACAGAGGTAAAAATCAAAATTGTTGGAGCCAAGCTTCTGTTTGAACAGGTCGATACTGACCCGCTCGCCGCACTGAAAGTCCTCACCCTCAACATCGTCGATACCCGGCCTGGAATAACAGACAAAAAGGTGAACATTTTCATTTTCCAACGCAATTTGCTGGAGGTGCGGCTTGAACGCGTGACTCTCGTTGTTGTCGATGCCGTAAAAAAAATAGGTCTCGCGCTTGGAGCCTGATTCAACGATTGAATTCAGCATGCTGAGAACAGGAGTCAGGCCGACGCCGCCGCCGATCAGGACCACAGGACCATGGGATGAGGTATCCAGAAAAAAATGACCTGACGGCGCTTTGACGTCAATGATGTCACCGACATTGATCTGATCAAGGAAAAAGTTGGACGCCAGACCCGGCGGAATATCCGGTTTGTCATGCGGCGGCGGTGCGCGTTTGATTGTGACCCGATAATAGTCGGGGTGCAGGGGACTGTCGGACAAGGAATAACAGCGGATGACGGCCTTGGGTTGACCGGGAATATTCAGATTAAAGGTCAGGAATTGACCAGGCTCGAAAGGCGGCAGGTCCTTGCGGTCGTGGGGTTTCAGATAAAACGAACAGGTATCCCTGACCTCGATCTCCTTGCCAGCGACCTCGAATTTGCGAAAACCATTCCACGACAGATCTGATTTCTCCCGCTCGATCCGACGACGGTCCGAAATCAGACCGATTTGTGCCTGCAGCAAGTTGCGATCGATATCATGTGACTGGCGCGCCAGGATGGTTCGGCGGTGATAACTGATCGCCATCGTGCCGACGTAAATAGACAGAATGCCAAGGAAGGTGGCGGCGGCCAAATCAATCAAAACATCCATCGTCCCATCTCCTCGTCGCTTTGCGGGCGACTGTTAATATCTTCTCCGCACCTCGAACCGCTCGCCCGAAATATCAGCAAGGTTGTCGCGCCAGTCGAACACGGCCAGCGCCAGTAACAAGAACGATTTCAAACAGTCAGTTTTCATTTCGTGTAACCTGTTCGTGAAACCCGGGCTGCTGGTGATATCTATGACAAAGCCGACAATCCTGACGCACACGGTTTTCGGTGTGGCAGCTGACGCAAAGATTCTTTTTCATTGAAATGAAGTTACTTGAAAACGTCTTTGCGTTGAAATCGGCGTAGCCAGCGACAAAATCCGCCTTGAGGTCTAACTTGTGGCAGGTGGTGCAGCCCTGATTGGGGTCGGCTAGTTTGACGCCTTGCGGATTGACGAGATTGAGATGCTCACTGTGCGAGTAGGTCAAATAACTCCGCTCCGCATCCTTAAAGTAAGTCCATTCGATATAGGCCGGACCAGTGTCGCTGTCGCTGGTGACAGCATGGCATTTGATGCAGGCACCGGGACCTTTCTTGGGAGACAGCAGATATTCCCGCATGTTGTCGACACGCTCCTTGCCCGCTTCATCTTCTGCCTTGACGGATACGGCAAGATCAAGCCAGTTTTTGACGACGGGATCACCGTGGCCGGCAGGCAAGTAGAGCAGTTCCAGAAGATCGCCATACCAGCCGCCGAAAATGGCGTCAGTCGGTAATTCGTATTCGAGATTGGCGGCCCAGGCGCAAGCCATTTGCTTGACAGCCTCAGTGTTCAGCCCGGCGAACAATTTTTTGGCGGTCACTTCAGCGCCACTGTCCTCGATCACCCCGGTCAACGGCGCGGTACCTTCTTCCGCCATCGCCATCACCAGTTCCTGGAAGGCCTCACCGTATTCATCCGGGTCGTCACCGCTGACCTTCATCAGGTAAGCCGCGATCTCGCTCATTTCATCGGCGGAAATGCTTTCAAATTCCTCATCTTCTTCCTCTTCTTCGGGAGGGGCACAGACCTCGGCTACTGCTTCACGGTCGAGCGACGACTCGACGAACTCGGGTAACCTCAGAACCACCATCGGCCGTTTGGAAATTTGATCGGCGTGACAACCGGCGCATGATTCCTCAAAGCCCCGAGGTTTGATCGAACGCTCTGCCTGTTCGCTGTTGTGGCAGGTGGTGCAGCTTTTTGGCACGTTTTCAGCTAGGCCTTTGTCGAGGAAATGCTTGTTGAAGTGCCTGGCGTGGTCAAAGCGTATGGAAGTCCTGCGAAAATGAGGAAATTGTTTGGAGAATTTTGGATGGCCGTGATCAAATTTGGAGAAGGGCTTCTCGTGGCAAGTGGCGCACTGTTCGTCGCTGATCCTGGAAATGTCGGAGTCTTCGCCTTTGTGTTCGGTGTGGCACATGATGCATTCGATCTTGCGCACCTGTTTTTCCTTCGGGAACACAGCATTATGCGGAGATGTCGCCGGGCCACCGAAGGTATGACACTCGGTGCACGACTTTGTCATCTTGTTCTTGCCAAATGCCGCCATCAGCCAGACCATGGGCTTTTTGTCGTGAGCCTCATGACAGGTCTTGCAGCCCTGGGTGCCGGTAAATCCGGTATGATTTCTGGTTAAAGGGCCAGAATCCAAGGCTCCAATGAGGAAGGTTTCGGCGAAGATTTCGTGGGGTTTGGAAAGATGGGTGAACGTGGCAATGAGTGCGATCACCAACCCCACTGCCATGACCGATAACCGCCAACGCTTTATCCGCAGCGTCTGCCTCGGCACGCAAGGCGGTCGGCTACATCCGCAACGGCCATCCGGATCGGGACCGTTCTCACAACGTCCGCCGTCGGCTTGAGGCCGCCGACACTGCCAGCTGCCGTTATTGTCATACGGCGTGCACTCGGCGGTACCGCCGCAACTCCCGTCCTCGTTGGGATCATGACGGCAGGGTTTTCCCCATTCTGCCGCCCGGCCGCATTTATTGTGTTGTCTTGGCCGTTCGTAGGCGCTGCGGTCAAAATCGAATTGTTCAAAATTTGTCATAGCGCATACACGTTGGCGACCAAAAGGTGCCAAAGGGCCAGGGTCATGAGGGCCGCTGTAAGCGGAATATGAACAAGCAGCCAGCGTTTCATGACGCTTTGCAGCGCATAATGAAGGTCAATCTTGTCTTTTTGACGTGCAATTTTCGTTAGCCGATCGAGGTACGCTTTTTCCTCGTCATTAAGATAATGCCTGACATAGGCGTCCTGCTGGCGTAACCATTGGCGGCTTCGCTGGCTTCCGACGACGTGGTTGAAGCCGAACCGGGGGCGGCGAAAATACCAGTCCAGAGTATTGAGGTAATAACGACCCAGTGTATCCACGCGGGTTCGGTCGCAACATTCCACGACCAGTCTTTTTGCCTCCTCACGGAGATCACTGAGGTGCGCCGGGATACGTTCATAGATCACCTCAATCCCGGTCTGGGTCATCATGCGGGGATAAACACGTTGAATAAAATATCCGACGATACCGCTGAGGGCAGTGAGATAAAACAGCACCGCCAAGCCGTATTCGTATATGCCGTTTGGCCACAGGCTTCCAGTGTGGAGCCAATAAATAAGGAGCACCAAAACGCCCCCCACCGCGTGCAGGTTGAGCCAAACGGCGGCACCACCCAACGGCAACATGGAAAGCCTTTTGCGCAAATGAAATAACGCCAGGAAGACCATTACGCCGAATAGCCAATAGCCCGTCATTTCACCAGTGCTGCCGAGATTGACGCGGATATTTCTGTCCACCACCAGCAGAAGATCGAAAATGATGCCTGCGGCCAGCCAGATCACAAGCAGGCGTGTCCGTGCAAGATCCATCAGAGGCTCCCCTCTTCAAGCGATTCACGTTGAAAGTCGACTCTTTTCAGCGCTTCGTGCGGACAGGCGCGGACGCAAGCCGGTCCGCCTGGATTGGTGTGACAAAGATCACATTTGGTCGCCTTGACGATTGGACGGTTGGTATCTGAATCCACCAGAGCAACGCCATTGGCACCACGGATTTCCACCATGCGGATGTTGTTGTATGGACACGAGGAGGCACAGGTGGAACAACCGATACAGGTGTCGTCGTTGATCACCACTATGCCGCCCACTCGGCTGCGGTGAATGGCACCGGTGGGGCAACCGATCATGCAGACCGGGTCGGTACAGTGCATACAGGCGTTGGCCACCATCCAGTGATCGAAGGTGCGACCGTGACGGATGAAGCGGGGATTGCCGCCATGGGTGGAGCCGCAGGCGCGCACGCAATCGTCACAGCGTACGCACAAATTCAGGTCTATCAGCATGGATTTTGTGGCGTTGATAAAGCGCTCCTCAATAGCCCATTCCAGCAGCGCGTCATCGGCAAGGGTGCGACTACCCTGATTGTGGATACCAGGCGGTGGTGCCGCCAGATTAGGCAGAACGAACTCCTCCAGAATGTTGGCTGGAACCCGTAGCGCATCGACGTAACCGAGTGCCGTGAGAGAAGAGCGAAGACCCACTGAGGAGCCAGCTTTCCAGCCAGCATACAATTCCTCGAGGCCGAAGGTATCGCCAGCTCTGAGATAGGCAAGAGTGCGCTGTCCGTTGCCATAATCAACGGCCATTCGGGCGAAGCCGGCGCGAATCATCAACAATCCGTCGGCGTATTCGCCCTGTCGCGCGATTGCAGGTTCGTTGCCCGCGCCACTGCCACCGGCGGCGCGAATGCGCTGGTAACTGACATTCCAGTCAAAAGCTCCGTAGGTCTCAAACAATGTGGCGTCCGCCACCTTGCCCAGCGCTTCGTCATCCAGAGCAGAGAACAACCCGGTTTCACGCAGGTGAATGCGCAGGGCATTTTCCCTGTAGCGGGTATCAATCGCGCGTCTGAACCCCTCGTCGAAACGGCGGATTTCTCTTAATCCCTGCCAGCGGATTTCCAGTAGTGTGGCGTCGGTTTCGGCAAAAATCGTTGTCGTGCGCGGAATGCGGCCCATGGCCGCCAGTTCTCCGAATAGCCCGCCATCGCTCATCTTCGTGGTGCGGTATTTGTCGAGGATCAAGGGAATGTCTCGAATATAAACGCGGGACTGAGTGTCTCGCTGACTGGCTCGAGAAGTGTGGCCTTGTTCAGCGCGCAACGACTGACGACCGTAGCGCTCGGTGTTTCGGATCTCAGCGATGCTGCTGTTGGTCCAGGATTGGCTAATGGTTTCGAAAAACCCCTTCTTGCCTGCCGTATCGCGACCCAGCAGCGAATGAGGATAGTCTCCGGTAAAGACACGTAAATCACCCGAAAGTATTAAAAACGCCGAGTTTCCGTAATCGCCTTCGCGAACGACAATGTCGCCAGCCGAGAATTTGACGATGCTGGTGTCGTTGCTGAGAATACCTTCAAGCGGCGTGTGGCCGGGAAAGGCGGTTGCGTCGATCGATGCGATCTCGGGGCGCTCAAGCAAGGTGGAAACATCGCCGTCCGTCATCTCCGGATCAAACGGCGAATCCCAACGCTGCGGTCTGGTCAAATGGGCAACAGCCTCTGAGTTATCTCCCAGCTCCCTCAAACCCACTCCTTCCTGTCTGGACCCAGGTCAACGGGCCGACAATCCACAGATGAAAGTCAAGCTCAAATGGTTTTACTCAAATCGGCACTGCCGGGGAAATATCCCTCTTGGAATTAGGGTTTATTTGATACTATACTGAAGTAGAGAGCAAGATTTTTAGAAAATCTGAATCTTCATCTAGTGAAAAGTGGTCTTTGGTTTTTGCACCCTTCCGCGAATTTGGAGAGATTTCGATGGTCTGGCAACAAATATCACGGTTTGCGATCGCACTGTCGGTGGCAATTATATTCATCAGCTGCGAAGCCCTTGTTGAGTCGGCACAGGCGCAACAAAGCAAAGCTGGAAATCATGAGGAGCTGTTTCGCAACAAACAGTTCCCTTCGGCCTTCGAATGCAAATCCTGTCATCCGGTACAATTTCGACAATGGTCTGCCTCCAGCCATGCCTACAGCAACCTGAGCCCGATTTTTGTCTCCGTTGAAAACTCGATCCTGAACAAAACCAACGGCACCTCTGCTGATACTTGTTCACGTTGCCATGCGCCGTTGTCGGCTGTTCTGAAGTTGATGCAGATTTCCAACCTGAAGCGGGCCCAGTTTGCCCGGGCGGGTGAGGATTTCCTGGGTCCGGTGGTTGAAGGGATCACCTGTGTGGTCTGCCATCGCTTTGATAAACGCTACGGCAAGCGCAGCGCCCGGGCAAAAATCACACAGGGCGATATTTTTGCCCCCATCTTCGGCCCCACCAACAACAAGATTCAGGCCGAGGCCGAGAAGGATACTCGACTGGCTTTGGTCACCGAGCCTGGCAAAAAGGGTCGCAAGATCCATGGCAAGGTGGCAGAATTTCCCATACTCAGGGCCTCGATTCTCTGCGCCAACTGCCATTCCTCTCGACTGCCCACTGGCGTTCACAACGAGGAAACCTTTGATGAGTATCGCACGTCGCAGTCTGCCCGTGATGGCGTTACCTGTCAGGACTGCCACATGGGCAAGGTCCCTGGAGAGAACAAGGGTTTTGACATCGCACCGGCAGCCGTTATTGGTAAAATCGAAACCGCAGCCCGGCGTCGTTCCAACCACTATTTCGCCGGTCCCGATTTTTCGGTTCTGCACCCCGGCATTTTCCCGCACAACCCCGATGCCGTCACCCTGGCGACCTACGAACAGTGGTTGGAGTTTGACCACAAAAAAGGCTGGGGCACGGACGACTTCGAAGACGAAGTCGCCGATGACTACAAGTTCCCGAAGTTCTGGCAGGATCAGGATTTGCGTTATGAAGCAAGGGAAATTTTGAACGAACAGTTCGAACTTCTGGGTTGGGCCAAGGGTCAGCGCGAAACCTTGATGAAGGCGGGTTATAAGGTCGACAAGGTGGTTGTTGATTCAGCCGGCATGAGCAGTGGCATTAATTTTCGAATCAAACTCAGAAATGCAGTACTGGGGCACAATGCGCCATCAGGCTTCATCCACGAGCGCATGATATTTTTCCAGATCACCGTAACGGACAGTCAGGGCAATGTTGTCTTCAAGTCAGGCGACCGGGACCCGAACGGCGATTTGCGAGAGCGATATTCCCGCTACGTCCGCAATGGCGAGGTGAAGTACGACAAGCAGCTGTTCAATTTAATGAGCCATTTCATGACCAGAACCTTCTGGGGAGGTGAGCGCACCCAGCTTCGAGCCGTCCCGTTCTCGGCGACAACGCGGCCATTTATTCGTCCCCCGACGATGCCGACGGCCATTCACATGCGTCCTGAATCAGCCCGGTCGTTGAAAAACAGCATTGAACCCGGCGGTCATCGCTGGGCAAAATATTCGGTAGATTCGAATTTGCTGAAGGCGGGTGAGACCTACTCGGTAAACATGAAGCTGATAGCCCAGCAGCTACCGGCATACTTTGTTCATGTTAATGAAGATGTCGGCTTTGACTATAATCTCTCTACGCGGGAGTTGGCGAAGCGCATTGTCGATCTCAGTATTCCGCTGTGGGAAACCACGGAAACTGTAAAAATAGAAAATTAGGGTGGCCGACATGTTGAAAAATCTGATCTTCATTGGTGCAGCTTCCCTGATTGCTTTCGGTGCTGGTTTTGCCAACGAATCCCTCGCTGCGGATAATAAATCCGATACTGAAAAACTTGAAAACAGCCCTTCGCGGTACTCTGACAAGGTCAAGGGGCTGAAAGAGCAACAGGATCTGCCCCCCCGGCCTGTGCCGTTGATTGAGTTCTGGCAGGACTACGTTAACGAGGGGCCGTATGAGCATGAGTTTGAATTGCCCACCGGTATGGTTGTCTCCCCCGGCCTGATTGTTTACGGCAATCTCAGCACCGGTCTGGAGCATTCGGATACCGGTACTGAAAGTACCACGGAATGGGTGACGACACTGAACCTGTTCGCCAATTTGACCCTCAGCGGCACCGAGCGAATATTGCTGGGTGTTTCGCCGCTGACGAGGAGAACCGGCTCAAAGACACGATATACCTTTGAACCGACATCTGATTGGCACGGAGAAACAGGCGCGCGTCTGACAGCCGCCTTTTTTGAAGGTGAGCTATCGGAAATGTTCCCCAGGCTTGATTGGGATGGACGGCGTCCGCTGGATTATCAAATTTCCTTCGGCCGTCAGGGCGTGGTTAGCCAAGGCGGCATACTAATCAACGATTCCATGGATTCTATTGCAATCACCAGAAGTACTATCCCGTTCACCGGTACCAACTTCGCCCGCATTGGCGGATTTGTCGGCGTCAACAATGTACACCGCAGCAATAACATGGACGATAACGAGGCTGAACTTTACGCCATTTTCTCTGCTGTCGAGGCCGGGCATGCGACTTATGAACTCGACCTGGCCTATGTCGACAGTGATACGGCGGGTGGCGATCAATTCAATGTCGGGGCCAGCTTTATCCACCCCTTCATAATTCTGGAACATGATGTCGATACGACGATCCGCGTCGCCAATTCGTCCACGCCGGGGGGTGCTGAAACCGCGGCGGCAACGGATGGTTCCTTGCTCTATACCAGTTTTTCCTTTGCCCCGAAAAAGACAGACGATATCGTCTACATAAATGCCTTCGGCGGAATTAACAATTATGCCACGGCCTCGCGCATGATGGGCACCGGAGGTCCGTTGAGCATTGTCGGACTATTGTTTGCCGGCAACGGGCTGGCCGGCGCACCGATCAACAATTTCTCCAACAAGGCCTGGGGCGGATCGGTCGGCTATCAGATGTTTTTCTCGGATGCTCTGCGTCGCAACCTGATTTTGGAACTCGGCGGCAAGTCCGATAATTCGGCTGGCGGAGTTGATCGCTTCGGCGCTGCGGTCCGCTATTCACAGGCACTTGGCCAGCACGTGTTTTTCGAAGTCGGCGGATACGCCGTTGACCAGGAATCAACTGACAACGCCTACGGCATCAGGACCAAATTGAATATCGTCTTTTAGGACTTTGCCTCGTTGACCATATTGCCGGACCAGCGCTACACTTGATGGTGCTTTGGTCTGTCACCTGAAGCTGACAAGGGTAAGACAACACGCCTCACGGGGATCAGTTCCCATCAAGCAGGCGGGCGAAATAATGGTTTAGGGAGGGGTCATGTCTGTTTCATCCATCAGACGTTTTGTAATTCTGTTTGCGGTTGCTTTTGTGGCGTTTGCAAGTGCGCCCACGGCATTCGCCGAGCCTTATTTCCAGGGCACCAAGTCCTGTGAGGAATGCCATAAGGACGAATACAAGGCCTGGGAGGGAACGAAGCACTTTTCCTCATACCGATCGGCGCATAAAAACAAGGATGCGAAGAAAATCACAAAAGCCGTCGGTGGCAAAAAGAACATGAAGCGGAACAAGAGCTGTACCGTATGTCACTATGCGACGACGCAAAAAAAGGCTGAAGACAAGCCCAAGGTGAAATTTGGCCCGGCTTGCGAAAGTTGCCATGGCGCGTCCTCTGTCTGGGAACCCATCCACTCCGACTATGGCGGCAAGAACGTCAAGCGCGAAGCCGAAACCAGCGATCACAAGGCCAAACGCATTGCTGATTCAGCCGCCACCGGTCTGATCTGGAATTCAATGAACTTTGAAGCCGCCGCAAAATGCATGAAGTGCCACGGTCTGGCCCGCTCGGAAATCAGCGGCGATGCCTTTGCCAAAATGTTGGAGGCCGGACACCCGATCAACCCGTCGTTTGAAATCGTCATGTTCAGCCAGGGCAAGATGCGTCATTGGCGGGATAAACGAAGCCGGGCTGAATTGTCAAGATTGTTCGTTGCCGGTCAGGCCGCAAAACTGGTTTCCGCTACCGAAGCGGCAGCCAAAACCGAAGACGCAAAATACAAGGCGGCGCAAACCAAACGGGCCGCCGACGCCAAGGCAGTCCTGCAAGCAGTCCCCCAGGCGGCTACATTGATCCAGTCGCCCAGCGACGACAATGCCCGCAAGATGATGCAGGCAATCGGTCAACAAGACCTCACGGACCAGATCGGAGGACTGATGAAATGTGCACCTGCGGATAAGGAAAATCTGTGGCAATGTAACTAGAGCGTTTCAGGCTTTGACGGAAACGTAGCGTTTCTTTTAACCCACGGTGGGTGCCAGATACACAAGCAGAAGCGATTCCGTTGACACCGGTATCGCCCTAGTTGCTTAACTCTGTCGAATAGACCTGTGGCAGGGAATTTGTCATTTTCATCGATGGGATCTCATAACGATCTGTACAAACTTCCCCTCGAACAACCTCTGGGCGACGACCGAGACTCAGTGAACCGGTTGCCCTGACTAAATCAATTTAATGAAAAATCCTCGATCTGCTCAATATCGAACATTGATGTCCGATCTGGGTCATAAGCAGAAGTTTTCAGATACGCCAGATCACGTCCGGTTAGCACCATACAGCGGACATCATGTGCGCCCCGTTGCTCGGTTGATCCAAGTGCTAAGCACAATGATTCTTCATGTCCCCTCAAAGGCCCCTACAGAACTGTGAGCGTTCTTCTGGCAGGGCAGCGGCCATTTACGGCTAACGATTCTGTATGGACTCCCTGCGGTCTCTGAGGGGCATCGCAATGGTCGATGCCTTGTAGCAGTTTCTATGTGACAACTAAAAAACTTACCGCTGGCTGACCGGAAAAGACCAAGCCAGAGCGACAAAGTCACACGAAGATGATTGCCCAACCGCATTGCTTACATTATGCTTACATTAATCGAGGGCCCGCCGATCAACTTGCATAATATATTAGTATGTTGTTGTTTTTATTGAGAAAAAATGGTGCCGCAGGGGGGAATTGAACCTCCGACCTACTGATTACGAA
>Ga0233429_1002034_pt1 | contig 21960 bp, 28 predicted proteins | sample SI_118_April2016_3_FD_179879 | JGI IMG/M metagenome (GOLD analysis project Ga0233429, IMG submission 179879) | Seawater microbial communities from Saanich Inlet, British Columbia, Canada - SI_118_April2016_135_MG | ecosystem: Environmental > Aquatic > Marine > Inlet | place: Canada: British... | reverse complement strand
AGCTCCGATACTGCTTGCTCCTCTACCTTTTTTAGAAATTGTATATGCGTTTACTGCAATTGATGCATTTAATCCTACTAGGTATGATACAATTATCTGTAATACTAAATTAATTGGAATTATTTGCAACCCTACATTGTCTGTCAAATACACAATTACCTTTGGCATGTATCCAATATCCCCACAACATGGTGCAATAAATCCTGATGGGATTATAGCTCCATAATGATATGAAAAACTCACTTCTGGTTGATACACTAATGTTCCAGAAACTAGTGAAAAAAATATTCCATATGTAATAAATACCGTTAGAAAAATTTTACGTGATTTTGAATTCCATGTAACTAAAGCAATAATTGTTGAGAGATCTTTTCCGTTTCCTTGAACTTTGCCTTTGTGATACCTATACATTCCAAGTGAAATGATTCCAAACGATGCTATTATTGTAATGTAAAATCCATATGCAATTCTTCCAATCGTGTCAATTGCATCAGGTGTTAAAAGTTCTGGATCTTGATATCTTCCATAAAGTAAAAATAAAATTCCAATTGTTGCAAATCCTAAAATAATTAATTTTTTTCCTTTTTTGATATTTTTTTCTGACTCTTTATTCATGATTTCTCTTCACTCTAATCTCATTAAATCTCATTTTAACTTAATCTGGGAACAAAAATATACACAATTGCAATTATCTCTAGTCGTCCGAAAATCATCAAAAATCCTAAAACTATTTTTGTTGCAGGATCTGTTTCAAAATCTATCACTCCTGCAGATAACCCTCCTGTGGTGATTATTCCTACTGATTCAAAAAATGCATCTTGAAATGATACATTTTCAATTTCTGCTAGATGTGCCCCTGTGATTCCTGCAATTATTGGAAACAATGCTAAAATAATTAATGTAGATGTGACTTCTTTTTTTGTTTGAGTGGATAATTTTTCTCTTTTAGTTTTTCTAAATATTGAAATTGCATTTTTCAAGTGGAACAATCTAAATATTTTCAATCCTCCTGCAGTTGAAAATCCACATCCTCCAACAATCATTAAAACAATCAAAATTGTATGTGCTCCACCATTAAATCCTGCAAGACTTTGTTGTTGAAGTCCTGCAGTAGTACTAGCTGATACAGAATAAAATACACTATCTAATGTATCAAGTCCACTAGTAGCTGCAAATAATATCGTAGCACCACCTAATATTCCAAAATATGTTAATACTTCTTTTCCTAATTTTGGTGACAAGAATTTTTTTCTTACAAATGCATAGTGGAATGTAAATGGCAATGCCCCTAATATCATGGCCCCCATCAAGATTACATGTTCTTCCCATACTAATCCATCCAATATTGTAGATGATGGTAAGAATCCTCCTGTCGATATAGTACTCATCGCTAATGAAAAATTATCTATGATGTCTTCTTGCTCTCCAAAGAAATATAGCAATAATGCAACAATTACAATGTATATTGCAAAGATGATTGTAATTGTCGAAAAAAGTTCTTTCATGTGAAGAGTTCTTCCAGAAATAAAACCTCTCATTGACTGTAATTTTGATTCAGGGTAAAATGCAGTAATTACTAGATAAATGAAACTCATTCCACCTACCAATTGTGTATAACTACGAAAGAATGTGAAACTTTGAGGTAGTTCTTCAGGTTCATCAAACAATGATATTCCTCCTGTAGTGAATCCTGCAGCACTTGAAAAAAATGCATTTCCAAACATTTCTACAGAACTCTCTCCACTTGGTAATACGTACATGTATGGTACAGTTCCAAATAATGTCAGTAAAAATAAACTAGAAAATACTAGAATCGATGCCTGTTGTAAATTAATACTTGATTTTTCACCATAAGAATTTAAGAAAAAGCCTGTAACTAACAAAAGTACTGTGGTAAGGTAAATCCCAGTTGCAGTAGTTACGTCTTCTAAAACTGTTGCAACAATGGCTGGTACCAATAACAATACTCCTGCAAACTGTAAGACAAATCCCAAATTTCCCAAGACTGCTTTTACTGGTGTACTTAGAATTCTTGGTTGTGTTGTAGTTGCGTTTCTAATGATACTTGCAATAGCTGATTGAATAATCATTCCCATGATTTGATTTTTTCTTGAAATTACTGGTAATTTTCTAATGTTATTATCTCGCATTTTGTGTAATGCGTCTTGTAATGTTGATTTTTCACTAATTGTAATTAATGGTGAACTCATTACATCTTTTAATTTTGTATCTTCTGCGTAAACTGATGCATCACTGACTTTGCTTAGAATGTCTTCATCTGTAACAATTCCTACAGGGTTTTTTTCATTATCTGTAACTATAATATCATCTGTTTCGTAGTGACGAAGCATTCTTGCAGCATCTCTAGTTGGAGTTTCTTGATTTAGAATTAGAACGTCTTTGTCCATGTATTGTGTAACTGATTTATTTAGCACATATGACACTGCACGTTCTGTATTGCTTGACAATAAGCTATCCATAGATGGGGATTTTAAATAATTTGGGGTTGTGTGTAATTATTGATCGTTTGATTGTTGATCGTTTTTGATTTTTATGTAAATTGATCCCAAAATTTTGCTATCTTTATAAGCATAAATCATGATGTTTATGCGAAGAACAGTGGATATTGCTCAAGCACAAGAACCTGATTATGAGTCTGTCACAATTGATTATGTGGGATTTGTTGACCCTTATGCTGTTGAGGGCATGGTTGTTCTAAAATCTGATAGTGGAAAAGAATTCCATATGCGGGCATTTTCTGGAGAAGTTGCAAAACATATCTCAAGTTTTGGTGAAACTGAAGGCGAATCTGCCCCATCAATTTACAAACTAGTTGAGGATATCTGTGAAGAAAGTGAATTGATTCTAGTCAAAGTGAAAATTTATGATAGTGGTGATGTGTTAAGAGCAAATTTGTACTTTACTGGAAAAAAAGACTTGGTTTTTAGAAATTATCGTGCATCTGATGCTATGGCTTTGGCTGCTTATTATAAAATCCCAATTTTAGTTCGAAAAACTCTGTTAAAAGAGAGTGTAGAAGCTTAATTATTGGTAAATTAGAATAGTTTTTTTCCCAGTATGTTTTTGGACATTTATGAGTGAACAAGAACAGTTAATGGATAATTTGTTGAATTTAGATCTTGAAATTATAGATACAATTCGTGAACTACATAAAGAAAACTGGATCTCTGATTCTTTAAAACAACAAATTAGTGATTCTTTGAAAATTCGTGATGATATGGTAGTTAAACTAGTGTCTCTAAAGGGTAATGATCACCAATGTGATTGTGGACATGATCATGGGGATGGTCATGGCGCTGATAATTCTCAAAAATAAAACTAATTATCAAAAAAGTTTTCTGGAAACATTTTTTTGATTTTATCTAATTCTATCTTATAATTTTTAATTTTTATTTGAATTTCATTTTTATTTTCTGGTGTAGATTTGATATCTTCTAATTTTTTGATTTGATTTAAAATTGTTTTATACATTAATGAATACTCTGGAAATCTTTTAGGAAGTTCTCCCATTAGACATGTTAAATATTCGTTATATTAATACCAATTATGAAAATTGTTTTTCTCTTGATTTTTTTACTTGTAATTGGTATGGGGACATCTTTTGCAGATTCAGTTACATCTGAGATTTCTTCTGAAAAAAAATTCCATGTTGTAAATGAACAAATAATGATTGTAGCTGACGTCTCAAATAGTCAAAACATTCAACAACCTTTTGCATACCTCACACAAGTAACAAATGATGAAAACATTGTAGTATCTTTATCTTGGTTGACTGGTTCTTTATCTCCAAACCAATCATTATCCCCTGCTCAATCATGGATGCCTACTAAATCTGGATTATACACTATTGAAATTTTTGTGTGGGAAAGTATCGATAATCCTGAGGCTCTGTCCCCATCATTATCCATGACTGTAAACGTCCATGAACAACAATCATGATATTATTCGATGCTTCATAATTCGGCAAACTCATCAACAATCAGTTATAGCTTAGTTTTTTTGATTAATCATCAGCAGTTATCTTAACAAATTCTATGGTATATTATTATCGAAATTAAAATCAGAACCTTTTTGAAATGTGAATATAAAATTCCATTATGGCAAATTTTGAAAAACTCTATTCCAAAGTTGCATTACAAGTTATCAAACGATGTCATGGAGCAATCAAAATTACAAAACATGGAAAAATTCTTGAAGTTTATGATACTAGAAGACATATGTGGAGCAAGGGTTTGGCAGGATTGATAATCAAAGAAGAATGTAAGGAAGCAAATCTTCGAGATTGGGAGATTGCAAATGTTCGAAGTATTGTAATTAAAGAAATGCTTGAAAAATCAACCTAATATCCTATCTCTCTCATACCAAAACAAGGCTTGTTTCCTTTACTCCAACATTTACAAGAACAAGAAACTGCTTTTTTACTTTCTACATCTTTGATGACTTTATGAAAAAACCCTTCTCTAACTTTTGATTCAATTATTATTGTTTCATATTTCTCAGGGTCTTGTTCTGAATTTACCATTGTTAATTTTGTAGAAATCCTACTAAAAAACTCACTCTATACTGATGTTTGATATTAACAGTGAAGAGAATTTTTTTTAACCCTACATTCCTGGAAAAACCAGTTTGATCAATCACTAATACAGATTTTCTAATATCCTAATTTTCTAATCAAATGAGGTTCTTTGAGCATGATTGTATCATCTTTGATTGCTGATAGTTCTACATTTCTTAGTTGATTATTTGTAATTACAATCAACACTTCGCAACGATTACACAAAATTGTTTTGCCACTTGATCTTTCTTCTCTTATTGTGTTTCTCTCAAATCTATCTTCTTTTTGGCATGTGGGGCAAAGTCTTGGTTCTTTTTCAGTTGTAACTATCTCTTTAATGAAAATCATTTTCCCCATAATCTGATGAATCATTATTTGTTCAAAAAAGAGTTTGTATTGTTAAATAGTTTTTTTTGACCTGTTATTTGTGCCTAAAGTGGTCCTTTTTTGGTATTTAGATTGTAGTTGCTATTTTAGTGGTAATAGAATATTTTGTTGCATGTGTTTGTAATTTTAAAATTAATAATTATTCGTTATATTTTTAATGTGTATTTTGAGTTCTAAACTATTTGATTTATAGAAAATTTGTTTTTACACTATTTTTGGCTTTGATGGTATCTATTAACATACTTCCACCACCTGATGCATTTGCACTAACTACATACACTACAAGCTTCTCTATAAGTGATGAAACAACAGCTCCTGATGATATAGCATTCAACTCTGATGGAACAAAGATGTTCGTACTTGGAGGAAGAAACATCTATGAATACACTCTAACTACAGGATTTGATCTCTCTACTGCATCGTATTCTGGAAATAACATGTCTACAGCATCTCAAGATATGAATCCTAACGGATTTGCATTCAACTCTGATGGTACGAAATTGTTTGTTGCAGGAGCTACAAATGATAAAATATTTGAATATTCGCTAACTGCTTTTGATTTATCAAACACAGTAACCTATAGTGGAAATTCACAAGTCTTAATGTTGGAAATTCAGTAGTTACGGGAATTGCATTCAACTCTGATGGTACCAAATTGTTTGCATTAGACGGTCTTGATTTGTCAGATGTGTACGAATACTCCATCAATACTGGATTTGACTTGTCATCATCTACTGCATATGTTGCAACTCGTACATTAAGTAATGCACAAAACGATTTGATTTTCAATAATGATGGTTCTAAAGTATATTCTGTAAGAGGCGGAGGAAATCCCGTTAAACAAGTATCATTATCTACCAACTATGATTTAACTTCTACTCAGACGGCTGATGGATCATTAACATTATCTTCTTTTGATGGTACATTTAGTAATCTTGCGTTCAATGATGATGGTACAAAATTTTTCATGTTAGGTGGATCTGATGATAAAGTGTATGAATTTTCTGTTAGTACTGCTTTTAATTTAGTTGAAAGTGATGACCCCACTGTTTCATCAGCTTCTACCACATCAACTACTACTATAGACCTTACAATGTCTGAAAATGTATATGATAGTTCTGTTACTGCAGGTGACTTTACAATCTCTGGTGCTGCATCAAATCCTACAGTTACATCCATTTCTGTTTCAGAATCTACAATAACTCTTACTTTGTCTGCAGATATGACAGGTGATGATACATTACTTGTATCATATACTAGAACCTCTGGAAATATCAAAGATCTTTCAGCAAACACGTTGGCTAATTTTGCAAATCAATCTGTTACAAACAATACTCCTGCAACATCAAACGAGAAAAATGGAGGATGTGGATATGCGTGTATTAAACCACCAACTATGGGATTAGATAAATCCGGAGAACGATTGGTAACTGACGGGTTCTCATACAATGGTAATGCAATAGATGTGGAACAATTCTTCACACCATACCCACTACTAACTGTAGATGTGGGAAGAGAAAATCTAGCAGAGTTTAAAATTTATGATAGTTCTGGAGTGGATTCCATTAGACACTTTGAGGTTGGATTTGGTGCACGAGACATTGGGCAACCATTTTCTTTAATTGAGCCAAGAGTGGAAATTAATTTGTATCCTGATGAGGAAATAGTTGGCATACTAATTGATCCTGAAAATATTTTAGAAAATGTCACAGTATCTAATAGTGTTGTATCTTGTGATGAGCAAAACAATTCACAATGTCTGAAATTATCCATATCTCACACATTTAGAGAATCTTTAGAATACAACATACTTGCAACTAACATGTGGGATAAGAACAGACACAGTTCTGCAAATTACTTTAATCACGGAATTGAAATTACAGGTGAGTCACTAAATCCACCAGACACATACACTGGTCACCACTATAGAAGCAGTTACCATCTAACGGAAACTGGAGATAACACTGCAGTTGATGAATTTGGTGATTCATGGACATTAAATGGTAAATGGATTAAAGATTACATTGCAATTGCTCCAGATTCAGATAAAATCACTACCATACTAGATAGGAATCATTCAGAGTTTTACAAGATTAAATCATGGACTACAGATGTTGCCATCTTAAAATTACTAGATATTTGTCCAACTTGTATGGATGAATCATTTGAAGGATTTGAAGAGTCATGGAGTTATGAATTTCCAAACAGAGTAGATAGAGTAAATGATCCAAAATTAAACCAAGCAATTTTTGAGCAACAAGTCATTGCACAAAAAGTGATGGACCAAATTATGGAACCTTGAGTATTTTTAAAAATAAAATATTCGTATTGTTAATTGGTATTCAGCATTCCATTTTGAATGTCAAACCGTTTTAATCATTCAAAATTAGAACGAATGGTATTCAGTATATTTCCAATCTAACCAATTAACATGGATGCATATTTTTTGTTGGACATATTCCTTTCTTTGTGACCTGTTTCCCAAACTTTCCATTTCACAATATTTGAGATTATAAAAATTATATTAAATCATTAAAATATTTGAAATAATTCATACAAGATTTTATATACTTATTATTCTTATAGTAAATGATGTCGTTAGTTGTAAAATCTGGCGATTAGTACCGCGTAGCCCCGCAGAACAAAAAAGGCAATCATGTGCTAAGGCACTGACCACGAGAGGGAATCTCTCATAGTTCTGCAGTTTAGGGGGTTTACGCCTTTTTAATTTTCAAAAAAACTATGTTGCTTCAATAATTTACTACAAAAATTTATCACAATAATTTGATACTATATTTTCTAAGTAACTATCTCATCTAGTCTATCTTCTTCTTGTGCTCTTTTGATTTCCATTGCTATTCTTCTACCTACACCAAATGTTTGACCATACTGATATTTTGTATATGGACTAGTAGTGGCAACAATTGGATTCCCTGGAACTCGTAATGATACATCATACACAATTAATTCTAAATCTTTTGTAATCACACTTTGAAGTGAAAATGGTCCTATAATTCCAGGGGCATATTCTTTTTTGACTGCTGCAACAAATTTGTCTCCCATTTTAATCACTTTTTCAAGTAGAGATTCTCTAATACTTGCAGGAGTGTGTCCTACTTCGATGTTTTGTAAATCTATATCCATTTCTAATTGTTCACGTGCTGGTAAGGCATTGTAATCATGAATGTTTGTTTGCAGTCTTCTTTCAATTCCAATAAAATCCACTTGTTTTGATATTGGGGTGTGAAAGAAATTAAAATTCATGTATGTCCCAATTGCCAATTCTTCAATACTTGCTTTCTCTAAATCTTTTTTTGCAATTATCCCTTGCTTGATTTTTGTTTCTGATTTTTCTTTGTAATCTTTGTATGATGATACTGTGAAAAATGCCCTTTCAAGTGGTCTATTTTTTTCTTGAACTTTAACAATACATGGTTTGTTGATTCTTTTTGGATCTTTGAATAATTTTGGATATTTTATTTTGGCTTTTTCTAAAAGATAGTATTGACCTTTTTTTGCTGTTCGCTCTTCTGCTTGGAATAATTTTCTATTTCCAAAAATTGGTACTTTGAAAGAATTCTCAATTGTTTTGTATCCTAGATATACTGTAAGTGATCTGTGTGGAACGATAATTGTATTTGAATCTCTTAATTCTTTTTGAATTTTGGTTGATGCCATTTCTTTAAATTTGTCTATCACTGTAATTTCATCTGCAATTCTATTGAATCTCTGATATGGTCCTTCTCTTCCCTTTTGACAAAATACTCTTGTTTGAAAATCTTCATCTTTTGCACCATCCATAATTTCAAGTGCTGAGTGACTGCCTAGTACTCCAATTTTTACATCAGAATAACCATTGACGATTTTTTTAATCTCAGAACTCTTAATCACATTATGCCTAGAAATTAGGATCTAATATAGCTAATTTTCCCTTTTTTGGATCGCTACTTATCATAAGATATTTCTTCACTGTGTGTGATGTTTTTGTATGTTGTATTCTTTTGAACTTCAACTAATGGGTGTCATTTTATTAACTGCAATGTGTGCTGGTGGAGTTTCATTATGGTATAAGAGAAGAAAAATCCAAAAAGAGTTGGACACACAAGAAAATAATGATGAGCATAATTTTTAATAAAATTCACAATTTCCTCTAACACATAAAATACTCTGATTTCTACACTTTTTGTTGAAACTGATAATTGGAATTACTGGTAGCACTGGTGCAATTTATGGGATTAGACTACTTGAAGAATTAAAAAAACTAAACATTGAAACTCATCTGATAATTTCACAGTGGGGTGCAAAATGTATCTCATTGGAAACTGAATCCACTTTGGATTATGTCAAATCGCTTGCAACTAGTATTTCAGATGAACAAAATATGGCATCAAGTGTATCTAGTGGAACTCATAGAATTGATGGAATGATTGTTGCACCCTGTAGCATGAAAACTCTATCTGCTATCGCAAATGGTTATGATGATACTTTGGTTGCACGAGCTGCAGGAGTAACCATCAAAGAATCTAGAAAATTGATTTTGATGGTAAGGGAAACTCCTCTTTCTGCAATCCATTTGGAAAACATGTTAAAATTATCCAGACTTGGAATTATTATTTTACCTCCTGTAACTGAATTTTATACCAAACCTAAAACCATTGAAGATATTGTGAATCACGGAGTTGGAAAATGTTTGGATCAATTTGATATTAATCATAACTTGTCCCCTAGATGGGGCACTTTGAATTAATTTGCCAAAGTTCACCCTTGATAAAATAGTGCATGCAAAAAGAAATATTGTTTTTGATGTATTTTCAAATTTTGAAAATTATCAAAAATTGTTTCCACAACATTTCCCATCTGTAAGGGTTCGCTCTATAAGAGGAGATACATCTGTAGTTGAAGAACATTTGATGTTGGGGACTATTGAATTAGTTATCATGGCAAAACACGTTATTCATGACCCTTCCATTCATGAATTTTTTATCATTGGTGGTGATGTAAAGGGCAGTCACATTCATCAACAATTCCTGGAACATTCTGAAGGAACTAAAATTTTAGTTGATGTTGATTTAAAATTGAAAGGAAAAATGAAACTTTCTGGCTTGTTTAATCAAAATAGATTTGAAGAAGATTATGAAATAATTTTAGATAATTTTATAAAAACTGCCGAAAAATCAGTCTGATTTTGTCTCTTTGTCCTTACTGCCTATTTCACCTTTGAATTCTTTGAGTTCTTTATCTCCTTCAATTTTTCCTTTCTCAAATTCTCCTTTGGCTTTACCAAAAGTTTTTGCAAGTTCTGGAATCTTTTTGGCACCAAAAATCAATACTCCGATAACTATTACAATAATTACTATCTCCCCACCTTGAGGAATAAAGTTAGTAATTATTTCAAACATTATGCATTTTCAGTGTTGGATTTTAGATTTAAATGTTCAATTTCTTTCGTTCATTACGCTCAATGAATACCAAGCCTGTAACGTATAGTGCCATCATTGGAATTGCAATAAACCACATTGTAACCCCGCTACCATCAGGAGTGATCACTGCACCAAATATTACAATTGCTACAATTGCATATCTGATATTTTTTCTCCAAAAATCTACATCAACTGCACCTGATGCTGAAATTGCGTACATTACAAGTGGTAACTGAAATGAAAATCCAAATGCTAATAGAAATTGTAAGATAAAAGTTACAAAATCCATAATGTTAAGAAATGTAACTAGTCCTGCTGATTCCCCATACCTGTATAAAAATTCCAAAATATATGGAATTACAAAATTATATGAAAATACACAACCTGCAATAAATAATCCTAATGCCGGAAGCGAAATACTTCTACTAACATTAATTTCATTTTCTTTTAATGCTGGCTTGATAAATCCAACTAACTCTTTAATGATTATTGGCATTCCCATTACTACTCCCACTAATGCTGCAATGTACACTTGTGCAAAGAACGCTTGTCCAGGGGCTGTTTGAATTAATTGAACATTTTCTGGAACTAGGTTCATTTTCATGTGATGTGTTACTTGTGCTGCGATATTGTTTAGTGGTTCAGGAGTTGGATAGTATAACGTGATTCCACTAACTTGAATTGGTTCAAAATGAAATGTTAAAATGAATACTGTAATAATTCCTAAAACTAGTACAATTCTTAACAATCTTTTTCTTAGATCTTCAAAATGTTTGGCGATGCCGTCTAACTCTGACATTTGATCTCATTATGATTAAAGCTATATCTATGTTATACTTGAAATTTTAGATTTTTTTAGATATGTGACACTCATTACTTTGTCAGAAAATTGGAAAAATCCACATTCTTTGATTTGAACAGATTATTTGTTTTTAAAAGTAAACCTATGAAATTGGAATTGCAAAATTTGTGTCCCTAAACTAAATGAAATTAAGATTTTCAATAGTAGTAATGATACGCGTTTGTTAAAAGGGATTTTTGACTAGTATCAATATGAACAAACAACTTTTTGCAGTCATGCTACTCTTAGTCATGGGAACAATTTCAATTCCTGCGTTTGCAGATGAAGATGATATCAATGAGAGATATGATGATGACTATGATGATGACAGAGATGAACGTCATGATGAGAGAGAAAGTATTCGTGATGAAAACGATGATGAACGTGATGAATACTATGAAGAGAGAGATAATGACAGAAACAATAGTCATGAACAACGAGAAGATCATGATGAACGTCATGATGATGACAGAGATGAACGTCATGAAAATAGAGACAAATTACATTCTCAACATAGTAAACAGATGGTAGTCCTTGAAGACAGAATCGCATTCCTAGAAAAACAAATTGAAGGAAAAGACACCATCATTTCAGAACAAATGAAAGTAATCATGATGTTAGTTGAGCGAATCAATCAAGTAGTCTTTGATCAAATTATGATGCCAATATTTGGCATCTAATTTTTTATTTAAATTATCAACAAAACCCCCTTAATCAAAATTAAAATAACGATAAAAAATAATTCTAATATGAGAACTGTTTTCTTTATAGGACTTTTAGCAACTTTGTTGTTTGTTTTGGGTGTACCGTTAAATGCAGATGCTCATCCTCATGCAACATTTACACTAATGGATTCACATTCTCACGAATTACATGATGAAAAATATCAAGGACATTTTATTGTACATACCTTTGAAAAAGTTGTTTTTACTGTTATCTCATTTTTTGAATCATTTCGAATATAATTTTAAATTTCTACATTAAAAATAATACAAAAATCCTTGAAAAATGTGTCTTATCTAAACTTGCCCTGGTATCATCTATTTAGTAGGAATTGGCAATAATTTTGCTTCAGGCATTCCTGCTTCTTTGAGTGCTTCAGGAGAAATTCCATCAAATTCTAAAGATATTACAGCTTTAGTATTAAATTTGGATTCCATCTCTTTTGCCAAATCTCCAATGTCTTTGTTGGAATAGATTTCCTTTGAATCTTTGAGTAGTATTCTTTCACCTTTTTCTAGTTGTTTTCCTTCGTATTTACTTTGAAGAAAACTAGTGATTTTAGGAAGTTCTTCTCTGTCAATATTGTTGTAAAAATAACAAATCCCCTTTACTGATTCATAGTCATATGCTGTTCCATTTCTATACATGAATACGCCAATGAAATGAGCTTCATCTTCTGGTTCTCTAATACACTTTATCTCCCAGTTTAGTAATTTACTCTCATCGTAGGCTAAATTACTCATTTCATCTGATGTTAATTTCCAATAACGCATTCTTGCCATACACAATATGGTGAATCATTCTATTATAAATTCCAATATCTATGAAATTTTGAGTAATGATCACATTTATCATAAATCATGAATGATTTTTTTTGTGAAAATCATACTATTTTTTCTAGTTTTTGTTGCAGTGGTAGGATTAAACACTGATGTTTTTGGTGAGGTTTTCATTAATTCTGAAAAAGAGTTTCCTTTTTCCATTGAATATCCGTCAAATTGGAATATCACTTTTTCCAAATCTGTAATTGATGATGGGGTAATGATTGATTCTGATAAAACTGGAAGAAATGGAATGTGGATTGGATTATGGCAAGATTATGTTGATCCAAATTTAAGTGATATTGAATTAAAGTGGTTTCTAAAAGATCATATCAGTTACTATTGTCAAAATTCAACATTTGAAAAGGATTTTGGACAATGTACACATCTGGAATTTCAAGATACCATAGTTTGGGAAATTGATGGATTAAGAGCAGTTACATCTATTCAAAAATACAATTGGGAAATACAATCTACTGATCCTCGATTTTCAGATTCAACAAAAGGAACATTTCCAATAATTGATACTTTGACATGGATCATTTTTGATGATGATATTTGGATTGTTGCTACAATTAATGATGCTGATAAATTTGATAAAACACAAACTTTGGACATTGCAAAGTCTTTTAAAATTACACCTGAAAACTCTTCACTATCTCAAATAGAATTATGGTTTGATTATATCATTACTTTTTTCACTCGTTTAATCCATGGTTGAAATCACAAAATATTTCGGAAGATAGATTAACTACATTTTACTTTTGAAATCATTCATGGCAACTTTTAACGTACAAGTAACAATTGAAAACAAACCTGGAATCAGTGATCCTGAAGGTGAAACTATTCTAAATGATTTGGTTCTTAGAGGAAAATATGAATCAGTTTCAAAAATAAAATCTGCTAAAATGCTTCGATTTACAATTAAAGAAAACAGTAAAGAATCTGCACAATTAAAGGTCCAAGAAATTTGTGATGATGTGAGAATTTACAATCCTCTAGTCAGTAAAGTTTCAATTGATGTATTTGATGCCTAAGCGATCTATTTCTTAATATTGAAAATTATTTTTATCTCAAGTCCAATTAAATATCTCTGAATTTAAAACCAATTGTGAAAGTTGGGGTTGTAGTTTTTCCAGGTAGCAATTGCGATCGTGATATGTTTCATGTTCTTACTGATGTTTTTCATTTAGATGCTCAATACTATTGGCATGACAAAGGATTACCTGAAAATATTGATGCAGTAATTTTGCCTGGTGGATTTTCATATGGTGATAGACTTCGAGCAGGTGTAATTGCCGCACATAGTCCTGTGATTAAAGATGTTCAAAAAATGTCTGAGAACGGTATTCCAATTCTTGGAGTGTGTAATGGATTTCAAATTCTTGTAGAATCTGGGCTTTTACCTGGAGTTTTGCTCAAAAATGACTCTCTAAATTTTATGTGTGAATGGACTGATTTGGTAGTTGAAAATAACAAAACACCATTTACAAATCAATTTGAATTAAATCAAAAAATTCCCATACCTATTGCAAATGGTGAAGGAAAATATTTTGCAGATGATGAAACTTTGAAAAGTTTACAAAAAAATAACCAAATCGTATTTCGTTATAGTGATGTTGTTAATGGCTCTTCAAATAGAATTGCAGGTGTATGCAATGAAGATGGAAATGTAGTTGGAATGATGCCTCATCCAGAACGTGCAGTTGAATCCGAAATTAATCCTGTTGATAATAAACCATCATCACTAATCTTTGAATCACTGTTAGAAAAAATGGGTGTTAAAAATTGAGTTTAGAATCTCAAGAATTAGATGAACTAAAATCTAAAATTGGACGTGATCCTACTTCTACAGAATTACAAATTGTAGCTGCTGAATGGTCTGAGCATTGTTCTTACAAATCATCAAAGAGACATCTCAAAATGTTACCTATGACTGGTCCATTGGTGATTACTGAGAAAGGTTATGATTCTGGAGTTTTGGATGTTGGTGATGGGTATGTTGTTACTGCACACATTGAAAGTCATAACCATCCGTCTGCAGTAGAGCCTTATGGTGGAGCTGCAACTGGAGTTGGCGGAGTAATTCGTGATATCTTGTCTACTGGAACAAGACCCATTGCACTTTTTGATGGATTACGTTTTGGAGATATTGAAAAAGACAAACAAGCAAAATGGCTTTTTAAAAATGCAGTTAGGGGCATTTCTGCTTATGGAAATTGTTTGGGAATTCCAACTATTGGTGGTGAAGTTGAGTTTGATGAGTGTTACAAAAATTATGCACTAGTTGATGTTGCAGCAGTTGGTTTTGGTAAAAAAGAAAATTTGATTAAAAATCATGCCCAAAAGGGTGATGTTGTAGTATTGTTAGGTGGTGCAACTGGACGAGACGGAATTGGTGGCTCTCAATTTGCATCAGACTCTTTGGAATCTGAAGATCGTTCGGCAATTCAAATTCCAGATCCTTTTATTGAAAAATTAATTATTGAAGCAATTCTTGAAGCAAGAAATCAAAAACTAATTCATGCCATGAAAGATCTTGGTGGCGGTGGATTGTCTTGTGCAGTATCTGAAACTGCTGATTCTTTGGGAATTGGAATTGAAATGGATGTAACCAAAGTACACACTAGAGAATCTGATATGCATCCTGATGAAATTATGATTTCTGAATCTCAAGAACGAATGTTGATTGTGACAAATTTGGAGAAATTAGAAAAATTAAAAATTATTTGTGAAAAATTCAACATACAATGCTCTGTAATTGGACATGTCACTTTTGATAGTTTGATGCATGTCAAAAATGGAGAAAACACTATTGCAAAAATTTCTACAGATATTGTAACTAATGCAACTTTACTGGATTTACCTTCAAAAAAACCTGCATATCTTGAAACAATTGAAAATGAAAAAGAATTTCCATTACTTGATAATTATTCAGAAACTCTATCAAAATTACTTTCTTCTCCAAACATTGCAAGTAAGATTTGGGTTTATGGTCAATATGATCATGAAGTTGGAATTAGAACCGTTGTAAAACCTGGTGTTGATGCATCAGTTTTACGTTTGGATAATGGAAAATTCCTATCTGTAAAGATTGATGGAAATCCAAAACACTGCTACATTAATCCACGGGAAGGTGCAATTGGATGTTTTGAGGAAGCCTGTAGAAATGTTGTATGTACTGGAGCAAAACCCATTGGAATGCTTGATCATCTTCAATTTGGAAATCCAAAAGACACTGAAATATTTTGGACATTCTTAGAATCTCTAAAGGGCCTAACTGATTTTGCAAAAGACTTTGAGATTCCATGTATTGGAGGAAAAGTAAGTCTGTATAATGAAACTCCCTTAGGTTCGATTAAACCTACTCCAGTAATTGGTGTGTTGGGGCTAATTGATGACACTCCTATGATTTCTCAAAAAATTTCAGAAAATGACTGTCTTGTTATTTTAGGTGATACAAAAAATGAGTTGGGTGGCTCTGAATACTTTGAATACATTCACAAATTCATTGGTGGAAAATGTCCAGTTGTAAATTTTGTAGATTCTAAGAAAAATATGAAATCTGTTCTTGAAATTATACAAAATAAACTTGCAAAATCTGTACATGATTGTTCTAAAGGAGGTTTAGCAGTAGCAGTTTCTGAACTTTGTATGACAAATAATGTTGGTTGTTCTGTATCTTTAGATAAAGTTCCTGGAGAATCATTATCTATTGATAAAATATTATTTTCTGAAAGTCATTCTCGTTATCTTTTAACAATTGATAAAAACAAACTTGATAATGTAACTGCCACTCTTGAAAAAAATAATGTCTCATTTGAAATAATTGGTAATTTTGGTGGTAATTCCATTTCATTTTCAAACAATTCAAAACCTGTCATTGATCTATTAGTTGATAAAACACAAAAAACTTGGTTAAGTTCGTTAGAGGAGTTGGTAATGCATGCCTAAAGTTAAAGAAAATTGTGGTGTAGTTGGAATTTACAGTCTTTCTGGAAAGAACGTGGTTCCGATGGTATTTGATGCATTACGTGCTTTACAACATAGGGGACAAGAAGCTTGGGGTTTTGCAGTACCAAACAAAACTCCATTCAAACGAGTAGGACTTGTATCTCACTCTTCATCTGAGTTTAAGAAAATCGCACAAGAGTATTCCTCTTCATGTGTCATTGGACATGTTAGATACTCTACAATGGGTACTAGTACTTTGGATAATGCACAACCACTCAAAGTAAAAGACTTGTGTGTTGCCCATAATGGAACAATTGCAAATGCTCAGGAATTATCTAATCTAGTTGGAGGTTGCTCATTTACTCCACAAAATGCAAGTGATACTTTGGTAGCTGCTGAAAGACTTGTTTCACTAATTTCTGAAAACGGGGAAATGGGAAAAGCACTCTCAATTTTGAAAAATGAGATGGTAGGCTCGTACTGTTTTACTTTTATTTCTGATGACAACTCTGTTTATGCTGCACGTGATCCTAAAGGATTTCGTCCTATGGTTTTGGGTCATAAAAAATCTGATGACACATACATTGTCACTTCTGAATCCGCTGCAGTCACTGCAGTTGGTGCAACTTTACAAAGAGATGTAGTTCCAGGAGAATTAATCAAATTAAGTAAAAATGGAATAGAGACTGAAAAGTTCTCTGATGACACATCTCGTGCACATTGTTCATTTGAATTCACATATTTTGCACATCCTTCAAGTAACATGGAGGGACGTAACATCTACGTTTCAAGAAAAAGAATTGGAGAATTTATGGCAAAAAAATTCCCACTACATGATGCAGATTTGGTAATACCTGTACCTGATTCTGCAAGACCTGCAGCATTAGGATATGCACAAGCACTTGGAGTATCTTTTGATGAAGGTTTACTAAAAGATCGTTACAGCAAGAAAGGTCCACTACGTAGTTTCATTGAACCACATCAAAGTGACAGAGTTGAAATTAATAGATGGATAATTCCAATTAGTGAAATTATCAGAGACAGACATGTTGTAGTTATTGATGATAGTTTAGTTAGAGGAACTAGTTCTAAGGCAATAATTAAGGCACTTCGAAAATCTGGTGCTAAAAAAATTAGTATGCTTATCACATATCCCCAAATCAATTATCCTTGTTATGCTGGAATTGATTTCCCGTCTCAAGAAGAACTTGCAACATTTACCAACGGAAAAGAAATGTCTAGTGATGAAATTACTGAGATGGTTCGACAAAGTATTGGTGTAGACTTTTTGGGATATAACGATGCTGAAAATTTGGCTGATGCAGTTGGTATTCCAAAAGACTCGATGTGCTTTACATGCTCTTCTGGAAATTATGATTCATTGGGAATAAACCCTGATTTTAGCAAGACTGAACAAATCAAAGCAAAATAGTATAATTCAAAATCGATGCCCTAAAAGATATGACGTATCTACGTTCTTTATCTCTCAAGACATGGTATTTCTTAGATCTACTACTATATTAGATCGCTGAATCTTTTATTCACATTTGTTGTAATTCTAGGCTCAAATTACTCCTTTCGCAGATAAATAATCACATCCTGGAAAATTTTCTTTTATCCTATATTTGGGAATTATTTTAAATAACAAAAATTTCGCTGATATGCATGCAAGCAATATGGAATGGTGTAGTAATTGCAGAAAGTGAAAATACCATAGTAGTTGAAGGAAATCATTACTTTCCCTTTGACTCAATTAATGAAGAATTTTTTTCTAAAACTGAATTAACAACTTTTTGTGGTTGGAAGGGAATGGCAAATTACTATTCAGTTACGGTAAATGGTAAGACAAACAAAGATTGTGCATGGTACTATGAAACCCCAAATGATGCTGCATCCAAAATTAAAGGAATGGTGGCATTTTGGAATGGTATAGATGTAAAATGATTTTAGTTCAAAATATTATCATCAAAATATAGTGCAATATGTTTTGATTTTATTTTTTTTGATGATTCTACATGATCGTCAATTTTTGAAAGCCAATAATTCATTTTTTCATTAATTGATTTCATGATGAATCTACTTTATGATCTAAAAAATAGATGCTGAATAAATTTCAGTTACTTTGATCGATACAAATGTTGACTACTCTACTTTGAATGGAATATCTTGATGCTTTGTATTATGAGTTGTAAAGAAGGATATGTTCATAATTTTGCATGGTTTGAAATTCTCTCTAGTACACGATGTATTCATTGTGGTGTGGAATCCAATGCTTGAGAAATTATCAAAGGAATTTACTCCTAAAAACCGACAACGATTCTATTCTTTTTCTAAATTTGGATGGGTAACTAATTCATCTGACTAGTCAAACTTCCATCTTTGATAATGTACGGTGCTTTTTATAAAATAATTAATTTGTTATTATAATGGAAGCTTGATTTGCCATTAAAATTCGATAGAATTCATTGGATTATTTAGCACCTGCTCCAAAAGATAGATAATCCCGGCTTCCTTTATTTTACAAATTTTTTAAAATACCTAATTTTTCATTAATTAATTCAATGGGATAAAATATCAGTTACAAAATTATCTCTTCAAAATCCTCAAAAAAGGAAAAAATGACCTAAAAAAAGGAAAAAAGCAATTACAAAAGGGAAAACAAAAGACTTTGAAAGTCTTTTTAAAATTAAAAAAGACTTTTGTGGATTCATACCTAGTTTAAAAAAGACTTTTTGACTTAACAAAAGGAAAAAAAACATTACAAGAGGAAAAAAAGACATTACAAAAGGAAAAAAGGAATCCCAAAAGGAAAAAAAGTCACGATAAAAGACTTTTTTGTTGTTTTTGTAATTTAGAAATATTTTCTTGCCTTAGAATTAAATCCCATCAAGTTTACGTTAAATCACTTGAAGTTTCTAACTAGTGGTAAAGTAAAGGATCTATATGATGTAGATAAAGACACAATTCTTTTCAATTTCTCAGACAGAGTATCAGCTTATGATGTTAAATTTCATCAAGACATTCCTCAAAAGGGTAAAGTTTTGTGCAGTTTTGCACAATTTTGGTTTGAGAAATTAGATGTGCCAAATCATTTTGTCAAGAAAAAATCTGACACTGAAATTATTGTTAAAAAAATGAAAATGATTCCAATGGAGTGTGTGGTGAGAGGTTATTTTTATGGCAGTTTGATTGGTAGATGGAAAAAAGGCGAGGTTTCAATTCCTTCAGGTACTGATACTACAATGGCTGCAAAATTACCTGAACCAATTTTTGATCCTACAACAAAGTCAGAACATGACATTCCTGTAAATAAACAAAAAGCATTAGATATGAAATTAGTTACTGATGAACAATTTGAATATCTAAAAAAAACATCTATTGACATTTACAACAAAATGGCAAAAATTGCAGATGATGTTGGTTTCATTTTAGCTGATTTGAAATTAGAATTTGGATTACTTGATGGGGTGATAACTTTGGGTGATTCAATTGGGCCTGACGAGTATAGATTATGGCCTAAAGATTCCTTTGAGGTAGGCAAAATTCAAGAAGCATATGATAAACAACTGTTACGTGATTGGTTGACTGCCAATGGATATCAAAAACAATTTGATGATGCTCGTGATAGTGGTAAAGAACCAGTAGCTCCACAAATCCCCTCTGATGTGATTTCAAAGATGACTCAGCGATACATCACAGCATATGAAAAATTATCTGGACAATCTATCTGATACTTTATTTGATTCATCCTTGACTAGAAGTTAACTTTCAACTCGAATTAATTTTTTAATCCTGCTACATTACATCCTTGATACATCAGAATCATGTATCCTACCCTATTTTATGACATATCTTTTCAGAAAATACCTTTTTTGATATTTTATGATATTTTTCATACCACTACCATACTTTTCTTATTGATACTATACACATTGTAATGGTATTGAAATTATTAGATATACTACAATAATTATGATACTGGTTCACATGAAAATAGTATTGGTATGAAATTTTTAGAAGCAAAAAAAAATTAATGCGATAGATCAAAAAAATATGATACGAGGATCTTTTAGATCACTTTTGAAGGTAAAATCACATGTCAACATTACTAGAAAAACCAATCAAAGTAAATCGTATTGTTACGACAAGTACTGGACATGCACGTGCAATAGAAGACCCAGCACGTGCAAAAATAATAGAACTTTTGTATCACCAGCACCTCTCTGCAGACCAAATCTGCAAATCTCTAAAAAAAGCTGGATTCAAAAAAGCACTAACTACTGTAAGACATCATCTAGAGATTCTCAAAGAATCTAAACTCATTGAAATCGTAAAAATCGAAGAATCCCGTGGCGCAATAACAAAGTTCTACAGCACATCAACTAAGATACTTGACTTTCAGACCCCTGATGATTTTGATTCAAAATACTCAAAAGTCATCGATAACACCTCAACTAAAATAGAAACAATCCTCAAAGGATTAAAACCAAAAACAAAATCAAAAAGCAAAAAATCTGAAGGTTATTCACAGTACCTTGTAATGGAGATAATGAATCGTGCAATGACTAACGTACTGGAACATTCTGGCAAGAAATAATGGATGATAAAGTAGTCTCATTATTTTCTAAAAAGAATCTCGTATTCATTGCAACAGTGATGAAGGATGGCGCACCTCAAGTGTCCCCTGTATGGGCAAACATAGAGGATGGATATGTCCTGGTAAATACAGCTGAAGGTCGTATAAAACACAAAAATGTTTTACATGATCCTCGTGTGGCTGTGTCTGTTGTATCTCATGATAACCCACTTGATATGACAACAATTCGTGGTACTGTTGAGGAAATAATTTCTGATGGTGATTATTCTCATGCTGATAAACTAACACAACAATACCTGGGTCGTCCACATTATCCATTCAAACGTGATGATGAAAAAAGAATAATTCTTAAAATAAAACCTGACCGTGTTTTTGTCTTGCCTGAATTGAAGATGAGTGAATGATTTAGTATATTTCAAAACTCGAATTTAGAAATATATTTTTCATTGAGTGCTGAATCTTAAAAAATAGAATTTAGGCAGAGTTAACGACGACGTTTTACTGCTGCCTTTTTCTTTGGAGCTGCTTTACGTTTTGGAGCTGCTTTACGTTTTGGAGCTGCTTTACGTTTTGGATCTGCTTTACGTTTTGGAACTGCTTTACGTTTTGGATCTGCTTTACGTTTTGGAACTGCTTTACGT
>Ga0233429_1002025_pt1 | contig 22019 bp, 15 predicted proteins | sample SI_118_April2016_3_FD_179879 | JGI IMG/M metagenome (GOLD analysis project Ga0233429, IMG submission 179879) | Seawater microbial communities from Saanich Inlet, British Columbia, Canada - SI_118_April2016_135_MG | ecosystem: Environmental > Aquatic > Marine > Inlet | place: Canada: British... | reverse complement strand
GCAATCGATTTTCTGGTTTCTTCAACAAGTCGGCTGAAGGAAGTCCCCCTGGTTTTAAGCTTCCTCTGAAGCGTCCTTTTATCGATATAAAGCAGGGAAGCGATAAGATAGCCGAAGTTTTTCAGGGTGACGTTATCAACTTCTACAAAAATGATCATCCGAGAATGCTCGCGGACATTGAACAGCTGAAAAAGGATTTCATGTCCGATCCCGAGAAGACCGAGGTTGTCTTGCCGGAGTGCTACAAATACGTTGTTGTGGGGAAGGTTCCCAGGCCATACGATCTTACCTGTCAGGCGAACTCTTCCCTGGGCGCTGCCGGGGACCGCATGGGGTTCGAAGCCCAGTACCTGGCCAGTCGTCGCATGATTAATTTTATCCGCGGTCTCGGCTATGACGCGATTCCCATGCCGGGTGAAAACCCGATGCCTGCCCTTCAGGCGCCTTGAGCCTTGACGGCGACCCCACCTGGACCCCAAAAGGGATCTATCAGCAGCCCGGGAAAAAAGTGTATTAAAAATCAGGTGACAAAAATCAGGTGACAGTATACCTATTTTGCAGGTTAGGGTAAGTCAGTTGACAGTGTACCTGATTTCTATAATCAAGCAGCACAGGCTGGCTCCTTTTTAATTTTAAGGTATATGCTTTGATCATCGTAATAAAAATTCCCTGCTACGCACACCTCTATGGGTAACACGATAGCTGGGTGTACCACTCTGGCAAGTCTATGCTCATTTATCAATTTAAACAGGAAAATCCAAATCAGGTGACAGATGATTTCAAATCTAAAAGGCGGAAAATTGGTATACTGTCACCTGATTTTTGGCGGGTGAATCTCCTTTATGCCTGTTCCCGTTTCTTCTTCCTGCGTTGCACCTGGAAGTAAAAGATCGCGTAAACCACGCAGATAAAGTCGAACAGGGCCGGCTGTAGAAAACCCTCGACCCAGTTGTAATTCGCGTTGGCAACGGTCAGCACCACCATTCCCCCCTTGCTCAGAGTCGCATAGAGCATTACCGGGAAGATCAGGCCGGTTCTGAAGGCTGACACCACCATCAGCAAGCCTACCAGGAAGATCATCAGTCCCCAGTGCTGCACCGCCAGCGTATACTCGGCAACCAGCTTGAGCTGGAATAGTCTCATCAACCCCGCTTCGGGTGCGTAGAGCATCATCAGCGGCCCCATGGTCATCAGCCCTGCTATAACCAGGTAGGGCCGGATGGTTTTGTCGATGATTTTTTCCTTTAAGGTCACCAGCTGAAATTCCGGGTCCTCGGCTTTGAGCTTGCGGTGGGAGCGAATCCGCCAGTACAGCAGGGTCAAAATTAGAATTATCGCCATCACAAAGCCCCAGGCGTTTGCTCTTAACTGTTTGCGCATGGAGTACTGGCTCATTGCCGTCATGGCATTAAAATCGTCGGGAACCGGTTGTACACCGTTTTTCTTTTCATAGTCGAGATAGCCAGCCATCATCTCATTGAACCGTTCCGGCATCTGCTCTTTCAAATCGGTAGATTCACCGGGATCGGTGACGATATTGTACAGGTGCCAGATTCTGTCCCCGTGGAAACTGAGGTTTTTTACCAGTTTGTAGTCCCCTTTGAAGAGGGCGGCGCTGCTGCTCAACTCATGCCCAACCGCCTCATCTGCCTCGTAAACCCGATCCGCCTCTCCTATGGCAATCGGCAGTAGGCTCTTGCCGATAATCGGCTCCACTTCCCGATCTTTATAAGTGTTTTGGGGCTGATCAACCCCGGCGATCTCAAGAATTGTTGGCGTGATATCGGTGACAAATGTCAGAGCATTGGAAACAGTTCCCTTCTGTGTAATGTTACTTCCGGCAATGATCATCGGCACCCGCAAACCGCCTTCACCCGTATGGAATTTGTAGTAGGCCAGAGGCGACGCTACGGCACTGGCAAAACTTTCGCCCATAAAAATATGGCTGCCACGTTCCCCCAGGGTTTCATAATCCATGTTGTAGCCCTTCTGTTTCATCCACAGCCTGAAAAAGAGTCCCTCCATGGGAGTTCGGCTGAACAGGTTCGATACCTGAGCCCCATTGTCGGAGGTGAAGATAAATACGGTGTTGTCGTACTCGCCTGTCTCTTTCAGATACTGTATCAACCGCCCGATGTGATGGTCCATGGCATCGACCATCCCGGCATACACTTCCATTTTCCTGGCTTCGTACTGTTTTTGCTCCTTGCTGAGCGAAATCCATTCCTTCATGGAGGGCATGTCGGCCAACCGGGTGCTTTCGGGTAGTAATCCAAGTTTTTTTACGGCTTCCAATCTACTTGCCCGCAAATCCTGCCACCCCTTTTCATATCTGCCCTGATACTTGTCGGAAAACTCCTTTGGGGCTTGAACCGGAATATGAACGGCCTGGAAGGGGATATAGGAGAAAAAGGGCTTTCCGTCGCTCCGGTTGGATTCGATAAACTCAATGGCCTTGTCGATGTAAAATTCGGAAGAATAAAAATCCTCCGGCAGATCGATCTCCTTGCCGTCAGCATACCAGTTGGCCTTCACGTTCATAGGAGAATAGGGTTTCTTCTCCCAGTTATCCGCCCCTGTGTCCAGCATGGTGACTGTTCGCTCGAATCCCCGCTGGCTGGGTAACAGGTCCGGTGTCTTTCCCAGGTGCCACTTTCCCGTGAGGTAGGTGTGATACCCGGCATCTTTGAGAAGGGTGGCAACCGTCACCACATTATGACTCAGGGTTCCGTCGTAGTTTTCATGCTCAGTCATCTCCGGTGTGAGCGCCTCGGGAATTTCAGGAACGCCGGCACGGTGGCTGTTTACACCCGTCATTAACATGGCCCGGGAGGGTGCGCAGGAAGCACCGGTGTGGTAGTTGGTGAAGATGACCCCCTCGTTGGCCAATCTGCTGATGTTGGGCGTCTCTATCTCACTGCCGTAAGGCTGCGTATCAGTAAACCCCAGATCGTCGGCCAGGATCAGGACAATGTTGGGGGAGGCCGCATGAACGGAACCTGTCCATGAGAATATGACAACGAATACTACAATAATGGATCTGAAGATCTGAGTCATTTTATTATACTCCAAAGAAGTATGAATTCGCTTTTGAAAGAGTGTTAAAGAAGTTTTACATAATTCTGAGGCGGCAAATTACGCCTGTATTATTCCAACATCGGAAAATGGGATTAATTTTGTCTGATGACGAAAAAGCACTTTCCTATAACCTACCCTGTTTTCTAAAGACTGTTTTCATACGGTTTTTCATCCATCTGAGATAATCCTCAAAGGCCGGGACCGGGCACAGGTATTTGCACCAGGGACGCTTCACAAACAGTGAAACCAGCAGCACGATGCTGAGAAAGAGCACTTCCCGATTGGTTCCCGACAGGCTGAACAGGGTGCTGTAGACCTCATAGGAACTAATCCCCGGGTTCCTGAAAATGAGACCAACAAAGACCGCCAGCCAGACCACGGCCCGTCTTAACCATTTGAAAATCGGTTGATACCGCCTGGAATGAAAATTCCTGGCCTTCCCGAAAACGGCCAGGCACTCCTGGGCCGCGCCAAACGGACAGATATAGTGACAGTAGATGTTTTTATTGGTTGTCAGGAATATTAAAAGTACACCGAAGATCAACAGGTACCAATACAGCTGATAGTGAACATCGGGCCAATACCCCATCAAAAACTTGCTGATATCCACCAGAGTCAGGGGATGGTTCACCATGAACCCGATGACAAACATGCCCGACAGCAGTAGCAGCCAGCGAATCCGTTTTTTAGTTTTGCCCGAAGCGGTTTTAATGCCAAAGACAGCGACGGCCAACAGCAGTACCAGCATTATTTCAGGGTAACCCCACTGGATGCCAACCGGTTTTTCATCCGGTTTTGGCAGATTCAGTTCATTCAACGCAATCTCCCGGCTGGCCTCTTTGACAGATTGAATCACCGCCCGGGTTGTGTACGTCGACCCTGTGATACCATCCACATCCCTGCCGATCTCAAATGGATCCTCGTATTTCTTGCCCTTCATTGACTTGAGCAAGGGGCTTTTGATCACTTTCTTAAACCAGGAGGGTGTCTCCCGGTGCTCCACCACAACTGCGTTGAGTACCGTTCCGGCGGGATCGACACTGACTGCTACCTTGAGCGGGCCCCCGAACCCGTCAGCTTTTTTGACGATGATATAGCCCGCCGGCTGATCGGATCCCAGCTTGAAGGCGACATAGGATTCAAAACCGGTTTTTTCATAGCGATCCATGCCAGGCAGCAACGCCTGAAAATGGTCGGTGATATCGCTCAAACTCCGGTTAAAGCCTATGATTGCGGCAAGAACGAGGGTCCCCAGGGTGAGTAAGGCCAGAATGCTTTCGATTCGGTTGCTGCGCTTTGTCATTTCAGTTCTCCAATACCATCAGCGCCGTATTGATGATACTGCTGATAAAATCTTTGTCCTGGGTCTCTTTACAGGTGATACGCAGACCTTTCATGGTTGACCCCAGAAAGCGGCTGATCGCGACCGGATCTTTCTTTTGACTGAGTTCACCCTTTTCCCGGGCAGATATCAGGACTTTTTCAAAAGCATTCTCCAGCCTGCCCAGTTTCAGACCCGCCCTGTCCACCAGCTCCTGATCGATATCGGTCATCTCGGCAATGGTGTTGACAAAGAGACAGCCGGCTCGCATCTGCTCTTCAGGCACACCCAGAAAAGCGATATCAAAAAAGAGATGGGTTTGCCGGATGGGGGAATCGCCGGATAGTAAAAACTTTTCCAGTTCCGCGACAAACAACTGTTCATATAAGTTCAGTGCTTCCAGGTAGAGGGTACGTTTGTCCCCAAAGGTCGCATACATACTGCCACGATTCAATCCCATGGCATCCAGTAAATTCTGGACCGAGCAGGCCGCAAAGCCTTTTTCATTGAACAGTACCACGGCCTTCAGCAGCACCTCATCCCGGTTAAACTCAATTGATCTCGGCATCTTATCTCTCCATTTTTCCCTTAAACTGCCATCTGTATCAGTTGAACGTTTTTCTGGTCCAGTTCCGGTCTCATATCTTCCCAACGCTGTAACTCAGCGACACAATAAGGTCACCAGTGACCGCGGAAAAATTTGAGCAGAAAGGGAGTCCCCCTCAGCGATGCCAGGTCGAATTCATTCCCTTTGTCATCAAGCGCGGTGAAATCGATGATCGGATCCCCCACTTCAATTGCCGGTTTATGGTCACCCTGGGCAGATCCCAATCGAAAAGCCGGAAATATGAATCCCAATGCGATCGCTATTCCTGCAGGAATCTTTCCAATCAGACTGGCATCGCCTGTCAATGTATAGATTCCCAATACCGCTCCCAGAACCGTCAGCGCAAAAAAATGAAAGCGGACCTTTGGTACCCGAACCGCCTTCACTTTTTGAAACCAGACCATGACCGTTCCTAAAACCATCAAAAGCGCCACAATTCCATATATATCCATTATCGCCATCTCTTCTTCCTCTGTTTATTGATAAGTGTAGCCGTCTGCATTCCAGGCGTCGTTTTTTACAACCTGATCACCAGGTTGCCATTCGTCAAAGCCGCCTCGTAGCTTTTAAGCGGTTTCTTAGCCGGACCGCTGATGTTTTCGCCATCCATTGTGTATTTGGAGCTTCCCAGGCTCGCGCAGGTAAAACTGTGTTCCGCATTATTATATTCGACTTCAACTCCTCTGTGAGTGCAAAAGAGGGATGCAATCTCAAACCTGTTCGACTCAACATGTGCGATGATGATGCCATCCGGGAGTTCAGCCTGCCTGATCTTAACAGATCCGCCAATCTCCCTCAAAGTGGTTTCCTTTGCCAGATCAATGGTCAGGATATTATCTGATAAGGAAAATGAGCCGGGATTAATCGCCGGTGTGTCTCCGACCTTGGTGATGGTGGCGCATCCGCTCAAGCTGCCTAAACCGCACAGACAGGCAGAGGTCACCACAACCGCAGTCGTGCTTTTTTTAATAAATTGTCTTCTGTTTGCATGTTCCATTTTATGCCTCCCGATTTGATTCCAATATGTCGTTTTTTTATTCTGTGATCTCCGTGTCTCCGTGGTGATAGACCATCCTCAGCGACAGTCTGGTTTTGCCTGCCATCTGCATGATCTTCTCCCGACGAGTTACTACCAGCATAACACCGCCCGCAACCGCCAGGATCAGAAAGGGGGTAAACATGGCGCTTTCCAGCATCACCGCCAGATCAATGCCCATCTTCCTGCCGATACCAACCACGGCACCTGGAACCTTGGCCTCATGGGGAACGCTGTGCAGAAAGGACAGGCCGGGCAGGCGAGAACCGATAATTAGTCCCAGCAGGCCTGTCAATGTAAACGGCCAGGCGATCCAGGCCGCGAGATCCTTTGCGGAGCGGACAACCAGTCCCAATCCGATCAGCAATAGCGCAGCAGGCATCATCCAGAGGGTTGATCCTGCAAACAACACTCTGTTCAGGTGCAGCTTGGCCGTGGTGATTTTCTTCACCGGAGCCGCCTCTTTCATTTTTGCCCCTACATCCACGATCTGAGGCGGGCTGTTTTCAGCCAGCTGCGCCTTGAGCAGGGCCGCGGCAATGGGTGCAATTTTATTCTGCAGCGATTCGGGCGGTATGCAGGATATCAGCTTTTTTAAGTCATTGCCGTAAACCCCCCGTTCAAACTCCCCAATCTGAACCGGACCGCAGGCAGGTATTGGAAAGTTTCTGAACATCCAGAGTACCAGATTTTCAGCATTGGATTCAATATTATTCAGGTACACGCCTGTCTGCAGCGTCAGAGATGGGTATAGTTCTTCTCCTTCGATCCAATCATATAGAGCTGTTGTGGCCTCATTAAGCAGCGCTATCCGCTCCTTTTCAGGGGCAATATAACCGAAGAGCTCAAGCATATTTTCCCGCTTAATGCCGCTGATGGCAGATTTGATAACCCGGGACATCAATGGCTCCTCAATGCGAGTCAGCCAGGCTTCGTATTCCAGACCCTTTTTGATCACACCAGGCAGCGCCTTGTCTGATAGTATCTTCTCACCCAGATAGGTTGAAACCTGTTCTCTGTCGGACACAATACCGGTCGCTGATTTAATCAGCCAGGTTGCCGGCAGGGTAATGGAGGACACAACCAATAGTACAGCCGCTACGGCCTTTTTCCAGGATATTGCCAACGAGACCTCGTCAGGTGCCTGATCGGTCGCTGTCGTTTCAGAATCCATCATGTTCCATAATCCGACAAACCCCAGCACCAGACCCAGACCACAAAAAACGATCAACCCCATATAGGCCGCGCGGGGTTCATTCTCCAAAAAGCTGGTGTAACACCAGGCCAATCCGAATCCTATCAGGAATATGGACAGATACAGTAACACCAGGAATCGCAATTCACTCTTCCTGGATTTTGTAAACGAAATGATTTTACCAAAAGCGAAGAAGACCAGTCCGCCCAATAGTAGAAAAAATAGTATTCCAGTTGTTGTCATAGGTGACTCCTTAAGGGTCGGCTAAAAAATTAAGTCACATTCTGTTTGCAAAATGTCCCAGGGATCGGCTTAATGATTATGTCACGTTCTGTTTGCAAAATGCCCGTCCTTTGGGGCTTTTGTGAACAGATTAGGTGGCATTATCATCAAACGATCCCCTTGCAGACAGATTATGTGACGGCAACGTGTTTCCTTAATGTTAATGGGAAACACTTGGTAATTTTTTAACGATCCCTCTTATTAATGATTAGTATGGTTTAATCCTCTTTATTCCAGAACGCTTCGGCTGCTTCGGCTGACTTTTTTCCATATCCAAATGCATCATCCAGTTGACGGGCGATATCCCTTCCAACCGGAAGTCCGGTTAACAGTTTCGCCGTGTCATGAACCCAGGTGTCCAGCTTGTTGTAAGGACAGGCGGTAATGCAGTAGGAGCAGCCGGTACCGCCATTGCGATCAAATTGGAGCATGCACCGCTCCTGGCGCTGAAACCATTTTTTCACTCCGGGATTGTTGGATATAGATCCAGTGGAACTTTTAACTGTAGGATCCCGGTCGATATTGATCGCGCCGGAGGGGCAGACCTCGGCACATTTTTTACAGCGTTTACAGAATTCCCAGACACCAAAACCGGTCGGCTTGTCATATTCCAGCTCAAGATCGGTGTACACTTTCGCCAACCTGACCCTGGGGCCATATTTCTTGGTGATCAAAAGCCCCATGCGACTCAGTTCCCCAAGCCCAGCTTGAACAGAGATGGGAACACTCATTCCGGTATCATTGCCGGTTGGAATCGATTTGTAACCCAGCAGATTTAGAAATTCCGCCACTTTAAATGCAACTTCCGGCATATCCGAATATGCCAGAGCGGGAGCAGCACCACTGATAAACCCGGGAGCCTGCAGCGCATTATAATCCATTTCAAAAGCCAGAGCGATCACCGACTTGGGCTGAAAGGGAAAGACCCCTTCCGTCTCGCGCATCTTATCGTGCTGGATTTCCATTGATTTGGCGTCTGCAACGGACGGATCAATGTCAAACCATTTACTATAGGTCCAGCGCTCGTCATAGGGCGCAATACCTGCCAGACTGGCTCCCAGAAACCTGGCAGCCCGTTTGACCTGTTTACTGATCTCCGCCTTGTCTTCAAATATCTGCCGCTTGTATGTCGGATTGGCATGCCGGCTCCAGTCATTGTAGTTTCCAGCCCCCCTGACACCCAGGTTGGCCAATGGAGCGCAGGTGTTGGTTCCGGCCATGGCTGCCCAATGCAGGGCCCAATCCACCTTTGAATAACCCGGCGTGCCCTCCTGGGCAAAGGGAACAAGCCCCATTTTCTTGGCCCCATAACTGATCGTTGACGGCCTGACCTCCTCATCCCACATCCCCCTCATCAGTGCTGTATACTTCTGATCAAAGCGGCGGATATCTTTTGAAATGTCGTACATGTCATCGATTGTTTCATATTCTTTTTCAAATAGGGAAAACGTCTGCGAACTGACACCGCCATTTGAGGCGGCCATGGCATCATTACTAGCACCACCCACCAACGCCCCTGCACCGGCAGCAGATACGAGCTTGATTAACTCCCTGCGGCTGGGTTTGTATTTTCCTGACTGTTCTTTTCTTTCCGGATTGTTATCCATTATAAACCTCTCTGGTGGTATTTTTATCTGATGTTTAAAGGTGCTGAGCGGTGCATACGCAAAAAAAAATATCGTTTGCCTGTTTTTCTGGAACGTTCGTTCTGGTATAAATAGTGACTATTTTTTTTACGTCTGTAAAGTAATCATTCCGCTTTTTCTGAAATATTTTAAATGTATCAGTTTTTCGGGTTTGACATTCACCATGTGGCAGCCGACTGTATCCACTGCGCATGAATTGGTACCCATGACAATGGCCCCAATGTGAAAGGGTTTGCATGTAACCATAAAGTTCTACCCGGCAACGATGGCATCCATGGCGATAAACCTGGGTTGAATCACCTCCTGCAGGTCAGCTATTTTATGTTCAAGAAACTGATTATGGTCGATGAGCCGGTGTGCGTCATCCTGGATGCCGATAAAGTTCTTCAGGGACATGGTCAGCCTGGTCCAGGGATGAGCCTTTAAACGGGGCAGGTTGATCAGAAAATCCGTCTCGCTGATAGCCCGGGGCACATATATTTCCTCGCGGAGTGCATCCGGATGTTTCAACTGAAAGGGAACACTTTTTTCCTTGGCGGCCATCTTTGTCTCCCATTCCTGTGGTTAATTGCTATTAGCTTTTCTAACAAAAAAACCGAACGGTTCGTGCGCCGATTTTCAAGTGTGACGATATTGTATTTGCAGCCGGATAATTTCTTTTGAAGAAGCGGGTTTGTGTTCCTGTCCAAATACAAGCGCTCGCTCCGGGATTAAATAAACCGAAACATAGCAATAAAACCAGTTTTTTTTTACTGTTGTATGAATAACGATGGTTTAAAAGAGACGCTAACATAGCAGTGATGTTTAAGACTTGACATTTTCTGACAATATTTTAACATTTTCCGACAGAACCTCAATTAATAACCAGGGAGTAAATCAATGGTTGAACCCCATCACCGAACTGATATGGTCAGCAAAAGTGAAACAAACATCAAAAAACTGTTTGGAAAGCGAATTAAAGTAATGATTGAGGACCCTGTCATTGTTAATTATCTAATCAAAAAATGCGCAATGACCAGATGGGCAAATATCAAATCTTGAATCCTCCTTTGATTGTGTTAAATATGGCGGTCGGATTTAGCCCTCAAGCACCTGATTATAAGAAAAAACTAGCGGCTGTAAACCAGGGGTTATCCAGATTTAAACAGGATGGAACATATCGAAAAATCATGAGTAAATGGGGGATCGACGCATTGTAATGGGGTGAAATGCTGGTTATTGGTTCTTCACTTGGCCCGGACAAATCGTTAACCCGCTTACCTTAAGATTGAAAATAAAGGGACATGAGACTTATTTACTTGAGTCAGGAAGAGCTGTCGTTTTGGGTATAAATAAAGGTCAAATCCGATTTTTGGATCCCCAGCTTTTTCATCCGGTGGCGCAAGGTGCTTGGTTTGATATTCAAGATTTCGGCCGCCCCGCCCTTGCCGGCCAACTGCCCGCCTGTTTCTTTCAGGGCGCGCAGGATATGGGACCGCTCATTTTCCTCAAGGGTTGTAATGGCCGAATCGGGATTTCCGTCCGCTGTTTTTAAGCCTGTGTCCGGGAGCTGCAGGTTTGGCCCATGAGAGAGAATGACGCCCCTCTCGATGATGTTTTCCAGCTCTCTGATATTCCCCGGCCAATGGTATCCCTTAAGCTTCTCCAGATCCGATTTTGAGATCTGCTCGATTGTCTTCCCCATTTTTTTGGTGTTGAGCGTGAGAAAATGGTACGCCAGAAGCGGAATGTCCTCCTTTCGATCCCTCAACGCAGGGACATGAATGGGGAAAACGTTCAATCTGAAGTACAGGTCCTGCCTGAATCGGCCTGCCTGCACCTCTTTTTCCAGGCTCTTGTTGGTCGCGGCCAGCAGTCGAAAATCCGAGCGCAGTGTTTTATGTCCGCCCACCCTTTCGAACTCCTTGCTTTGGAGCACCCGCAGCAGCCGAACCTGGGTCTCTGCCGGGATATCACCGATCTCATCCAGAAACAGGGTCCCGCCATCAGCCAGTTCAAAACGACCCACCGACCGCTCGTAAGCGCCGGTGAAAGCGCCCTTTTCGTGACCGAACAGTTCACTGGAGATCAGGTTTTCTGAAAAGGCGCTGCAGTTGACCCGTATGAACGGGCGCTCCTTGCGGAGACTGTTGCGGTGAATTGCCCGCGCCACCAGCTCCTTGCCCACCCCTGTTTCACCCTGGACCAGCACGGTTGTGTCCGTTTCAGTGACAGATTCAATATGATGAAAAACCTTTTTGATCGCCTGACTTCTACCGACGATGTCTTCGAAGCTCAGGTCTTCCAGGTATTGCGCTTTGTAGTATTGCTTCTCCTCTTCCCGCTTTTCGGCCACCTCTTCAAGCGCCTGGTACGCCAGGGCATTATCCATGGCGATGGCTGCCTGGGCCGCGAAGTAGTTCAATACCTCCAGGTCCGCATCCTGAAAGTCTACCTGGGAACCGAAATGATCGTGATAGAGAACGCCGAAAACGCTGTTTCTGAGAACCATGGGCACGCAGATGCAGGCACTGGCGAAATTCCGGGATGATGTCTTTTTTGATTTTGTGGGCTTAAGCACTGTGGCTTGACCACTACCTGAACGTGCGGTTTCCATGATCATTTTCATGGAATTTTTGAAATCGGATGAGCTGACATCTTCGGGGGTCAGGTTTTTGGAGGCCTGCAGCACAAGCGGTTCTTGATCTTTCTGCAGTCGAAATATGGCGCCCCGCTCGGCCCCGGTCAGCCGGTTGGCGGTGGAAATAATGCGACCAACCAGTTTTTGGTGATCGCGGACGGTTGTCAGTTCCTGGCCGAGCCTGAAAATCTCCTTCAGCATCCCTTCACTGGTTCGCAATTCCCTTTCCAGTTGAAAAAGCGCCTTCGGAATCAGGTTCCGGTTAACGGTTGCCAGGAATTTAATAGACGGATCTCCCAATACCCTGGCCTGCTCCTCATTACCTGATTTCAGGTATTCAGCGGCCAGCTCAAGCCTGACAGTGGAAAGACTGACCTTGTGACCGGATACATCCAGCCATTTGAGCGCAGTTTTGTACGCGTTGATCACTTCCCGCTCGGGCGCCCCTGCCCGTTTTTTAACCAGGGCCCTATACCGATAGCCCATCCCTTTCATATGCGTATTCGTACTTTTGAGTGCGTTGGAGATGGCCTGCTCGATACTCAAAAACCCCTTAACCGCAGGCAGCTTGCCCTGCTCCATGAACCAGCTCAGATACATCACCCAGGGGATTTGAGTCGAATGCACCTTGACCTGACTGCGTAATTTTTGAAATTCCGCCAAAGCAGTAACTGCGGGCTTATTACGGCCGAGTTTGTGATTGGCATAGGCCAGACAAATTAAAACACCGGCTTTAAAATGAACATACTTTCCCGCTTCCGTTTTTTTGAGGGCGGATTCCAGGTATGCAACGGCTTCATCGAATCGGCCAATTTCGTTATAAATATGTCCCATGATATATTCAGCCCAGCTGCTGATACGATGGCTTCCCAGTTTTTGACCAAGATCGATGGTGGCTCTCACCATACCCAGTCCCTGTGAAATCTGACCACAATAAACCAGACAGGATCCGTGCAGGGGGCGTAACATGATTGGGACGCCCGCCTGGGGAACCTGGTCGATTTCAGGAGCCAGCTCCTCATAAAGATCCAACCCCTCGCGGTAGTTTCCCTGCCAATAATGGAAGGCCGCACTTAAAAAGTTGATGGCCCGTTTGAACCTGCCGTCCGTAATGCCCTCCGCCAGGGCCAGCCCCTCTTCAAAACTGCGCTGGGCAGATTTGAATTCGGATCCAAAAAACTCGTACTCGGCCAGATGCATTTTCAGCAGGGCCCGGTACGGCTGGAATCTGGGCTTCTTCGAGCGCTCCAGGGCTCCGTGAATGGCGGAGATAACCTGCGCAGACCCCGTCTCATTCAACGATACGACGGCGTACTCTATGGTTGTTTCCAGCAGAAGGCGGTCTGCCTCTTCGCCACTGAGGCGACCCAGGTCCTCGATGGCTTTGGCATAATAAGCGATGGCCTGCTGCTCTCGGTTTTGCCTGGCCGCCATTTTACCTTCCGCTAATAACCGTCGACAGCCATCGATGTTGTTCTCAAGGTTTAAAAGAGACTGGGCCAGAAAACTGTTTTTATCCGGATCTTCCAAGACCTCTGCCAGTAAAATCTCTGCAATTATCGCGTAACGTTTTTTGCGCTCGTTCAAAGAGAGAGAGTCCTTGAGGCGGATCTGCTCCTCAGTATTTACAAACCGATAGAAGCCGGGTTTTTCAGTTGCCAGCCAACTGTTTTTCAGCCCCAGATCAAGTGCTTCCAATATAAGCTGTGGCTTGTCCTGGGATAGCCCCTGCAGCCAATTGATGGAAAACTCAAAATCGAAAAGGGCCGCCAATGCCAGAATGCGTCGATGGATATCCTTATCAGTTGAATGCGCTGCTGTGGTCATACTTACTTATCTCATTTCTGTTTTCATCAAATGCCACTAACTTAAGAAAATGCTAGATGGGGTACTCCCCCTTCAAAAGGGGGAATATTCTAATTAACCTCAGCTTAAGTAAACGACATTGAGTTGAAAAAGCGTTTTGGCTGGACATGTTAATGGGTTTTTTATTGGAATTATAACGGTTTGTCAATCGAAAAAGCGAAATATTGATCCGACGCCATATAAGGCGTCGTGAGTAGCCGTTGCGAATATCTGGATTCATTCTAGTAATCTGTATTAATAGGCATTAACATAAAGAAGATAATTGGCATGGATATCGCAAATAACTTTCACCATTGTTAAAAAACGTCCAGCCGGGTGGCAATCTAGCCACCACAACTGTCAATCAGGAGAAAACATGGGTAAAACAGAAGGAAAAATTCCGAAGTTACACATATTGGCATTTGGCTCCGGCTCTTTACCGGTTAATATGACCTTTGCCATTGTTGTGCTGTACCTGTCCTATTTCTACACGGATGTTTTCGGGTTGCCGCCGGCCATCATGGCGATCCTGTTTGTCTCCTGCCGGATCTGGGATGGAATCAACGACCCGATCATGGGGTTGATTGCCGACAAGACCAACAGTCGCTGGGGGAAATACAGGCCTTATCTGCTGTTCACACCGATTCCGATGATCATATTCGCCGGACTGACCTTTTATGCACCGGATATGAGCATGACAGCCAAAATCATCTATGCCTTCATCACCTACTTTGGATTGCAGATGATCAAAACGGCTGTAGCGGTTCCGTATTTCGCCATGCCGGCGCTGATGACGACAGACGCCACAGAGCGGACGGCATTGTCATCGGCAGCCATGATTTTCGGCCCGATCGCTTTTGTCATTGCCAGTACGTTTACGTTAAAGATTGTGGGATTGTTTCCCACTGAAAAAGAGGGGTTCTTCTTTGCCGCTTTGATATTGGCTGCGTTTTCGTCCATCTTCATGTATATCACCTTTTTTGCGACCAAAAAATATGATTATCCCGGCAACCCTCTGTTCACAAGACAGGACTCCGGGAGTCCCGGGACCTTGAGGGATAAGTGGAAGGTCATCAGTCAGAATCGCCCTTTTCTGCTGACCGTAGGCGCTTTCATGGGGCACAATATGTACTCGGCCGTGATCATGGGTATGATCATCTATTTCTTCAAATACAACATCAAAGACTCCAGTATTTATCCCGCATTTTTAGGGGTGATGCTTATCTCCGCCATGCTCGGGGCGGTGGTCGCTCCACTGCTGGTCAAAAAAATCGGTAAAAAAAATGCCCTGCAAAGTTCCAACGTTTTGACGATTTTGGTAACGCTTGCCTTGTTTTTTCTTTCCAGCGGCAAGGGAACATCAGAATTGGCCGGTTTGTGGAAAGTCGGAGGCCCCTGTTTCTTCCTGTTTGCCCTGTCCGGCTTTTTCTCCAATATCACCCCTGTTATTTGTTCGGCCGTGATGGCAGACAGCGTGGATTACGGTGAGTGGAAGACCGGGCTACGGACACAGGGCCTGATCAGTGCGGTTTTCCTGATGGGCAACAAGGCCGGTATGGCAATAGGCGGCGCTTTTATCGGTCTGGGGCTGGCGTTTATCGACTATGTCCCCAACCTGCCGGAGTACCCGTCTGCAACCCTGCAGGGCATCCTGGCGCTGTTTATGCTCGTGCCCCTGGGTTGTCGGATCTTTATATCTGTCCTGATGTGGTTTTACGATCTGTCGGACGACCGTTTTGCCGAAATCATCGCCGAACTGAATGGCAAAGCGGAGAATGTGAATTAACCCGAACCGCACACTTCAGAACTAGCTGAATTGATGTTTTTCTCAACAATTTACCACAGAGACTCAAAGAGCACAGAGTTTTATTAGATTTCTATTGAAATGGTTTATAAATACACGAAATGCAATCCGGAAAAACCTAAAAAATGGGAACAGATCTTAAAATTTTTTCTCTGTGTACTCCGTGCCTCTGTGGTGAAAATGTTCTGAATAGGTACCTATGATTTTTTTAAAAGAGACATTCCTGGAAGACGGCACTGTCTCCATCCAGATTGAAGGGAGACTTGACAGCCACTCCATATCCTCCCTGCGGGATTTGTGTGCGGGTCATCTCGGGGAGAAGAATCTTCGGTTAAACCTGGAAAAGGTTGACCGCATCGACAGGGATGGCCTGGACTACCTGCGCTCAATTAAAAAAAAGGTGCTTCTTGAGGGGTTGAGTCGGTATCTCACCCTTGAATTGAACGAAACTGAAATAAAAGGAGAAAGCACATGAAATGGAAAAAGTGGTTAATTGGCTTGTTGTTGGTGGTTGTCGCATTTGTCATCGCTGCACCCCGAATTAAGAACTTCTTGATCCTGAATTCAACCCAGATTCGCCTTTTTTTCAAGCCCATCCCCCCAAACCAGGAAGTGGTCTGGGAGAAGGGGCCGGCTGTTGCTGAAAAGACGCCCGAGAATCGCCCCCCCAATGTGGTCCTGATCCTGGCTGACGACCTGGGCGCCAATGACCTGACATTCGCGGGTGGCGGAGTGGACAACGGTTCGGTTCCAACACCCAACATCGATTCCATCGCCCGGGAAGGGGTCAGTTTCAGCAATGGTTATGCCGGACATGCCACCTGTGCCCCATCCCGATCAGCTGTCTTGACCGGTCGTTACGGCAGTCGCGTCGGTTTTATCTCCACACCGGGACCGGCAATCGCCTGGAAATTTGTGGCTGAACTGCAGAAAGACGCCACCCGTCCGCCAACTTACATTGAGGAGCGGGCAGACGAGGTTCCCGATTCCACAGAAATGGGGCTGCCGCCGGAGGAGATCACCATTGCAGAACTGCTCAACGAAAATGGCTATCATTCGGTGATGGTGGGGAAATGGCACCTGGGGATGTCAAAAGGTATACTTCCCAGCGACCAGGGGTTTGATGAGTTCGTGGGACTCACAGGCGGTGCCTCCCTGTACGCGCCGGTGGACAGCCCTGACTACGTCAATGCTGTTGTGGACTTTGACCCCATCGATTATATGCAGTGGAAACTGACCACCTACCACGTTAAAACCAGCACCGGTGGTCATTTCGAACCCAGGGGTTATGTGACGGATTATTATGCGGAAGAGGCCGTTAAAGCCATTGAGGCCAATAAAAACCGGCCCTTTTTCCTCTACCTGGCCTTTAATGCCCCCCACTCACCGCTGCAGGCTACCAAAGCGGACTATGATGCGCTTTCTCATATCAAGGACCACAGGTTGCGTGTCTATGGTGCCATGATCCGGGCTCTTGACCGCGGCGTGGGGCAGGTACTTGACACATTGAAACGGAATGGTCTGGAAGAAAATACCCTGGTTATTTTCGCCAGCGACAATGGCGCCCCGGGATACCTGGGATTGCCTGACCTCAACAAACCTTTCAGGGGCTGGAAAATGACCTTCTTCGAAGGCGGTCTCAATGTGCCGTACTTCATGAAATGGCCGGGACGGATACCTAAAGGAGCAACTTACGACAAACCCGTCCTGCATCAGGATATTTTCTCAACTGTGGCTGCTGCTGCCGGAAGCCCTCTACCGACTGACCGGAAGATTGATGGTGTGAACCTGCTACCCTATGTTAATGGCCAGGTCAACGGAAGACCCCACGAATCCCTTTTCTGGGACGGTGCGGTTTATCAAAGCGTGATGGTCGGCGACTGGAAATACCAGGTTGATACGCGAACGGGGAAACACTGGCTGTTTGATATGAAAGCGGATCCTACGGAACAGATTAACCTGGCAGACACCCGGCCTGAAAAACGGAAGGAACTGGAGACCGCCCTGGCTGATTTCAATCGCACCGAAAAAGCCAAGCCGTTATGGCCGTCGCTGCTTGAATGGCCCGTCAGAGTCGACGAAACCCTGGACCAGTCCTGGGAAGAGAGCGATGAATACGTGACTATAGCAAATTAACTATATGGAGAAGAGCATGTCGTTGGAACAGGAAATAAAGGATTTTGTAAATGGGTTGGGAATCGATGTTGTGGGTGTTGCCGGACCCGGTCGGTTTGACGGGCCGCCGTCGCTGGATCTGAACTATATTTTGAAAGGGGGGAAATCGGTTATCACCTTTGCCATCCCCTTCGATGTGGAGGCACTCTACTCTTATCTAAGCCGTAAGAGCGCGATACCCCACAATATTGACCAGTACCGGGTGCACCAGCGGGTGATTCATGCAGCGGAAAAGCTGAAAAAATTTCTGGAGGCCAAAGGTCACCGCGCAGCGCACATTGCCCCCAATGCCGGTTACCGCAAAGACCCCAAAAGTACCTTTGCCCTGATGCCCCAGTTTTCCCATCGTTACGCCGCATACGTGACAGGGATTGCAGCCCCTGGCATTTCCGGCAGTGCAGTTACCGAGAAGTATGGTGGGTCCGTCTGCCTGAACAGCGTTATCACCGATGCGGTACTGGAAGGGGATCCCATGCTTCCGCCGCGGCATATCTTTGATGGGCTCTGCCAGGAGTGTATGGCCTGCACCGAGTCCTGCCCTCCCAAGATGTTCATGAAGACAACCGAGGAGTACTCCCTGATCAACGGTCAGTTTTATCCCCGGGGCAAAAAACGGGATACCAACCTCTGTGCTGTCTCCTGCGGAGGTCTGCACGCGATCTCTGCGGATAAGACCTGGTCAAACTGGGGCAAGGGGTGGATCGACAGCTGGACCGGTGTGGAACCGGATCCGGAGAAGCAGAATATTGGAGCGGATATGCGCCGGGTGTTCGGGTTCAACCAGGATCTGCCGGCCCGTATTTCCCCAATCGCTGTTGTCGTTCAGGATGCGATCGAAGAAGGGTTTTTTGAAGAGGGAGGGCCCTTTCCCTCATACGAAGAGCTGGAAGGCGAGACGGAGGGCCAGAAATTGCGCAGTTTTGCCGATGCCATCGAAAAGCATGTCACAGATAATGCGATTGCTGATCCACTGGCCCTGACCTGCAACCAGTGCAACGTGGTTTGCGGGCCTACAGCAGAGGAATCAAACAAGCGCTGGCAGATGATCAAAAAGGGCGGAATTCTCACATACAAAGAGAACAATGAGCCCTGCTGGGTCCATGATTTTCCGGAAGCGGAACAGATGCGCAAGGACTATCAATATAAGGTTAAGAAGCAGGTGGTGAAGGAGGTCAATGGGCGAAGATTTAAAATATTAACGAAACACCTGGGGATCGATTTTCACACCATTTTTAAGGGCAGGAGTTACAAGAAAAAGCTGAACAAGGCACTGAACGCGGCGGGTCTGCCCCCGCAGGATTTCTAAGGGTCGGCTTATCAATTGGCCCACCTTCTGTTTGCAAAATGTTCAGTTAAAGGTCGGCTAAAAGATTAGTTCACATTCTGTTTGTAAAATGTCTGGCTGATTGGACTTTTTCAAACAGACAAAGTGAAGTTATCTTTTAACGATCCCCCTTGTACTTTTGCAAACAGATTAGGTGGCGTTATTGATAAACGATCCCTAAGGGGCGGTTGAGCCAAAACGCACAGATCACGGATATTCGGTACTGTAGAAAATCTGTGATCTCAATGAGGATGTCAAAATAGGGGTAAAAATATGCAAACACTGGAAGAGAAGATCAAGAATTTTGTGAAGGAACAGGGGATTGAAGTCGTGGGTCTGGCCGGGCCGGAGCGGTTCAAGGGACCCAAACCCCCCTCCATGAACCCGGCGTATATTTTGAAGGGAGCCAAATCCATTGTCTCATTTGTGATGCCGATGAATGTTGAGGCGATATACGACTGGTTCACCAAGAAAAGCAATGTGACGCACCAGGTGGACCAGACCAATCTCAATCAGGAGATGGGGCAAAAGTCTAAAGCAATTGCCGAATTTATTCAGAACATGGGGTACAAAGCCAAAGCCGTGGGGACCAACAACAACTATCGTCGCTCGCCGGATGTGATGTCCACCAGGCCGGAGTTTTCTCATCGATTTGGTGCCATCGCTGCCGGGGTTGGGGGGCAGGGATGGTCCGGCAATATCATGACCAAAGCGTATGGTGCAGCTGTTTACCTGGGTACGGTGGTGACCACTGCAGAGTTGAAAAGCGATCCGGCCCTCGACCCCCGGTATTTTATCGAAGACTACTGCTACAAATGCCGGTTATGTGATAAAACCTGTGTCTCGGGCATGTTCGATTCCCAGGAAGAGGAGTATGTGCTGTTGAATGAGGACCTTCACCCACGTGCAAAGCGTATCAGTATCGATCTTTGCAATACCTCATGCTTTGCCCTGCACTCCCTCTCCCGGGATAAAAAATGGAGCACCTGGGGCATTCATTGGATCGACTCATGGGTCGATAATCCACCGGTGGATGGTGAAAATGCCAGAATCAAGAAGGATCTGATCATCAAAGGCACCCAGATCGGCGATGCAACCCCCAAATATGACATTATCCGGCATATTACCAATACAGTCATCCCCGATGATTTGATGGCGGAATACAACGAGAAGATGTCTTCTTTAAAAACGCAAAAGGAACGAAACGCGTTTCTCAGCGATTGGGCGGAACGAATCGGAGTGAAAAATGTGAAGGAGGATCGCTTCCTGGTTTGTGGAAATTGTGCCCTGATTTGCGGTCCAACCCTTGAAGAGACGCGCAAGCGTTATGACATGCTGGTCAATTCCGGAATTGTGATTCCGGGTCCCGATGAGGAGAATCTTATTGTGCATTCGTACGAGGAAGCAGTTGAAAAGCGGCAGGAGCACTTTCCTAAGGTAACAAAAGCGGAGATGGCAAAGGATGCCGCAGAATCGGCGGCTCTCTGGGCAAGACTCTATCTGGGGACCAACCCCACCGAGGAGCATAAGGGCAGAGTCTATGAAAAGCAGAGATTGGCGGCAGTCAAAAAGTTGGAAGGCCAAACCAGGATTTCGGATGGTAAGACAGCAAAATGAAATCGACGTGACGGGAAAGCAGCAACTCTCTGGAACCGCATACGATGCGGAACTTAACCGACGTCAAAATGGGATAACCGGCACTGTCTTTTTGAATCTCATTGGCTGATAGACATATTGCAACAATAGGAATAGTACTTTGTTAAACGACTGGTAAATACTGGATTTTCATCAATAAACACGGAGTTGAATATGAGTGCACCTGTAACCAAAAATATCGATCATCAAAGAACCCTGAGTTTCAGCGAGGTATTCCCGAAAATCCTGGGCATGATTCCCAGGATACCAAAATTCGCCAAGACATTGAAGAAACTGCTGAGCCTCACCGATGAGGATCCGCTGTCACTCGGGCGTGTTATCGAGGAGGTTGCCGTGACCTACAAGGATCGCACGGCGCTGTTGTTTGAGGACCAGTCCTGGACCTACCACCAGTACAACCAGGAGGCCAATCGACTGGCCAATTATCTGCTCTCCCGGGGGGTGAAAAAGGGGGACAACATCGTCAGTTTCATCAACAATCGCCCGGCCCTGCTGTTTACCATGGCGGCGGCGGCCAAGATCGGTGCCCGAGTCTCGCTGATCAATTTCAATCTCCGGAAAAAGGTGCTGAGTCACTGCGTCAACATCATGCCGATCAAACTCTACCTGGTTGACGAGGAGCTGGTGGATGCCTTTGAAGAGATTCGATCTGATCTGCCGGAGAGCGCCAAAGGCAACCTCTATTTCTATCCGGACGCCGGCACCCGGGAGGCCCCGGAAGGCTATCATGATATGAAACAGGGAATGGCAGCTGAATCCGACCTGAATCCGCCCACCACCAATGATATTGTACTGGGTGACGGTATCTGCTACATCTTCACCTCGGGCACCACCGGATTTCCCAAGGCCGCTCCGCAGTTTCATCGCTCCATGTACCGGGCAGCCACGTTTATCGGTTCCCTGGTTCTGAATATCAAAAAGGAGGACCGCGTCTATGTGGTCCTGCCCTTTTTTCATTCCAACGCCATCAAACTCTCCTGGATGAGCACCTTCTCGAAAGGGGCCACCCTGATTATGAAGCGGAAATTCAGCGCCAGCAGTTTCTGGGATGACGTCCGCAAGTACAGGGCCAACACCTTTATCTACATCGGTGAATTGTGCAGCTACCTCATGAACCAGCCGGAAAAGGAGAGCGACAAGGACAATACCATTGAGAAGATCCTGGGCAACGGCCTGCGGCCTGAAATCTGGAAGAAATTCAAGAATCGTTTTCAGATTTCACGGGTGATGGAGTTTTATGGGGCCTCGGAGTCCAATGGCGGCACATTCAATCTCCTGAACCTGGACGAAACCGTGGGGATGGCGCTCGAAAGCCATACCATTGTCGAGTATGACATCGAAGAGGAGGCCTTTGTCCGGGATGAGAACGGTTTCTGTAAAAAGACGCCGAAGGGCGGAGCCGGCATGCTGTTGTGGGAACTGCCGGATGG
>Ga0233429_1002022_pt1 | contig 22041 bp, 17 predicted proteins | sample SI_118_April2016_3_FD_179879 | JGI IMG/M metagenome (GOLD analysis project Ga0233429, IMG submission 179879) | Seawater microbial communities from Saanich Inlet, British Columbia, Canada - SI_118_April2016_135_MG | ecosystem: Environmental > Aquatic > Marine > Inlet | place: Canada: British... | reverse complement strand
GAAGACCCTATATACATAGACTCATAACAAAGCTCGCAATCTCCCCCGAGAAAACAATCACAATTATCACGTGAAGCGGTAAAAGCCCCAAAATCATACATATACGTCGAACCCTCTTCCTTAATGACATCAAACCCACAGTACACATTCGCAGTTTGATACAAAAAATCTCCAAAACAATTTTCAGAACGGTTTAAATGAGAAGCTCTCCGCGGCTCATTCAAAGAAAGCCCCAAAAGATTCTCCCATAATTTTTCCTGCCCCGCCAACTCAGCAACCTTTTTTTCGTACTCCTCTCGACTACCACATTTCTCATTCAAAACAAAAAACCTCTTATGCCGCAACCCCCAACACATAAAACAATCCGAACAGTCCTTACAACTAAAACAAAATTTCGAATCCTTCATCCCCGAAGAATCCCACAAAAAATCACAATTAAAACACTCCTGACAATCCACACATTCATAACAAAGCTCGCAATTCATAATATGCGAACAATCACACGAATCCTTGGAATACGCAATCCAATCCGCATACAAAACTCCCTCATTTCTCGATCCATCAAAACAATAATAACAATCCCTCGAATAACTAAAATAATCCGTATAATCACAATTTTCCACCTCTGTTTGAATAAAATTCCTTTGCGGACAAGTGTCGAAAAGTTTCCTATACTCCTGAAGAAAGTTTTGCGCAATACTCATAAGTTGATTTTACCACAACCTTTCCTCTAAGATACACAAGCATTCTTGGCTTTGTCGACTATTCTAAGAAAACAAAACCCCATCCCAAACCATGAAAAACCCACAAAACACATACACTCACCTTCTCGGCGAAATCAAAAAATTCGTCACTCAAGCGAACCACAAAAAAGTAGTCTTAGGGGTTTCAGGAGGCGCTGACTCAGCACTCGTTCTCAAACTCATGGCAGACGCAATCGGACCTGAAAAAGTCACTGCATTAATCATGCCCGAAAACGGAGTAACCAAAGACGAAAACACATACCACGCAAAAGCACTCTGCAAATTTCTCAAAGTTCAATACAACACGATCCCAATCAACAAATACCTACTCGACCTGCTCCAATTGCCATGGCAACCAAGCAGGCTCGCCCAAATGAACACAAAAGCCCGCGCCCGCGCCCAACTCCTATACAATTTCGCGAACACAAACACCGCTCTCGTGGTCGGAACAAGCAACAAATCAGAAATCAAACTCGGGTACGGAACAAAATTCGGAGACATGGCATGCGACTTTATGCCAATTGGCGACTTGTACAAAACAGAAGTCGTAAGCTTGTCAGAACACCTCGGCCTTCCCGATGAAATCGTTCACAAAACTCCCACAGCCGAACTATACAACGGCCAAACAGACGAAGACGAACTCGGCCTAAGCTACAAACAAATTGACAAAATCTTCAAACTTCTCGAGGACAAAACGACCGCAGGTTCGGCCTCAGCCGAAAACGAGATGATCGCCGAACTTTCAGAAAAAGGAATCTCAGAAATTCGAATCCGAGACATCCTCAACCGATGCAAAAAAAACAAGCACAAATCCGAAACACCGTATATAATAGTCACAGGAAGCCGCAAGGCGATCCAGTGACCAAAAACCCGCCACAGGCGGGCAAAAAATCACAAAACAATGAACACGCAACTTCCCCAACGCAAAACCGCACTATTCGTCGGACGCTTCCAACCCTTTCATCTAGGGCATCTCGACATAGTTCGAAAAATCCTCCAAGAAAACGACCACCTGCTAATCGCAATCGGCAGCGCAGAAAAAAACTACGTCCCAGAAAACCCACTGACCGCCGGCGAACGGTACCTCCTCATCGACGAAACTTTGAAAGCCGAAGGAATCGATCCAGCTCGATACTCAATCGTCCCAGTTCGCAACATCAACAATTACGCACTTTGGGTCGACCACATGAATCTGTACCTTCCACCTTACGAAAAAATCTATACCGGTTCAGACATCGTCAAAGCCTGCTACGAAGGCGCCGGCTGCAAACACGAAATCGTAACCGTCAAACGCGAACGCCCAGTCTCAGCGACGGAAATCCGCGAATCGATCATGCAAAGCGACGGGGATTGGGAAACCCTCGTCCCCTCTCGCACAGCAGAACTCCTCAAAGACTTAGACCTCCCAAGCCGCCTTCAGCACATCAATAAGACAATGAAGGAGACGAAGTATAAATAAACTTCAACCCAAACCTCATAACCCAAACAACCATGTCAGAAATCCAAAAAATCCTCCATGACGGAGAAGCCATCAAATGGCAAGGCATCGTAAACAGAAAAGTCCTCTCAACAATGCTGATAATCGGCCTTGTAATCACATTCGCACTCAGCACAGGACTCTACCTCGCTGAAACTATCCCCTACACACAAGACGGCGTAGACAAAGAATTCTCAGGCTCACTCGCAGCAGCAATAGTACTCGGCATCGGTCTACTCGCAAACATTCTTTCTTACTTCTACGACAAAGTAAAAGAATTCGCAATCACAGAAAAAAAAGTCATCATCAAATCAGGAATCATCGGTACAGATTTCAAATCAATTAATTTTGACGAAATCAAAGAGGCCCTAGTCGACGTAGGATTAATCGGGAAAATTTTCCATGTAGGATCAATCAAAATCGACACCGGAAAAACCAACACTTACTCAACAGGAGGCAGCAAAAACAGCCGAGGAAGAATCAAAACAAAGACAATGTACAGCGTCCTAAAACACATCGACAAACCTTACGAAACATACAAATTAATCCAAGGACACCTCCAAGAAAGAAAAGAAAGCCTATACTCAGGCCGTGCAGACCGAGAATCAAATCCTGGAGCTTACAAAAACAAATAACACACATTTCCAACCTGTAAAACCCAGCCCTAACCATTACAACATGGAGATAGAAACACCATTCGCAGCGCTAGACGAAGCATCAAGAATACAATCAGAAAAAGACTTGGTCGATCAGCCTTTCGGATTAAAATTTGTAGTATTAGACAAAACCCGAACCATAATCGACACTCCAGCATACAAACATACAAGCATGATCCCAAAGAGAGCACCCCCACCAATCGGAGGCGGAAAAATCAAATACAATCTATCTAAACTAGAAGAAGAACCTCTCATACAGTGGGGCTCATCAACAATTGAAGACAAATTTGGAACAGATAGGCCAGAAGACCCAACAGAAGCAGCCACAATATTAGAAGAGGTGAAAACAGCATTCATCAAATGGCTACAAAAAGTACAAGCATCAACCTGATATCGGCTCCATATGGAGCCCTTTTGAGTAGAAATCTAAATTTACCCTTGAAAACAAGAAGCGGGTTGGATATACTTAAAATAGACCTATCCAACCCATACGCGCCACATATGCCACAACAAGGCCAACTAAAAAAAACGCTAGGGGAAAGACTAAAGAAGCTTAACAAACTACGGCCTATTTCTAAAACACTTTTATTCCAATTAAAAGAACGTTTTGAGGTAGAAATGACCTACAATTCTAATGCTATCGAAGGAAACACCCTCACATTAAAAGAGACTTACTGGGTCATTCAACAAGGAATAACTGTTAAAGGAAAATCTTTAAAAGACCACTTAGAAGCAAAAAATCACAAAGAAGCTCTCGATTTCCTTTACGAAACAATCGAGCATAGTAAAAATTTTACATTTTCAGAACATCTTATAAAAGAGTTGCACTCCCTAATTATTCAAGATATCGACAAAAATATAGCAGGCCAATACAGAGATGTTGATGTTTTTATTGCTGGCACAGATCACGTCCCCCCAAGCGCTCTGGAAGTGCCTATTCAGATGAGAGAACTCATAGATTGGGCTAAAAAAAACTACAAAAAAATGTATATCGCAGAATTTGCTGCAATATTTCATCACAAGTTCGTACATATACACCCTTTTAAAGACGGAAACGGCCGAACCGGAAGACTCCTAATGAATGTATTTTTAATGCAATATGGCTTCCCTATAGCTATTATTCAAAAAAACGACAGACGAAAATATTACAGAGTTTTAGAAATGGCTGACAACGGAAACTTCAAGCCATTGATTTTATTTATATCTCAATCCATATTGCGATCACTAAATATTTATTTAGACATCTTAACCCCTTCAAAAGACAAAGAAAACTTTATTAACTTAGCTGTAGCAACAAAATACTGTTCATATTCCCAAGCTTATCTTGGAAAATTAGCCAAAGAAGGAAAATTAGAAGCAATCAAGATCAAAAGAAACTGGATGACAACAAAAGAGGCAGTTGAAAGATACGTAAAAGCACACAAAACCAAATAACCAACCCTTAATAATGCCAAAAGTAAATCCAAACATTTTCCGAGCCTACGACATCCGAGGAATCGCTCAACAGTCCAAAGCCAGCTCAGCTGGCGTGGACCCTACAAATAAAACTTTCCAACCAATCGACCTCACTGTAGACTCAGTATTCCTCATAGGACGAGCCGCAGCGACATATCTCAAGAGAGAATACAACACACAACACATGGCAGTCGGCCGTGACGTCCGAGAAACCAGCCCAGCCCTCCAGGAAGCATATATCAACGGACTACTCGCATCAGGCCTCTCAGTAACAGACGTGGGCCTCGCTACATCACCAACGATGTACTTTGCAAGTTGCAGCGAAGATCTACCATTCGATGCGGCAACAAGCATCACAGCCAGCCACAACCCAAAGGAATACAACGGCATCAAGATAGTCGCCAACAACGCACACTCAATCTGCGGCGACGAACTCCAAGAAGTCTACAAACTAATTGAAGAAGAGGATTTTGACGAACCAGAAGTCGACGAAGAAGCAGGCGTCCCAATCCACGCTCCCCTATTCGACAGCCAAGACATCTGGCCCCTATACAAAAAAGAGCTCTTGAGCAAAATCTCGGATGAGAATTTCGCAACCGCAACCAAAAACCGCCCACTAAAAATAGTGATCGACGCAGGAAACGGAGCCGCAGGTCCATTCGCTCCAGAACTCCTAGAAGCACTCAACGAAAAATCGTCCACAAACGACCCCCAAACCCCAAACATCGAAGTAATCAAACTCTACTGCAAACCAGACGGAACATTCCCAAACCACGAGGCAAACCCAGAGGAACTACACAACATGAAAGACCTCATAGAAGAAGTCAAAGCCCACAAAGCAGACCTAGGAATCGGATTCGACGGAGACGGAGACCGCATCGGAGTCGTAGACGAAGAAGGCACACACTACTCAGCCGACTACCTCCTACTCCTACTCACACAAGACCTCGTCACCAGACACGACCAGCCACAAATAGTCTTCGACGTAAAAGTCTCACAAGCAATCATCAACCGCATGACCGACCTCGGAGCAACTCCCGTAATGTCAAAAACCGGTCACAGCTTCATCGAACAAAGAATGAAAGACCTCCAAGCTCTCTTGGGCGGAGAAGTCTCAGGACATATGTTCTTTGGTGAGAATTATTACGGGTTCGACGACGCTTTCTTAGCAATGTTAAAGATCATCGAGATCCTCGCCCAAAACCTCGCAGGCACAGACGAAAATTCCTCAACCACCAGCCCAACCCCATTCTCACAACTCTTCAACGACCTCCCAGAAACCCACATGACTCCTGAATTCAAAGCGCACACTCCAGACGACAAAAAATTCGCAATAGTAGAAGCTCTAACCAACCACTTCACCGAAGAAACCGACTACGAATGCATCACGATCGACGGAGTCCGCGTCAAATTCGATGAGCTTTCTTGGGGCGCTGTCCGCGCATCAAACACCAGCCCAAACCTCACCTTGAGATTTGAAGCCACTTCCCCAGAACGCCTCACCGAAATCCAAGCAGAATTCATCGAAGAACTCAAAAAACATCCGGACGTGGATTTAGGATGGTATGAGGGGTAGAAAACTCGCAGACACCCCCTACTTCTCATCCTCCAAACCAAACGTCTCAAGTAATCTATAATAAATCTTATAAAAAACCGTGATGATCCTATCATCCAACTTTTTTATATCGTCTCTGGTAGAAGAGACGATTTCCTCAGTCTCCTCCGTTGACCTTCCAAAAACCAGCCCATGATGAATCTGCATTGCCAACCGCAACTCAAAAACCCACAAAAGAATCTCCATATCATTCAACCGCAATAGACGAGGAAAAATATGTTCAAGATTAAAAATCATATTCCCCATCTCTCCAGCAGAAATAGCTACAGCCCTGGTCACTCCATCAACCGGAGTTTTTTTCCTCCCAAGAGGATATGCAACAATGTTAACCATCTGATGTGTAAAAATCCTAATCTGCCTGGCAAAACCCAACGCAAACTGCTCGTCAGATTGTTCGTCCAACGGTATTTCTGGGTCTATTCCCTGTACTTCTGATGGTATTGTTTTCATGGTCGACGACAATATCACTCTTGAGCCTCCGGCACAACACAAACTTCCTCTCCTTTCTTCTCAACGATGACACCATCAACTCCATCGGCATTTTTTCCAGCACGTATAGGCTTGTCCCAAGAAGCAAATTTGCAATCTGGATAACCTCCGCAACCCCAGAATTCCTTTCCTCGACGAGTTCGTTTTTGAGTTAAATTTGCCTTCTTACAAGCAGGACATTTGATTCCAGTATCACTGGTCTTACCGTCTAGTCCGACAATTGTCTTACATTTTGGATAAGCAGAGCAACCAAGGAATGGCCCAAACCGTCCTTTACGAACAGACATGTCAGCTCCACATTTTTCACACTTTTTACCCTTATGTTCCTCCTGCAATTTCTCCAATTCCTCATCGACAGGCTTCGCCGCCCCATCAGCATCCATAGGTTTTGCATTTTTACATTCAGGATATCCGCTACATGACAGGAATTTTCCAAATCGCCCCAATTTCACAACCATCGCTTCTCCACATTTTTCACAAACCTCATCAGTCTCATCATGCACCACATCAGACTTTTTCACTGACTCAGTTTTTTCCTCAATCAAATCATGAAATGGCCCATAAAAAGCCTTGATCATCGGAACCCATTTGATCTTTCCGTCAGCAATATCATCGAGCTCCTCCTCCATCTTCGCAGTAAATTTGTAATCAGAAACTTCCACAAAGTGATCGACCAAAAAGTCAGTCACAACTTCTCCAGTGTCTGTCGGAATCAAATATTTTGAATCCTTTTCGACATACTTTCGAGTCTGGATAGTCGAGATAGTCGGCGCATAAGTAGACGGTCGCCCAATCCCTTCAGACTCGAGCTTCTTTACCAACGACGCCTCAGTGTATCGAGCAGGTGGTTTTGTAAAATTTTGACTTGGCTCAAGCCCAAGATTCTCCACACCTTCTCCTTCTGCCAAGATCGGCAACAACACGTCTTTCTTCGCAACTTCCTTCCCTTCAGCCCCTTCTCCCGCCTCAGCTCCGCCTGCCTCCTTTTCTGCAGCATCAGCCTCCTTCTCCTTTTCATCTTTGTCATCGTCATCCTTGCCTTCAGTATAAACCTTCATAAACCCAGGGAATTCAATAGTCTGGCCCTTCGCCACAAATTTTGTTCCAGCCAAAACTTCCTGATCCCCGCCCTCAGTCACAACTTCAATAACCACTTGATTGAGGATAGCCTGAGCCATCTGGCAAGCAATCGTTCGTTTCCAAATCAATTCATAAAGCCGTCCCATGTCCTTGTCGAGCACACCTTTTGCCTCGTCAGGATCCAACGTCAAATCAGTCGGACGAATAGCTTCATGCGCTTCTTGCGCACCTTTTTTACCTTTATATTTACGTGGCTCTGGCAAATTGTATTCTGCCCCAAATCGTTCACCAATAACCTCCTTCGCCTGATCCAAAGCTTGATCAGCCAAATTCACAGAGTCTGTTCTCATGTATGTGATCAAACCTTTTGTTTCTCCACGAACCGCCGCACCTTCATAAAGTTTTTGCGCGATCATCATCGTCTTTTTCACAGAAAACCCAAGCTTTCGCGACGCTTCCTGCTGAAGAGTCGAAGTCGTAAACGGCGCTGCCGGATTTCTCTTTAGTTGTTTTTCTTCTACAGAACCAATTTTATAATTAGCTCCTTCTAGAGCCTTCATAACTCCATCCACCGTCTCCTTGGAACCAAGTTTCACCTTTTCTTTATCCTTTTCCATTATCGCAAAGAATTTTTGATTTCCATGCTCGTCTTCTTTTTCTTTTGAGAACTCTCCTTTAATTTTCCAATATTCTTCCGGCTTAAAAGCACGAATCTCTCGTTCTTTTTCTACAACCAACCGAACCGCCACACTTTGCACACGTCCAGCAGACAAACCACGCTGAACTTTTTTCCACAAAAGCGGAGACAATTCATAACCGACCAATCGATCAAGCACTCGACGCGCTTGCTGCGCATCAACCAAATCCTGATCAATCTGCCGAGGCGTATCAAGAGCCTTTTGAATCGCAGTCTTAGTAATTTCATGAAAAACAATTCGTTCAACCGGATTCTTCTTCGGATCAACCTTCAACGCACTCAAGAGATGCCACCCAATAGCTTCCCCTTCTCGATCTTCATCAGTCGCGACCCAAACTTTAGTGCCAGGCCCAATCTCTTTCTTCAGCATCGCCACAGTTTTTTTCTTGTCCGGAGAAATCTCGTATTCCGGTTCAAAATCTCCCTTCGTATCAATTCCCATTTTTGATTTCGGAAGGTCTCTGATATGCCCCATCGATGCTAATACTTTGTAGTCCGCACCTAGAAATCCTGTTATGGTTTTTGCCTTTGCAGGTGATTCCACAATCACTAAATTTTTTGCCATATTGAATTTTGTTAACTCCCGCGTTTTCCCGCGAGACACTCCACTTTGTATATTATAAGGTGGCTCAAGTCAAAGTTTTTTTATATCACGCAGCCAAACTCAAGCTTTAACAAGCCCTTTTTTGGCTGATTCCATTGCACTAAAAAAACTTCTAAATATAATACAGGCCAACTATAAAAATTTCTTAACCCAGAAATCCTATGACTAAACAAGATCTAGTCACCGGTGCAGCTGAAAAAGTTGGCGTTACAAAAAAAGACGCACAAGCTCTGCTCGACACTGTACTCGAGATGATTACAAAATCTCTCAAAAAAGGTGAAAACGTAACTGTAACAGGTTTCGGAACTTTCCGTGTTTCAAAAAGAAGCGCACGAAATGGTGTAAACCCACGAAACCCAAGCGAAACTATCAAAATCCCTGCAATGAAAGTTCCTGCTTTCAAAGCTGGTAAAACATTGAAAGACGCTGTTAGATAATAGTCACTAGGAAGGCGTAAGCCGCTCCAGTGACGCACAGCCCGCCGAAGGCGGGCGAGCAAAAAACTCTGCCGCAGGCAGAGCAAAAAGATTCAAAAACTAAAAAGGCCTCGCCACAGCGGGGTCTTTTTTTACAACGCATAAATCCCATTATCAATAGCCTCTCCGCCAGTAAGCCCCAAAAGCCCTTCTTCATCATCAACACCATCAGCCTCTTCATACACACCATACTCCTCAGTCATACTTACTTTCATTTTTCTATAGGCCGTCATCACCATAGTGTGAATATTTTGCCTTTCACAAGAAAAAACATCCGCCAAAGACTGATAAGTAAAATCTTCGTCAGAACAAGGGACATCAAACAACTCAAGCAACAAAACTTTTTCAAAATCTTTCATAGAAAAAACAACCCGCGCCAAAATCGTATCCTCCTCTCCAGTTCTCGGCCTTCTCAACCAATCTCCAAGCTCAGACTTGCCAGCAACAACAGCCCTTGGGCCTCCAGAGTTTTCAACCATACCTTTCAACTCTTCAACAACCTCAGGAGAAACAGTAAAAGAAGGCTTTCTCAAAAACTCAAATAAATTATCGACAAACCGCCCAACAACCTGCAAAGCTTCTTTCCTGCGAATCTCTCCCCTAAATCCACTCACCACCTCCTTGAAAGGGGTCCCTCCACGAGACCGAATCCCCATCATCCTCCGTACCATCATCCTATAATGATGAGGCACCCCCTCCAAAAGCCCATCGACAACGCACGAAGACTCTTCCAAAGAATGTGCAGACGAAGCATCAACTTCTCTATGATCAGAAAAGGTGTCCTCCAAAACCCTGCTATCATCATCTTCATCAAACGAAGTTGTATTCATACTCACACTAAATTTTCCTCTAATCTTAACTTTATTCACAAGATTGACACTACACCCCAAAACTTCAGCAATCTCAGCATTATTATTATTCCCAAAAAAGTCCCCAGGCTCACCAGTAGCTTCTAAAACAGCCCTCCTATAACGACCTGCATAAGTAGAGACATTCGAAGCTTGATTGCGTGATGTCCCATTCATATGGAACCTTTTTCGTGTCGTAAAAAGATTGTCCAAAACAGCAGCAGCATAAGAATAAACCAGCTTGCCATCTACAGGCTTATAAACATCCATCAATGCCTCTCTAAGTTTAAGCAAAGCTTCAGATGCCAAATCAGCAGCGATTTTAGAATCGGAAGTATAAAAAAATGCTTTCTTAATAATCAAACGCCCAAACCTCCTGGGAAACTCAAACTCAGCTTCACGATCCCCAGCACAAGCTCTCGCAATCAACTCTTTCATTTCCAAATCATCCAAAGGATCCAAAACCCAGGCAAACCTCTTGTCAGTAACCTTATCCCATGCTTTCTCACCATAAGCTGTTTTTTTCTTAGGCTTTTTTGCACCCACCTCTTCTTTAGGCTTAAGCCGCGACGCAACCCCGCCAGTCTCAAAATTAGGGACAATCTCTCGATCCTTCTCCTCCTCCTTTTCAGAATTCAATCGCGACCGCAAAGCTAAAGCATTTTCATACCAACCAATAAACTTATCTCCACACCCGTTTCGAACAAAAAGCCCCCAAATTTTCCCCAAGTCAACCACAGCTCCATTTGTATGAACATATTCCAGAGATCGATGATTTGTTGGACAATTCTCGGCAGCTAAAACAGCATTACAAATAATAGTATTCAAAAAATTATCCGGCAAACCCGTAACTCCCCCAAAAGATTTCAAACATCCAAAATCATTCAACACTTCCACAATTTTATCCAAACTATCCAAATAAGAAACCATCGCTTTTTTCGTCATTCTTTTAAACTTACTAATCCCACCCTTTCCTTGCCTCTTATAAAATTTGTACAGACCTCCTATCTTCTTTCCTCCAGCAATAAGATATAAACCTTCCGCGTGAGCAAAAGGAGTTAATTCAAAAGCCCTATTCAAAAACTCTTGATGAAATTTTGCAGGAACCTCCTCCCAATAAAATCGATCAGCTACACGAAAATACTCCAGAACTCTATCGAAATTTCGAGAAATATACTCCTCAAAAACTTCATCATAGCATTTTCGCAAAAAAGTTTGGTCTTCATCAGAAGCCCCCTTTCTAGCAGATTCAAATGCATGAGATTTTTCCCCAACGGTAAACTTCAAATCCTTCAAACGAACAAACGGAGTAGCCTGAAAAGCATCCTTCACAAGATCAGGCCACCAAGGACGAAAATCTTCCCAAGACAATTTTCCACGCCCACCCAAATCAACAGAAGCCAACAAAGCCGCCGCCTCCCCATAACCTTCAGTTGCCAAAAAAGCTCTAGCCTCGCCATACCATTCAACAAATTTAGTATTTATTCCAGTGTTCCAAAAAAATGTGTAAATTCCTGCAATTCGAGTACCATTCTCAGTTTCATAACTCAATTCTTTCATATTTGCAGGATTTTGAACGTACCCCTTCAAAACCAACTCCTTCAACCAGACCTCGGGAACCAACCTCAAAGGACTGGCAATTCCTTCTCGGTTCAAATAGTCAGCATTGTCATCCAAGTAAGCTTCAAAAGCCTCGAAAGAAAGAAACTCAATCTTTGAAGACTCAGGCTCCACAACCTCCGCCACCTCATCCGCCACAGCCCCAACACTCCCAGTAACAATCTCCACATCCTCAAAAACCCCAGATTCAACAGCATCCTCGTCTGGCAAACGATCTACAATCTCACACTCATCTAATGCTTTCCGATCAACAACCATAATAGATTTAATTTTTGAACAAATTGGCAATTCTTATAGCACAAATCTCAGCATCTGACAACCCTCTTGAGACCACTTCAACGAGACTATTGCAATCCCCCCCCATCTCGAGTAAAATTCTTCCAGTAAATACGCCTTATGAAACAAGAACTTCAAAAAATTCTAACCCAAGCCAAAGAAGACCTCAAAAAGGTCAAAACTCTTGATGAACTCAAAGAGCTAGATGTCAAATACCTCGGTCGAAAAGGCCTCCTAACAGAGAAACTCAGAACAATCAAAGACCTCGCAGACAAAGACAAAAAAGACGCGGGCCAACTTCTCAACCAGACAAAGACCGAAATCGAAGCAACGATCGAGACTCTAGCAAAATCACTCGAAAAAGACGCGCTAGAAGCAAAACTCAGCAAAGAATTCTTCGACACAACATACGCGGGACCTCATTCAACAAAACGAAAAACAGGTTCGATCCACATCCTCGCGCAACTCCAAGAGGAAATCGAAAGAATCTTCGGACAAATGGGATATGCCATCGCAGACGGACCAGAAATCGAATCAGAATACTACAACTTCGAAGGGATCAACATTCCCGCAGACCACCCAGCAAGAGACATGCAAGACACATTCTTCATCAGAGGCAAAAACGACAAAAAGCGGCACCAAAGACTCGTCCTCAGAACACACACATCCCCAGTCCAAGCTCGAACAATGGAAAAATACGGAGCACCACTCCGGATAATCGCACCGGGAAGAGTATTCCGAAACGAAGCCCTCGACGCCTCTCACGAACACACATTCCACCAGGTCGAAGGCCTCCTCGTAGACAAAGACATCTCAATCGCCCACCTCAAAGGAACCATGAAAGAATTCCTCAGCCGACTCTTCAAAAAAGAAGTCGAGGTGAGATTCCGACCAGGCTATTTCCCATTCGTCGAACCAGGCTTCGAACTAGACTTCTCGTGCCTACTCTGCGAAGGAAAAGGCTGCCGAGTTTGCAAAAACACAGGTTGGATTGAATTCATGGGATCAGGACTCGTCCACCCAAGCGTTCTCGAGGCAGGAGGCATAGACAGCAAAGAATACACAGGCTGGGCATTCGGCTTCGGCATCGAACGTCTCGCAATGATGCGATACGGCATCACAGACATTCGCCTATTTAATTCCGGCGATCTCAGATTTCTCAAACAATTTTCTTAGATGTACATCTCAACAAATTGGCTAAAAGATTATGTAGAAATTCCAAAAGGCATCTCGCCCGAAGAATTCGCGCAAACCCTAACTCTCAAAACAGCAGAGGTAGAAGGATATAGCCAAGGATCAGAACTCCTAGACGGAGTCGTAGTCGGAAGAGTCACAGAATTGCACAAACACCCAAACGCAGACAAACTTCAATTAGCAAAAATCGACCACGGCACAAACAAAGACGCAAAACTCGTATGCGGAGGAGACAATCTCAAAGAAGGCCAACTCATCGCATATGCAGCTCCAGGCTGCAAAGTAAAATGGCACGGAGAAGGAGAGCCAGTCACTCTTGAAATTGCAAAAGTAAGGGGAGAAGAAAGCGAAGGAATGATCTGCGCTTCCGAAGAACTCGGACTCGAAAAACCAGAATCAGAAGGTTCGCAAAGCATCTTGGACCTTTCCCCACTAAAACCAAAACCGGGAACACCTCTCGCAGAACTCCTAGGCCAAGACGACCTAGTAATCGAAATAGACAACAAATCACTCACCCACAGACCAGACCTCTGGGGACATTACGGAATAGCACGAGAAGTCGCAGCAATCTACAAAACGCCGCTCAAATCATTCGCGCCAAAACCAACAATCCCAACATCAGGCGAAGAAATCAAAGTCAAAATCGAAGACTACGAACTCTGCCCACGATACACAGGCGTAATTATCAAAAACATCAAAGTCCAAGAATCTCCAGACTGGATCAAACAAAGACTAAGAGCAGCCGGACACCAGACATACAACAACATCGTCGACGTCACAAATTTCATATCGTCTGAGCTCGGCCAACCACTTCACGCATTCGACCGCCGACACATCGACGGAGGGATCATCGTGAGACTGGCAAAAAAAGGAGAAAAGATGACAACCCTAGACGGCAAAGAAAGAAAATTCACAGAAGAAATGCTCCTCATCGCAGACCACAAAAAACCAGTAGCAATAGCCGGAGTAATGGGAGGCGCAAACTCAGAAATCACAGAAGAAACAACCGAAATAATCATAGAATCAGCAACATTCAACGGCTCAAACATCAGAAGAACTTCAACAGATCTCGGACTCAGAACAGAAGCCGTTCAACGATTCGAAAAACAACTCGACCCACAACTATCTCTACTAGCAATCCAAAGGGCAATCGAACTAATCCTCGAAGTTAGCCCAGGCGCAAAAGTTGCAGGACCAATCACAGACGACCACAAATTCGACGAAAAACTCCTCACCCTAAAACTCCCAATCCAAAGAGCCCATTCAAAAATCGGAGTGCAAATCCCAAAAGCAAAAATGAAAGACATCCTCGAAAGACTTCACTTCAAAACAACAATCAAAGGCGACAACTTAGAAGCAACAGTCCCATCATTCCGAGCACAAAAAGACGTAACAATCGAAGACGACCTAATCGAAGAAATCGCTCGAATCTACGGATACGACGAAATCGTTCCAGAACTTCCACAACTACCAACAAGACTCCCAGAAGAAAACCTAGAACGCACCGTAAAACACGAATTACGAAAATTCCTCGCATACGGACTCGGCTTGGACGAAATCATGACATACTCCTTCTACTCACACGAAGACCTCGCAAACGCAGGCCTCGACGAACAAGGCCACATCCTCCTAGACAATCCCCTTTCAGAAGACCAAACACACATGAGAATGTCCCTCGTTCCAAATTTCCTCAAAAAAATTGAGCTCAACGCAAAATACAACCAAGAATCTCAACTCTTCGAAGTCGGCCGAGCATACAAAGACTTAGGCGAATATTTCCCATTAGAAGAGAAATGGATAACAGGAGCTTTCTCAACAACAGCCAAGAAAAAAGAATCTCAAGAAGCCAAACACGAACCATTCTATCAAGCAAAACAAGCCGCAGAAAAAGTCCTAGCCCACCTAAACGTCCCATTCTTCAGAACAACAAAAGGCTCAGACTTGCCATACGCACACCCAACAGCTTCAGCCACAATCTTGAGCGCAAAAGGAGAAACACTCGGATCATACTTCATGCTCCACCCACAAATCGCAAAGAATTTCGGACTTGAGAATCTGCACGTAGGATTCTTCGAACTCAATCTCACACTGCTAATCGCACTGGACAAAAAAACAATCAAATTCAAAGAACTACCAAAATTCCCACCAATCACGATCGACGTATCAGTCACTCTCGACAAAACAACAGAGATCGCAGCAGCCGAAAAAGCAATCCGAGACGCCGACAAACAATACATCACAGACGTCGAACTATTCGACCTATATGAAGGAGAAAACCTAGGCGCAGACAAAAAATCCCTCGCCTTCTCAATCAAACTTCAGTCAAAAGACAAAACCCTCACAGACACCGAAATGACCGAAGTCCAAACCAAAATCTTCGCAAACCTGAAGAAGTTAGGTGGCGAGATCAGAGGGCTGTAAACCAAGAAACCTTCAATTTTCCCCTTTTTCGCGTATAATTCAACTCCGTAAAGAGAGTTTTTTCAAACCTATAAAATTTCACAATATGAAAGACTACAAAAGATTAATACAACAACTAAGACACCACATCCCCGGAGCAGAAGAACACCTGGGAAAAAGAATCTTCTTTTGGATCCTTGCGGTCGGAATCGGATTCTTCCTCCTCGGAACAGTCACATTCGGAGGACTCGTCGCAATCCTATCTATAGGGCTGCCTGACGTCTCAGATCTCGAGAACCTATCAGGAGCACAATCAACCGAAATCTTCGACCGAGACGAAAATCTCCTATACACAATCCACGGAGAAGAAAACCGAGAATACATACCAATGGAAGACATCAACACCCACGTAATCAACGCAACAGTATCAATCGAAGACGACGAATTCTGGAAACACAGCGGATTCGACATCCTCGCCCTAGGAAGAGCCGTACTGGCAGAGCTAGGAATCGGAGGCCCACGAGGAGGATCAACAATCACCCAACAATACGTAAAAAACGCGTTCCTTTCTTCAGAACATTCATACGTCAGAAAACTCAAAGAGCTCATCCTATCCCTCAGAGTCGAACGCGAATACGACAAGTCGACAATCCTCGAGCTCTACCTAAACAGAATCCCATACGGAAACAACGCATACGGAATCCAAAAGGCAGCAGAAATCTATTTCAACAAAGACGCAAAAGACCTAACCCTAGCCGAATCAGCGATACTGGCAGCCCTTCCACAAGCTCCATCACGATACAATCCATACGGCGCAAACAAATACAGCCACCTTCTCACAGAATTTAGCGAAGAAGAATTATTCCTCAGAAAAATCGACGAAGAATCAGATCTCGAAATCGAAGAATACATTCGAGGATGCCTAGGACAAACAATCGAACTTCCAGACGGAGGATCACTTTACATCAAGGGCCGATCAGACCTCGTCCTCGATCGAATGGCAATCTTGAACTACATCACAGAAGACCAAAAAACAGCTGCCCTAGCCGAGATGCAAGAAATCGAATTCTCAGAATTCCGAGAAACAATCACCCATCCACATTTCGTCCTTTACGTAAAAGAATTGCTTGAAGACAAATACGGCAAAGACGTTGTCGAACAAGGCGGCCTCAAAGTCTACACAACAATCAACCCAGACCTCCAGGAATACGCGGAGGAAGTCGCATACACAAAAGGCACCTACAACGAATCAGCATACGGAGCCAATAATGCTGCAGTCCTAGTTTCAGACATCAAAACAGGCGAAATTCTAGCGATGGTCGGTTCACGAGACTACTACAACGAAGACATCGACGGTAACGTAAACGTCGTAACCAGACCAAGACAACCTGGATCAAGCTTCAAACCAATCGTTTACGCTCAAGCTTTTTACAATTCATACAGCCCAGCAAGCGTCATCTACGACGTCCCAACAAAATTCGGCTCAGATGAACCGCAAAACTACGACGGAGAATTCGAAGGCCAAATGTCTATGAGAAAAGCCCTCGGCCACTCACGAAACATCCCAGCAATCAAAGCTTACTTTCTAGCCGGAAGACAAGAAAAAATCATCGACCTATCAGAAAAAATTGGGATCACTTCCCTCAACCAAGACCACAGCTACGGATACCCTCTCGCTTTGGGAGCAGGTGAAGTTTCATTGATGGAAATGGTCACAGCTTACTCAACCTTTGGAAACGAAGGCCGAAAACCAGAACTCACTACAATAGTAAGAATCGAAAACGCCAACGGAGACATAATCGAAACAAACGAAGAACAACTCACAACAGAATTCAAAGAAGTCCTAGACCCACAAGTCGCATTCTTGATCAGCGACATCCTTTCTGACGAATCTATGAAAATCGGAGGCAATCTATCAGTCGCAGGACACACGGTAGCAGCAAAAACAGGTACATCTACCAAAGAGAACAAAAAAGACGCAGGCGGCGCTTCAGTAGCTCCAGGAGATGGCTGGGTAATCGGATACAGCCCATCAATCGCGGTAGGCGTATGGATCGGCAACACCGACGGCGCTCCAATGAAACTCAACGCAAACGGACACGACTCAGCCGGCCCAATATTCAAATCAGTCATGACACGAGCCCTCCGAAACAAATCAGTCGAAACATTCCGAGAACCACCAGAAATTCAACACATCTCAGTTTCAACAGCATCAGGACTTCTCCCTGGACCAAACACTCCGCCAAAATTCGTAAAAAAAGAAGTGTTTGCAAGCTGGGCAATCCCAACAGAAATCGACCAAAGCTTTTATAAGGTCAAAATCGATTCAGTCTCAGGACTTCTCGCCACAGAACACACACCAAAAGAAGCCGTCGACGACGTCCTATACATCAATCACAAACCAGTCGCCCCTTACGAAAACTGGGCAATCGCAATCATCAACTGGTTCAAAGAAGACACTTCCGAGAAAGTCCCTCAAGAATACTGGGATCCAAACATAAAAATAGCATTCGGAATGCCACCAACAGAAAAAGACAACATCCACACATCAAGCACAGCAAAACACAAACCTGAAGTCACAATTCTCGAACCTGTAGCAAACTCAAAAATCACACCAGGCAACATCCGAGTCCTAATAGCCTACGAAGCAGAAAACGGCATCGACCACGTCGAATACTACATAAACGACGATCTCGAATACTCAACAAAAGAGTCACCATACACCGGCCACATCCGACTCTCAAACTACCTCCCAAACAAATCCAGAAACCTGTTGTCAGTCAAAGTCATCGACAAAATGGGATACTCAGCAGAATCGGTAGTGGAGTTTAAGGTTGAGAAGTAGAGGGCCGAGGGTGCGTAGCCCGAGGCCTGCGCCACACCCAGGCAATAGTTAAGACCCCCACCCCTCCGGGAGATTCACTGCCGTCATGTCATTGGCATACATTTCCAAAACCCTATCCGAAGGATTCTTTAGAATATATTTTTTTATATATCTATGATAATCAGGCGTATCTATCACCTTCGCCTTATAACGCCCCTGAAAAACCTGGCCAATTCGTTTGGTTTTGATGTTTAAGTACTGGGCATAAGATTTTTGCAAAGCACATACGAATTTCGAAACAGAATCTCCATCCACAGGCATCAACAACAAATGATAATGAGTATCCATTATTGCATAAGCAACTATCCTAACCTTATACCTTTCAGAATATTTTAATATCCCCCTACGAAATTTCTCAACATCCTTAACGCCACCAAATAATTTATATCCTAAAAATCGCCGATTAAAAACATGGTATTTGGAATTTGGTTTAAACTTAAGATTACGAACAGGCATTCTCAGCAACAAATTAGAAAACATAGCCTATTTTACACACTCAACCTTACAAAACGCTTAAAAAAACCTTAAATTTTCGAGTTCGATCTACGTGAGGATCCCGATAACCCCACCCCCCTAACTGTTACCCGGGTGCTCCACCCGGGTAACACCAACCCCCTACTATTACCCGGGTGCACCTGCTAGCAGATGACCACCCCACCCCCTTGTTCCAAACCTGATTACATGTTATAATACTTGGATATGTATGAATATTTTTCGCGCTAAAAACGCACAAATAAATGCAATACACAAAAGAAAAAATCGAAGAGCTCCAAGCCAGATGGCAAACCCCAAAAGGCAAAGAATTCGTTAAAAAAATAAAACAGACAAGATGTTATCTTAGTCCTGTTCTTTTCCGAAAAGTTGTACAAAACTTCCCACACATCAATGACGAGGAAGTCATCGAGGCAATCGATCTTCGTGGAATCAACCTATCAGGATTCGATTTCCGAATTCCAGTAAAAGAAGACGAATCAGGATTCGAAGAAGAAATGGCGATCTTGTCATACATTCACTTCGAGGGAGCAACTCTCAAGCACGCGACATTCCAAGACGGAAAAGTCCACGATTGTTTCTTCGAAAACTCAGACATAACACACACAAATTTCAAAAATGCAGCCCTAAACACCTGTAATTTCCAAGAAGCAGACGCCACAGGAATGCTAATCACAGGAGGATCATTCATGAATTGCAACTTCACACACACAAAACTTCACGACATCAACCTAAGTGCAGTAATCACAGACCAATCAACAATCTTTAGCGAAAAAATCAAAGACGAATTGGAAGGAAATTTCCACATCGCAAGCCTTCAATACAAACAAATCCGAGAAATGTACAAAAATTCAAGCCTGCATGCACAAGCAGATTTCTACCACTACCGAGAAATGATCTCTCGAAGAAAACAAATGGAAATCTACAACCCATTGAGGCTCGTGAACTACATTTTTGCAGACCTATCTTGCAAATACGGAACATCAGTAATGAGAATAGTAGCCTGGATGGCAGTAATCATCATTCTGTTCACATTACTATACTGGATGCTACAAAGCGTCCAATACAACAACGAACCAGCCTACCTCACATTATTCGATAGTCTGTATTTCTCGCTCACAACATACACAACAATCGGATACGGAGACTTCCACCCAGTCGGAATCTTCCGAATTTTCACAGCCATCGAAGGCCTACTCGGAGCAATCCTCACTTCCCTCTTCACAGTTATCGTGGCTAGACGAATCATCCGGGATTAGTTAAACTGGCCGGGTGAAAAAACAAACCCGCACCCTTTTAAAAGAACTCGAAAAAACCCGCACAAAATTCTGGAACATCTCTCCAGAAGTCGGGCTCTTTCTCCATGAGCTAATTCGCACAAACCCACGCATCCGCCGCATCCTCGAAATCGGCACATCAAACGGAGTCTCAGGAATCTGGATGGCCAGCGCTTTCCCGACATCCCCACCCCTTACACCTGACATTGGGAGTTGTTCCCAATGTCTACCAAAAGCCCCCCCTACATCGGGCCACCAACTCTACACAATAGAATCCCACAAAAAGCTCCGCTACCACCTCGCAACAGAAAACTTCCGCAAAGCAGGACTAACCAACAAGATCACCCAAATCCTCGGCCACGCCCCAGAAGACATCCCAAAAACCCCAAAAACCTTCGACCTAATATTTCTCGACGCAACCAAATACGAACACGAATCATATCTCACAACCCTCCTCCCCCGAACCCGCAAAGGCTCGATCATCATCACCGACAACGCAGTCTCTCACAAAAAAGAACTCGCCCCCTACGAAAAAACCATCCGCAAAAACCCAAAATTCCAAACAAGCCTCCTCCCAATCGGGACAGGGCTACTCATCAGTATCCGCACAGCCAACTAGCCTTCTAAACCATCAAATCCTTCAAATCCTTTCTCGCAGACCGCTCAGGTTTTTCATATGTGTGACCCAACAAAGTCACCGCCACAGGCCAAACCCCCTCCTGTTCCTCGAGTCCACACATCACCATCAAATCTTCCTCATCAAAAGACCCAACCCAAAGCGACGACACGCCAACAGAAGCCGCCCCAAGCTGCGCATAAGCACAAGCCAGAGTCGCATCCTGCAAACAATAAAGCTCACGCCCCCTATCGCCAAATCGCTCTTCAGCAACAGCCGGTTCAACAAAAAACACAATCATCGCACTCGCCCCCTTGAATCGATCAACCTGCCCAGCCCCTTTCCCCACACGCGCAATCTCCCCCTCGTCAGTAATGACCCGAATCCGATACGCCTGCTTGTGTCCAGCCGTCGGCGCAAGCTGCATCGTCTCGAGAATCTCAGCCACATCCTTCTCCGAAACTTTTTTGCCATTATATTGTCGTACCGAAACCCTGTTTTTTATAACTTCTGAAAATTCCATAGTTGTATTGGTTAAAATTGTACGCGCGCGCCTAGCCCAAACGCCCAAGCAGCCATTTTTTGAATTTTGAAATCGCCTGACCTCGATGACTAATTTGATTTTTTTCTTCCTGAGAAAGTTCCGCATAAGCCTTCTCAAAACCATCCACTACAAACACCGAACTCAACGGCAACCCAGGCAAAATATCAGCCAACGACTCCGTCGCAATTCCACCCATAGTCTCTCCTTCAAACCCTTCGCAACTCCCCTCTTCCTCACCAACTCCATCGCCCACCAAACTCGCATGACAAACAAACCTTGCCCCACGATCATCTTCAGCAGGAGCACGCCGCCCCATTTCCTCCATAAAATGAGCCAACCAATCCTCGTCCGAAGCATCATGCCCAGCCCCCCACCGCCGAGTCTTAATCCCCAATTCATCAGCCAAAGCATCCACATAAACCCCCGAATCCTCTCCCAACGAATAATCAAACCCATGCTCCTCCGCCAATCGATCATAATAATACCGAGCCTTTTTGTAAGAATTTTCCGCATGCGTCTCCCCATCCTCAGCAAAATCCGAATCATCAAAATCCCCAAACTCCTCAACCAAATCCCCAAGAAAAACAAACTCCACTCC
>Ga0233429_1002009_pt1 | contig 22164 bp, 13 predicted proteins | sample SI_118_April2016_3_FD_179879 | JGI IMG/M metagenome (GOLD analysis project Ga0233429, IMG submission 179879) | Seawater microbial communities from Saanich Inlet, British Columbia, Canada - SI_118_April2016_135_MG | ecosystem: Environmental > Aquatic > Marine > Inlet | place: Canada: British... | reverse complement strand
AGATGATGTTTATGCCTGCCTGGATTATGCCGCATCCCTTGCAGAAGATCCACCAAAGGGTCTTGCAGGCCCTCAAACGATACACTCCTAAACAATGACCGGGCCTGATGGTGGTTATGCAGGATGCAGTTCAAGGCACATGGAAGTCTCATCATAAATAATAAATGCCGGGTACTGATCACTATTCAAGACCTCGCCTTTCCCCTGATTTCCTTACATTTTTCAGATAAGATCTTTAATTTTTCTATACTACGAATATAGCCTTCATCCTGTGCCAGATTATAAAGAATTTTTCGTTCTCAAGAATAAATATCAAATAATTTTTTATTTTGATGTCTTTTATTGTATGAAAACCATACTTTTTTATTTCACTACTTCTACGCATATAGTACTCAATTATACAGGCATCAAAATCAATTACAATTTTGCATGCTATTTTCCTGAAGAACCTATCAACAATTAAGCCAACTAAAATGAATATAATTGCGATATGCGAAAATCTTTTTATATATCCAAAATCACTTTGATTTACGATTGCAGCTATGGACATCAACAAAAGAGAGCAAAAGGATATTTTACCCAAGTGTCTTGTAACAAAAACGTAAATTTTTGACTGAGTTAGGGTAATTATATTTTTTTCTCTCATCCAGAATCCAATATATTAACAGTAAACAATTAACTCCAAAACTATTTTGTGATGGCCGATACTCCAAAGAAGAGGTTCCTCGAATTCTGATTCAACCACTCATTCTTGTTTAGCTGTAGCAAAATTTATCTGTCAATATTTAATTTATTTCTTATTTCTTTGCCTGGCCCCCAGATATTACACAGAATACCCCATTCAATTTTTTTAACCCGGTTAAGACACTCAAACAGTTTATTGTTTTGTAAATCTTTATAAAAAATAGTCCTGTCATGTAATCTGAATATGACATAACCATTAATACGTATTGTATCTAATTTACTAAAAGACGCTTCAATCAATTTATTACTCCGATACATATGGAATTGAATTTTTTGAGCAACCAAATCAATAGATATTTTATAAGCAAATTTTTTTTGAATCATTACAAATATAAACATTAGTACAATACACGAGAAAACTACTTCCAAATAACCGTTTAAGCTTAGTTCTCCTTTAAAAACGAAAAAAAACGGTACCATTAGAAAAAAAACTAAAATCTTCTCTAAATGGTTACCTAAAAATTTTTCTGATTTTGGAGCATCGAATGTATATATTTTTTTCCGATTATACGATATCATTTCATCTATCCTGGTCCTAGTTAGAAACCGCTGTTTTTGAAAAAAAGCTTATATAAGTAAGCCGTCTACAAATAGTTTGCTTAGAGATTAATTTTACCAATCAATTCCTAAGCCCCAACTAATAGGAGCTGTTATATTTGCAGTCGCAACCCCAACAGCAGCATTATTCATACCAACAGCAGCAGCAGCTCCCGATAGTGCACCACCCAATGCACCTGAAGTTGCTCCAATCAAAGCTCCTTTTTCAGCAGCTTTAATTATTTCATCAGTTGAAGAGCAAGGATCATTAAGCTTCTTCCCGAAGGCACCACCAAAAGCGCCACCCAATGCACCTGAAATAGCTCCTCCTATCATACCACCCAATGCGCTTGATGCTCCTGGCATAATGATACCTACCAAACTGCCTGCTGCTCCTCCAGCAATTCCGGAGGCCACAGCTGTCGCCATTCTACCGGATTGCATTCCACTTAAGAATCCACCATAGGCGCCTGCGACAGCACCTATTATGACTCCGGCTATTTCACCTGTTGGATCCACCAAATTAACCGGATCATTGAGGACATAGCCATAAAGATCAGTATCCCCACCTGCAAAGCCGATGGGATCTTTGGCAGTCCATCTGCCAATATCAGGATCATAGTCCCGGTAGCCAAACCTGACAAGGCCTGTATCACTGTCCAGCAGACCTCCGGCAAATCCAAAAGGTATTTCAAAGTCTGTGTCTGTGTCAGTGAGTATGAACCCAAAGGTGTCATATTCAATTTGTTTTACCATATTACCAGATGAATCTGCAACAGCCATGAGAGATCCAACCTGGTCATAGGCAAAATAATAGGTTGATTCTGGTTTTTCCATTGCCATGGGCATACGACCGTCTGCATACTTGAACCGCATTAGAAGACTGTCAGAACCATCGTAAACGGCAAGAAGCTTTGTTAATCCCTGCCACAGATATTTTCGGGTGACTGTTCCGTCTACCTTTTTAGCAATGCGCCTGCCATAGGGATCATGAAGGTATTCAATCAGGGTACCATCTTCAAGGGTGACGTTTAACAGCTCGCCACGGGAAGAATAGGTGTAATATGTGATTCCCGTGGTGGTTATTTTTGAGGCTAAAAATCCATCCTGATCATATAGAAAGCTTGTGGTACCGGCTGTCAGCAGGTGAGATTCATCATCGTATGTGCAGGTCAGGCCTGTGATATTTCTCAAGGTATTATCAGTCTGTGTTCGGGCACCATTAAGATCATAGGTGTATTCTTCAACCTTAATACCGTCCTTCTCAACCTCTTTAAGCCGGTTCATTGAGTCATAGGTGTACTTGTAAATAATAGTAGTGTCTGCAATGGTGCCTGCAATGGTTTCTGTCCTGGTTTTGATCCTGCCGTCATCTGACCTTTCGGTTACATCCCATGAATAAACTGTGCTGCCAAAGATAGAAACAGCTTGTGCATTTGTTTCACCATAGGTATTAAAGACCCTGTCAAGAATGATTGAATTATCAGACACCTGGTATGGAAAGCCTGTTTCATTAACATCCATTTCATTGTATCGGGATATGGTAAAATCTCCGGCCCCGATCAAAAGTCCGTCAAGGTCATAGGTAAAATCCTGGGTTGTTCCGGCATAGGTAAAAAAAGACAGAATAAAATCATTATTATAGGTATAATCCAATGTCTGATTTAACGTCCCTGCCAGGGTCAGTGAAGTCACAAGGCCTGCATCATAATCAAGGGTGATGGATTCTGAACCTTTGCTGATGGATTCTATCTTGTTTGAGCATGAATATGTATAATCAATATTGTCTTCAGGTGTCTGTATCTGCCATAATCGGGATTTATCATCGGTATCCATTGGATTGTCATAGTTCAGGATAATAGCCTTGCCTGATGGAAAATTCTTTTTGACCAGACGTCTGTCTTTATCATACTCATAAGAATAGCTTCCGCTTAAAGGTGTTGTATATAGACTATTGCTATTGACCCTATTATACCCGAACAGGTGGTCAACGCTGAGTTGAGTGGTCAGAACAGTCATGTTTCCATTTTCATCATATGCATATCCAATGCCTGATCCATCGGGTCTGTCAATATAGGTGACCCTGCCCATGAGGTCATTAGTAAAGGTTGTTGTTGTATTCAGTGGATCTGTTATGGATGATAAGAATCCATTTTCATCATATATAAATGATGTTTCACGTGTGCCCGTTATTATGGTATCCGGCCTGCCACTGATAAAAAAGGAATATTCGGTTTTTTCAAGCCCTGGCACGTAATTACTTATGGTTGCCAATGTATCCGGGTCATAAACTGCTGTTGCTTGTCTGCCTTCAGGAGATATAATAAGCCTCTCGGATTGGAATACGTTATTGACTATGGTTAAACTTTTATTATTTAAATCAAAGGTCTGTATGATTCGATCTTTGATCCCGTCAGAGTTGGTATCTTCATAGGTCTTATTGAAGTCAATTGTTCTAGTCAGTCCTGATAGTGTCGTTTGAGACATTTGTTTGACATATTTATACTGATATTCAGTATCCAGGTCATATAGAAATTCCAGATTCATCCCGCATGCCAGGGACTTGTTGGTAGTCAGCCCGTCTGCAGACTCCGTAAAAAAAGTCTGCCCGCCTGCGGGACTGGTGATAGTTGATGTATAAGCACCAGTGGAAAGGGTGTGATCCAGGTAGGTTGTAAGGTTGCCTTCAGCCGTGAGTACATTGATAAGGATATCACCGTTTCCCTGAACTGTTCTTGTGTAGTTCCAATGGCCGTCTTCTTCATCCAGAGAGTCTGTTAACCTCCCTTGTGAATCAAAAATATGGTCAAATCGATTCCCGCCCGGATCGATTTTAGCGGTCATAAGGCCTTCACTGGTATATTCGAAATTATAAAAACTGCCATCTGCATTGATGATTTGTGTGAGATGATTATCAACTCCAATGACCAGGTCAGTTCTTATGCCGTCAGGCGAAACAATTGCAGTGGGAACGCCGTTGGCATCTCTTTCAATATTGATCTGTCTTTCGAAACGGTCACTAATGGAAATAAGGGTATTATCCTCATCATACTCAAACTTACGAAGCACAGCGCCTGTATCAAGATCTATAGTTTTCTGATGATGTCCAAGCCTGGACATTATATGCCCAAGGCCATTCTCTTCAGAAAAAATCATCTCATCTGATTCTGTTCCATGTATAGTGTGAAACGCAACCTTACGAACTCGGTTATTATTAGTATCGGCAATGTAAAGATCCCCTGTTGAATCCACATAAATGCCTTCAGGAAAGGAAAAACTTGCTTTTGTGGCAGGCCCGCCGTCACCGCTGTAACCATTGGTACCATTCCCTGCCACAGTGGTTATAATGCCATAGGTATCCACCTTGCGAATACGGTTGTTACTTGTGTCGACAATGTAAAGGTTCCCTGTTTGATCCACGTAAATGCCTTCAGGCGAATTTAAAGTTGCTTGTGTCGCAATCTCGGCGTCACCGCTGTAACCGGGAGTTCCATTCCCGGCCACTGTGGTAATGATACCGCTTATGTCCACCTTGCGGATGCGATGCATTGCAGCAATGTAAAGGTTCCCTGATGAATCTACGAAAATACAATCAGGATTCTGAATTATTGCCTGGGTTGCGAGCCCACCGTCTCCAATGCCATTCTGCCAATTTTCACTTCCAGCCACAGTGGTGATGATGCCATTAGTATCCACCTTACGGATGCGGTGATTCCAATTGTCGGCAATATAGAGGTTGCCGACAGCATCAATTGCAAGGCCGCTTGGAGAGTTAAGGCTTGCGTCAACGGCAGGCCCGCCATCACCTGTAAAACCGGAAAATCCATTCCCGGCCACTGTGGTAATGTAACCATTGGTATCTATCTTGTGAACCCTATGGCAAGATGAAAGATAGAGATTGCCTGCTGAATCCAGGCAAACTCCTTCTGGATATAAAATTTGTGCGTCAACTGCAGGTCCGCCATAACCTCCACAGGATGCCGAAGATGCATTGCCGGCCAAAGTGGAGGCGTTACCGTTTGTATCAACCTTACCAATTCTATGTAAAGGCGTTGAGGAAATGTAGAAGTTTCCTGATGAATCCATGGTAATGTGATTGGGATTGGGAGCCCCTAATTGTGTTGAGATAATACCTCCAACATAATTTCCACCTTTTGTGCCGTCTCCTCTGAAAAGTGTTGGGCCTTTCATGCTGCCAAAATGATGGGTGGACAGGGTCCAACCCTGGGCAAGGACCCCTCCGCCATTAACAATTACCTGAGAATCCTGATAAAGTAAGATATCACTTTGTTTCCAAACAATCATATCCTGCCTGCCTGTGATAAAAGTAGGAGTATCACCAAACTGGGCAAATGCCTGGGCAATATCTGAACTGCTTTTATAGTAAATCAGGTCATATTTAAATCCAATAGTGATATGCGCTTTTATTGGACTGTTAACTAATTTGCCTAAACTATCAAATCCATCCCAGGTAAACTCTGCCGTCTGGTCAGGCAAAGGATCCAAAATCTTTTCAAAGACCCTGCCTGCTACATTCATCTTGACGATAATACCTTTGAGGCTTTCAGGTATAGTATCACCGCTGGCAGGGATCAAAATCACGGTCTTATAGCCTTTAACCCGGCTGCTGGTATAATGAAGCATCATATCAGTTCCGGGAACCGGAATCTCCTCATGAAAAATACGACTGCGTTCTTCAACAAAAGAGCTGTTATAATTCTCGCAATCTCGGTTTTCCTTTTTTTGCAGGTCTGCATCAGGCGAAGCTATCGGGTTGGGGTCAATGGCATCAAGGGGCGGGCCATATGGCCAGTTGAAGTCCCAGGGGGAGAAGTGGGATATGGCAACACGCCAGAAAGTGTCACCGGGTTTATATATTGCCCCATCATCCAGACCTGTTACCTCATCATTGAATGAGTCGTTATTGTTGAGATCGTTAGGATTACCGTCGCCAGTTGTATCAATGGCATCGACTATGCCATCATAGTCAGTATCGAGTAATTTGACAACTATACCATTGTCAGACGGTTTCCAGACCCCTTCATCGCGGTCATAATAACCCACGGGCACAACCTCGCCTACATCAAACCCAAGAAAGTTATTAATCCAGGTGATGACGGGTTTTTCAAACCTTACTCTTTGAACTCCATCCACGGCAAATTCAGCGCAATAGGTATATGCGGAGTTGGGGGGCAGGATGGCCGGCATGGTTTCGGGAGTTGTAAACTCAGTGGCACGGGTGGTTATAGTGGCCAGTGCCTTGACATCTTTGCCCTCTTCATCTACCAGATAGGCCTGATTGTCTCCCGTAAAAATCATGGTTAAAGCGCGGCTTCCAAATTCATCCGTCACTTCTGAACTCTGATGTGAGATTATTGTATTATGATTACCATCAAAAGTAAGCGTTGTGTTTGCTGTATCCTCGGTGATCATCGTAATGGTATCGGCAACAGCAATATCATTCCATGGAACAACAGCTTGCCTGTGAACGGTAATCAGTCCTTGTTTCTGATAGGCAAGAGTCATTGTATTTTCGCTTTCAACAGGTATGAAAAATTGCCCTGCGGCATTGGTGTTGACTGTGCCATATTCAGGAAAACCATGAACTATTACAGAGACATCTGCAATAGGAAAACCGTTTATATCCTGTACCATACCTGTAATTAAGGCAAACCGTTTAGGATCGTATTCGTTCACTGCCGCATCCACCGGTATCAGATCCTGGTACTGCTCACCAAATGATCCTTTTTGGAGTGGTTCGGGATTGCCCATGACCTTTACAACTGCCTGTGCTCCGGCAGACCCTGTGGTTCCCGTAGCCGAAATGGTATAAGTGGTTGTAATTTGGGGAGAAACCAAAACTGATCCATTTAGGGATACAGAACCGATTCCATTATCAATATACACGCTCTGGGCATCTGTGGAGGTCCAGTAGAGTGTGGCCGCTTCCCCTGAAATTATAATTTCGGAGCTTTGACTAAAGGTTATGCCAGGTGGATCATTGATGGGATTTATGGTGATACTTATAGTTGAAATTTCAGAATCTGCTTTGCCATCGTTTACCAGAAAGGTAAATGAGTCTTGTCCATGATAGTTAATGTCCGGGCTGAAGTTAAGATATGGTGCGGTGCCTGTAATAATTCCATGTGCTGGACCTGAGACAATCTTATATGTAAGGGGATCATTATTGGGATCAAATCCCGTCAGGGTAATAGCCACAATAGTATCTTCATTAGTTATCACAGACTGGGCATTTGCCACAGGAGCACTATTTGCGATTGTCACAGTTACATTGTCTGTTTTGGTGACTCCCTGGCCTGTGGCAGTTATGGTATATGTAGTGGTCTTTGTTGGAGTTACACTCATCGTACCATTCAATGAAATATTGCCGATCCCCTGATCTATGCTGACAGAATCAGCGTTGCTGGAGCTCCATTCAAGGGTTGATGATCCATTGATAAATATGGTTTCAGGATCAGCGCTAATACTAACCATGAGTTCAGGTGCATTACCATCCGAGACCACTAAATCCACAGGAAAGCCTATTATCACTGATTTTTCCGGTTGCGGGTCCTGGCTGACTACATCGCCGGCTGGAACTGTGTTATTGTAAGCTGTGGTTATGGTGCCAACTGATAAACCGGCCGAGACTATCTCGGCTTTGGCATTATTCAATGAAAACCCGATCACATCAGGTGTTATTACCATGGGAGGACTGTTTGTCTGAAAGGAAAAGCTGGAACCTTTGTCCATACGTATTTTTTTTGCATATACTGAGCCTTCCAGACGGCTGTTTCGTTCAAATTTTACATCATCATTCGGCGCAAAAAGCCTGCCTCTTACTATGGCATATTTTTTGATCTTTACATCCTTGAGAACATTTATGATGATATCTTGTGCAGTACCAGATCCAGCAGGTTCTATACGAATCCGACCTGAATTGCCGATCTCAAATTTCTTTTCCACGTTAAGGGTGACCTGTCCTTTAGAAAGATCTACCACCACGGAAGCATCACGACTGATAAGCAGTTTTTTTATATAATAGGTTCCGCTTGAAAGACGCAGCTTAGCCAGTTTTTTAACCCTTACATTATTATAAGATCCCGGCATAAGGATTTGTGAACCCTTTTTGGGCACATTTATATCAGGCCCATTTGCTGAAAACGATAGCGTGGGAAGTGCGATTTTTAAAAGGCTTGCCTGTTCATTTGTGGTTCCCAGTACTATCAATTGGCCTTTGCCATGGAGTTTCTTATTGGTAGTGATGTTTCCGTTAATGGTGATGTCGCCTTTGATGTCAATTTTGCCTATGGCGCTAAGGTTCCCTGTAATGGTTCCACTTACTTTTTTCCCAATCATTATCTTGTTGTTTGAGCCCACATGACCAACAGAGGCTTTTATTTCCTTAAGCTTGACTTCTTTTTCAGCGTAAAGAACAAAGTCGTTAAGCAAAGGATTTTCTGCTGCGAATGCGGAAAAAGGTATTGAAATAATAAAAACAAAAATAATCGGAATAATGGCTGATATGCCAAAAAGGATATTCTTCATAACATGATTCTCCTAAGATATGCTTGTTACAAAAATTAATATATACCTTAAAATAATCAGCTGGTTATCGGATGGAAAGGACTATGCGTTGTCAATTGTTTCCAAATACTATAATTATGGAAGAATCCTGGATCGTAACACTCACAATAGGGTCTGTTCAAGAAGTCAACAAATTATTTTCGGCAGGTATTAGAATCTACATCCTGATAATTTCTATCCGCATATCCTTTTTTCCAACTGCGTGTAAATTTGAGAGAATTTACTTTCGCAACATACCAGGACAAATATTAGCTGTCAATTGCTATTATAGCGATTTTTCAAAATAACTTTTTGCCTGAAGCCATTTTTTGATTTCTTTTTGGATTGTCAATTACATCCAAGACGGCTTGATACAAGTATTTTTACGTAATGCCCCTTCTCCAACCTGGCAGTTGTGAATTTAATTTTCTTTACATGATTCATAATTGCTGCTAAAAAATTATTTATTAAACTCTGATTCAGAACCTGCAACATTTCACTGGGTTTCTTATTATATGTACTTAGATATCAATCTATTGAAAGAAATACGGGCAACCGGTTAATTACTTGTGAGGCTAAAAATGAAAAAAGACGGTGGATTGATTATAAACTGGCAGCTTCATCATCTGAGTTTACCGGATATAGAGGGATTCAAAGAGGAATTCCAGACTAGTTTCCCCGGCGTTTTGCTTGATCCTGGACCTCTGAAGTTCAGTGGTACTGTTGTTGAAGATTCAGCCGGCAGATATAAACCTGGATGGCATATGATCTCATCGTATATCTGTTCGATTGATCGAAAAAGAGGAATTATTGAAACAATGAATACCATTTACAAAGTTATTGATGAGGGCAATGATGAACTGCCGGATATGGGTAACGATATTTTAAATATTTTATACAAAGATCCCAAAAAATAATAGCGGATAAATCTGTGCAAATATTGGAAAGAACTGTTTTGGAAAAAAAATTTTCCGAATTTAAAGGTGTTGACCGGTTAATATTTGTTAATCAAATTGCATATAATCAGAGAACTGCCAAGCAAAGGGCAAGCGATGCATATTTTCATCAAAATTTTAAAAATGATGGGAATATGCATCAGTAAAATCCTGATCCTCAAAATAAATCCCCGTATGTTAAAGGACTTCAAGGGTGCTGTATTTAAAAATTGCCACCTAAGGCCTTGTAATATCATATCAATTTTATAATAAATATCTTTAAATCGTTTTGGTTGATCTGAAAATAAATATTTTGGTACGTCTGTTGCAGCTCTGATTTCATCGTACTTTATTAATTTGAAACTTTGTAACCGGCATAGGGTTCAGATAAAAATGTGCCAGAAAGGATTTTAAATGACAACAACATTACCGAGTCAGGCCCAGATTGTAATCATTGGCGGCGGGATCGTCGGGTGCAGCACTGCCTATCACTTAACCAAAATAGGATTCAAGGATGTACTTTTGCTGGAGCGTAAAGAACTCGGCTGCGGCACCACCTTTGCCGCAGCAGGATTGCTGGCCCAGTTAAGGCAGAATCAGGAGATGACCAATTTGGCAAAATATGCCACTGAACTCTATTCCACCCTGGGGGATGAGACAGGTATGAATATCGATTTTTTCAGGACAGGCGCCATCGGTGTCTGCCAGACCAAAGACAGGCGACTGGAGTGGCTTCGCGGTGCTGCCATGGCAAAGGCCTTTGGTATTGAAATGCATGAAATCGATCTCAAAGAAGCGGAAGATATGGTTCCCGGAATGAGTACAAAGGGATTGAAAGCTGCCTTTTATCTTCCCAATGACGGCCAGGTGGATCCCATCGGTGCGACCACTGCACTTGCCAAAGGGGCAAAAATGGGCGGAGCCGTCATCGTTGAAAACTGCAAGGTCACTGATATTAAAACAGCCCATGGAGAGATTACAGGGGTTGTCACGGAACACGGTGAGGTGAAATGTCAGTATCTCATAAATTGTGCCGGTATGTGGGGGCGCGATATCGGTAAAATGGTGAATGTCAGTATTCCCCTTCATGCGGCAGAGCACATGCACGCCATTACCATGCCCATTAAGGGGTTGAAAAAATATTTCCCGACAGTCCGGGATTTTGACGGGGTTACCTATTTTAGAGAGGAATCCGGTGGAATCCTTCTAGGAGGATTTGAAAAGGTTGCCAAGCCCTGGGGAATGAAAGGAATCCCTGAGGATTGGAAATTTACTGAACTGGCAGAAGACTGGGATCAGTTTGAAGTATTTATGGAGTGTGGCTTTGAACGGTTTCCCGTGCTGGAAGATGCAAGAATCAGACACCTTGAAGTCTGTGCCGAAAGCTTCACCCCTGACAATGCCTTTATGGTGGGCGAAGTGCCGGGCGTTAAAAATTTCTTTGTGGGATGCGGAATGAACTCTGTCGGTATTGCAGGTTCTGCGGGAACAGGCCGTGCGATTGCACAATGGATTTCTCAAGGATATCCTGAAGAACAGCTCTGGCCCGTTGATGTCCGAAGGTATTTTCCCTGGCAAAGCAATTCCAAATACCTTCATGACAGAGTGATTGAATCGGTCGGTATTCTCTATGAACACCACTATCCAAACCGTCAGAGGACCACGGCCCGACCGGTTATCTGTTCACCAGTACATGACCGCCTCAAGGAAAACGGCGCCTGCTTTTCCATGATTGCCGGCTGGGAAAGGGCGGACTGGTTTGCACCCGAAGGCGTAGAACCTGTTCATCAATATGATTGGAAATCTCCAAACTGGCTGCCTTACCAGGAGGAAGAGCACCTGGCAGTCCGGCACGGGGTGGGCATGTATGATTTGAGTTCCATGGGAAATCTATGGGTCCAGGGTAAGGATGCACCGTCTGTTCTGCAATACCTTTGCGCCAATGACATAGATGTTGAAATCGGCAAGGTCATATATACTCCCATGACAAATGACCGGGGCGGATTTGAGACGGATGTGACGGTAACAAGGCTGGATCGAGAGACCTTTTTTATCGTCACTGCCGCCGGTACGACCATCCGGGATCTGGATTATATCAAACGCCGGATCCCAGAGGATGCTCAATGTACCATCACCGATGTTACCCATGGGTATGCCATGCTTGGCGTCATGGGACCAAAATCCAGAGATCTTCTAAAGGCCCTTACAAATGCTGACCTTTCCAACCATACTTTTGCCTACGGTACTGCACAAACCATTGACCTTGCCTATGCAAGGGTGCTGGCCGTGAGAATGTCCTATGTCGGTGAACTGGGATGGGAATTGTATATCCCGTCATTTTTTACGGTTCCGGTTTTTGATGCCATCATGGAAGAAGGAACCCGGCATGGCCTGAAACTGGTTGGAATGCAGGCAGTGAATTCGCTCCGGCTTGAAACAGGATTCCGGCACTGGGAGTCGGACATTACACCCGATGAAAACCCTTATGAAGCGGGCCTGGGGTTCGGTGTCAAACTCCACAAGGGGGATTTTATCGGGAAAGCAGCACTTGCTTCACAAAAATCAGCTGCGCTTACCCGCAAGCTTGTCATGTTCACACTGGATGATCCAGAGGTCATGCTGTATGGAGGTGAGCCCATTTATCGGAATGGGGAATATATCAGCACAACCACATCCGGGACCTATGGGTTTGAAGTCGGAACAGCCGTTGCCATGGGGTATTTGAAAAATCCCGATGGCATCACCCTGGAGTGGATGAAACAGGGGAAATACGAAATTATGGTTGAGGGAAGACCGGTTCCCGCCACCCTGGTTTCAGGTTCTCCTTATGATCCTGAAAATCTGCGGGTTAAAATGTAAATATGTCGTGTTTTCACAACGCTGCCGGACAGGATGAATCAGCTTCCAAAATGTAAAGTTATTTTTGAGTGGACCCTAAGGGTTTAACCTGGCAAGCACCCTGACAACCACCTTACCTGAAAAAACCCTGGCAGCACGCAACTGCCGGGCAGTTTTTGAAGCAAGTACGGGATAAAATCTTTTGACATTTTTAATAAGTTCATTGTAATGTCAAGAAAAAGGGGTCTGATGGGGTGATAAAAACGCAAAAATTATTGCGCGATACCCCGTGACAAGCACTTGGGGCATGATATAATGGAATTTCAAAAAATAGATCTTAAAGACACAAATATCACTGATATTTTCAGACTGGAAGATCTCCAGCAACTCCAGGATGCTTTTTCAAAGGCCAATAATATTGCATCCACCATTACTGATCTTGAGGGTAATGCTATCACAGAACCCAGCAGCCACACCACTGTGTGCGCCCTGGTCCGCAAGACAAAAAAGGGCCTTGATAAGTGCAGAAAATCGGGCAGAACTCTTGGACTCATGTCCCTGAAACAGGAACAGCCCTCTTATATGAAATGCCAGAGCCTGGGATTTTTTGATGCAGCTGCCCCCATTGTTATCGGCGGGATTCACATGGCCAACTGGCTCATCGGCCAGAACTGCATCGGGGATGTGGATGAAGACAGAATTGTCTGCTATGCCGAGGAAATAGGCGCAGATAAAGAACAAATGCTTCAGGCTTTTAGGCAAATGACTGTTATTTCCGAAGAGGAATTCAAGCAAAAACTTGATTTTCTCTGGCTTCTGGCACACCAGATAGCTGTATTGTCCTACCGGAACTTAAGCTATAAAAAGATGGTAACCCTGCTGGAAAAGTCCCAGCTGCGGCTCAAGGAATATAAGGATAACCTAGAAAAAACAGTGAAACTCAGGACCCGGGAGCTGACCCAGGCCCTTGATGAAATCAAGCAGATATCAGTAAGAGACGGACTCACCGGCTGTTACAACCGCCGGTATATCAATGAACACTTTCCAAAGGAATTCAGCCGGGCCAAACGGTATAAAAACCCCATCTCCATCATCATGTGCGATATTGATTTCTTTAAAAAGGTCAACGATACTTATGGCCACCAGTGCGGCGATTATGTGCTCAAAGAGGTGGCTTTAGCACTCCAGTTATCCTTTAGAAAGGATATCGACTGGGTAGGCCGTTATGGGGGAGAGGAGTTCCTGATCGTTTTACCATTCACAAGTATCAGGAGTGCAGTCATTATTTCCGAGCGGGTTAAAAAAGCAGTTCAGGATTTGCCGCTGGAGTATGATAAAAAGCAGATGTCCGTTACTGCCAGTTTTGGTGTGAGCGGCATGGACCAGTGGGACTTGTCTGAAGACCTGACATGGGAGACCATTTTAAACAGCTCTGATATCTATCTTTACAAGGCCAAGGATGAGGGCCGCAACCGGATTGAGTTCGGCCCTGCCATGAAAAAATAGGGTTGTTTTGAACAAAAAGTAAACTCGCATATTTAATTGTCAGGGTCCCCAATAATTACTATAGGGCCCATTGATCCGGTGTACTGTTTTTAAACTTTTCAGGCATATTAAAAAGGCCTGCATTACAAACAAGGGCAATCATTTCTTTTGTTTTTTCCATTCCCATATTGTTCATCATTGTAAAGGGGCCCTGGGGCCACGCAAGGGCGGTTTTGATCCCCAATTCCAGATCAGCAGCCGATACAATTTCCTTTTGAACAAGATGGGTTGAAATGGTAAAGATGGTTCCTAAAAGGGCATCCATAACCTTCTGCCGGGCATTTTTATCTTCAACAATAGAGCCATCTTCAAGATTCCAGTTTGATCCGCTGTTAAAACAGGTTTCCAATTGTTCCGGAACTTTTGGGTATCCCACATCTGATTGGTTGAGATAGTCATACATGGAGTTTGCCGCATGAAAGGCTGTTCCCAGTCCCGACATGTTCTGGACCCACATGATACCGAACCTCACACCCAAAGCTTGTTTTGATATATCATCCAGGCTGGCTACATTATAATCTCCGTAAAAAGAATTCAATACCATATAGCTTGATATGAATACGGGGTTAATGGCAAACCCCGGGAAATCCTTTACAGAAATGACAGTTTTTTTGTTTTTTAAAGCAAATTCATTAACGGCATTAAAGGTGTCATCACTGGTCTTTTTTTGCCGGATGACTTCCACAAGACGGTTCACGTTGGCTGGAAAAAAATAATGGAGACCTGCAGTACGGGCAGGGTTTGAAACTTTTTCCATAACTTTTTCAATGAGGAAAGTTGAAGTATTGCTCACCATTATGGTGTCTTCAGGGCAAATATCAGACAATTCCCCAAATATTTTTATTTTCAGCTCCAGATTTTCAACTGCTGCCTCAATGATAAGATCACATGCTTTTAAATCTTCATATTGCGGGGTCCCTTTTATTCTCCCTGCAATCTCATCCATATCTTCCTGGGTGATCTTGTTTTTTGCCACCCGTTTGTTCAAAGCCTTGATCACCCAAGTGTCATACATTGATTGAACAAGGTCCTTATTTAATTCTTTAAAAATGACATTATATCCTGAAGAGGCGGCATTAATACCAATGGCTGCTCCCATAACGCCAAATCCTATTATTCCGACGGTTTTAATTTCTTTCATTTTGTTTCTCCTGCTTGGCTCCCTGCCATATATCTAATTAGTGTTTGGGTGAAAACTCACCCATCTACTGCGTTGCATCAAAGGCCAAATAGTACGCCTCAAATTATTTTCCAACTTTAAGGACAAGCGCAGCTGAGGTATCACCTGCAGCACAGCCTGTAAAAAGAACATATCCCCCGCCTAATATGACTGCCTCTTCAATTCCTTCAATAATCGACCGCCCTGCTGTGGGTGCCTGGGGATGTCCGAACACCAATGAACTTCCATAATTGTTAAAGGTATTGATATCAAGATTCATCTGCTTTGACATATAAATATCATTGGCAGCAAAGGGATTATGGGTTTTGATTACTTTAAGGTCATCAACAGTCAAACCGGCTCTGTCCAGAGCCATAAGGGCAGCCGGTACAGGTGCCATGGGCATATGAGCCTTTTTGACCCTGGCATGGCCAAATGATATGATCTGGATTTCAATATTCTTATCATCGCTCAATTCTTTTGCTTTTTCCTGGTCAGTGACAATGAGCGCACAATGACCGTCAGCAGGGTGGGTCTGTGCGCCAAATGTAAGCTTCCCTCCTGGCAGGACAGGTCTAAGACCTTTCAGGCCTTCTGCAGTGGTTGGCATTATACCTTCATCTGAATCAATCTGAATGGTTTTTTTCTTTGACACCCGGATTTCAACGGGAAACATATATCGTTTTTGAAATTCTCTGTCATTGGCCAGGGAATCTTGATATTGCTCAGCCCGTCTTAATGCAGTTGCATCACACTCTTCCCTTGTAATTCCAGTCAGTTTTATGACATTTTCCGCTGTCTCGATCATTGCTCCGCCTGCCCATGGGTCATTGCCAAAATGGTCCATGACCCAGTTTTCTGAAATCACCTGTCCACCAGGTCCTTTGGGATTTGGCCATATGGTATGGGGTCCATTAGAGCAGCGATCAGTATAAAGATTATAAACCGTTTCCCAGGCCCCATTTTCCACACCCATGGCAGCTTGAAATATTCCCGTGGTTGAGGTTGAACAGGCCTGGCTTACCAGTAAGCCGGCTGTTTCTGTGGAGCCAATAAGTGCTGATGCCCATGGACCGCCATAAAAAAGAGCGGGTTGTCCAATGGTAACTCCCAGCATCAGGTAATCAAAAATCTTTGGATCAATATCTTTTGTGGCCAGCCACCTTTTTGAGGTTTGCGCCCCAAGTGTAATTGAATTTTCATTGGCAAGACTGCCCTGCCATCTTACAAATGGCGTGCTGTAATATCCTTTGTATGGAATAAAAGCTTTTTTTAACATGGTTCCTCCTAATTATTTGCCTATATAGTTTGGTTTTCTTTTGCCTGCACTGGAAAGTCCTTCCAGTGCATCCTGCGTTGAAAAAATTTCTTCTAAATGGGCAAGTTCAATTTCAATTGCATCTTTATTTGTTTTTCCCTTCTGAAGGTCAATTATATCATTGGCCATTTTTAATGCAATGGGTGCTTTTTTGCCCAGGATTTTAATAATGGATTGGGCAAATGATGGTTCAGCATCAGCTGTGTGGTTCCCCTTTATCAGTTCATTAAAATCAACATTGGAAAAAAAAGTATCAATATCTTTAAACCTTTCAGGCAGCAAAAATTTTTTTTCTTCTTTTTGCTCTCCTTTTAAAACCAGCTGCGTTATTGTCTCTTCCAGGTCGTCAGAAGAAACAAGATGGTCCACCATCCCAAGTTCCTTTGCATCTGACGCTGATATGGTTTTGCCTGTAAATACATAATATTTAGCCAGTGCATGTCCAATTTTCCCGGCAAGACGAGGCATGCCTCCCAATCCCGGATAGATGCCAATGGCCGTCTCTGGAAATGCCATGGAACCTTTGTCCGTTGCAATAATAGCCTGGCAGGAAAGAGCGAGTTCACTTCCCCCGCCAAGGGAGAGTCCATCTAAAATGGCAATTGTGGTTTTTTTACAATTTTCAATGGCCAGAAAAAGCTCGCTTGCTTTACGGGTAAATGCAATGATGTCGGAAAAATTTTTTTCCTGAATTTTTTGGATAAAAAATTTAATATCTGCACCTGCTACAAAAAATTTGCCCGCTCCCCTGATTACAATGGCCTTAACAGCCGGATCCGCTTCAGCCTTGTAAAATGTCTCTTCAAACTGGATCATCAATGGCAGGTTCAATGCATTCATGGCATTTGGCCTGTTTAGGGTAAGCGAAGCGATACCATTGTCCTGAACATCAAATATAACAAGTTCGGTATCTGGTTTCATTATACGTCACTCCTTTTTTTCAATACCTTTTCAATAAATCAATGGGCAAATCCTAGCGCCCCCCAAAAGCATCCGTGGAAATCCTTAGAACCGAATCGCCTGAATCCATAATTGAGTCCATCCTGCCCATGGTTATGGGGCCGATATTTTCAATGAAAAATCGAGCGGATTCCATTTGTCCCTGGTAAAAGGCTTTTCTCTTTTTTGGAGTTGCTTTGTCAAGTTGTTTTTGTGCCACATGGGCTCGCCAAAGTAGCATCCAGGCTAAAATAATATCTCCTGTGATATGGAGAAATGGCCCTGAAAGGGACCTGGCTTTAAGGATATCTGATGAGTGTTCAGGAGTTCGGCTCATGAGTTTGACCACTTTTTCAAACCTGGATACCATTTTTTCAAATTTTGCAGCCAATGGTTTAAGAGACTCCAGGTTTTTTGCTTCAGATAAGGTTTTTTCAATCTCAGTGATGAGGGTTTTAAAAAGACGGCCTTTTTTCATGGTTAATTTCCGGTTAAAAAGATCAATGGCCTGGATCCCGTTGGTTCCTTCATAAATGGTTGTGATGCGGACATCCCTGAGTATCTGCTCCACTGGGTATTCATTTGTATATCCATAGCCACCAAACACCTGGATAGCCATATCGCAAACTTTCACGGCCCGATCCGTTACATATCCTTTTCCAATGGGAATTAAAAAATCAATCAGGTTTTGAAATGTTTCTTTTTGGCTTTCATTATTTGTGACCTGTTTTTGATCCTGACAGAATGCAATATAAAACAAAATACTTCTCATGCCTTCGGTATATGCTTTCATTGTCAAAAGCATGCGCCTGACATCAGGGTGGTCAATGATACGAATCTGGTTATCTTCCCTATGGGTGCTTTTTATACCTGGAATTGAGCCCTGAACCCTGGTTTTGGCATAATTCAATGCAAGAAGAAATGATGATGATGCGCTTGCATGGCCCTGGGAACCCACAAGCAGTCTTGCATCATTCATCATGGAAAACATGGCATAAAGCCCTTTATTTTTCTCACCTAAAAGCGTACCCAGACATTCATACCTGCTGCCAAGAGACATGGAACAGGTCGGGCTTGCGTGCAGTCCCATTTTTTCTTCAATACCCGTACAGATGATATCATTTTTCTCACCGCATCTGCCTTTTTCATCCACATGGAAACCGGGCACCAGGAAAAGGGACAGCCCCTGGCTGCCTTCAGGTGCCCCTTTAATCCTTGCAAGAACAAGGTGAATAATATTTTTAGTCAAAGTGTGGTGGCCGCCCGTAATAAAAATCTTTGAACCACACAGGCTGTATTTCCCATCCGGCCTTGGCTCTGCAGTTGTTGAAATGCGAGTCAAATCCGATCCGGATTCAGATTCGGTAATATGCATGGCTGTGGCCCATTCGCCGGAATAAATTTTCTTTAAATACAAATTTTTCTGCTCTCTGGTGCCAAATTGTTCAATAACACAGCCCGCACCATGGCTTAATCCGGCTATCATAAACAAAGCAATGTTTGCCCCATTGATATAATCTCTTGCAGCAAGTGCAACGGACTTGGGCATGCCCTGTCCGCCCCATTCTTCGTTGGCTGTGGGAACGAACCATTCACCTGCCCTTAACAATTTCCAGACATGGTGGAACTCTTCAGGCAGAATCACTTCTCCATTTTCAAACCGGCACCCTACCTTATCCCCTATTGGGGAAGTGGGAAGAATTTCTTTTATGGCAAGATTGCGGGCTTCAGTGACCACCATTTCAATAACTTTCTGATTAAAATCTGAAAATTTTTTGGTTTCACTTAGTGTTTGCACCTTGAATTTCTCAAAAAGGAGAAAATCAAGGTCTGATCTATCTATAATAAATTGTGCCATATCATTCCCAAATTAATGTTACATTAAAAGCAATTATTCAGCTCTTACGCTTGAAACCGCCCTGTCTGATGGATATTTGTTTCGAGGTTATTCGCTTAACCTCCTGCAAATATCCATCAGACAGGGCTTTGAGGATAACTTTTTTTTAAAGGGCTGAACAATTACCATTAAAATTTGATTATTTTTACAGAGGATTTATTTTTTTCGTTCTGCCATAATATCTTTTTTAAAAACACATTTAAGGCCACCACTATGGTTCCGATCTTTTGGACGGCAAGATTAAAAAAACATTTTCAGACTTAGCCGTCCGCTCTTCTGGCTTCCTCACTTCTGATTTCCCGGCGAAGCAATTTGCCAACTTTTGATTTTGGCAGCATATCCCTAAATTCTATATATTGTGGAATTTTATAAGATACCAAAGTTTTCCTGCACCATTTTATCAGCTCATATCCCGTGATACCTTTAATATCTTCTTTTAATACTACGTAGGCCTTAATCCTTTCCCCGACCTTTTCGTCGGGAACTCCTATAACACATGTGCCTATAACAGCAGGATGCTCCTGCAGCACTGATTCAATTTCCGATGCAGACACTCGATATCCTTTATGTTTTATGGTGTCCACAGTTCTGTCCACAAAATACAGGTTCCCGTCTTCATCCATTTTCATTATATCAGCTGTTCGATACCAGGTCTTGCCATTTATCGTGACAAAGGATTTTTGGGTCTCCTCTTTTTTATTCAAATAGGATGTAACCATTTCTTTGGAATGCACAAGCAGTTCTCCTGGATCACCTGGCTTTTGAGGATTCATCACAGGATCCACAATCATTATTTTTTTACTGGGAACAAGCCGTCCAACGCTTTTTGGAGGGTTTTCAATATCCACAGGACACATCACAACTCCACCGCAGGTCTCTGTTGCCCCATACCCCTGGTAAATGCATTTTCCAAATTTCTCCTGCCACCTGCGCCCTACTTCCACGGGCAGCACATCTCCTGCACTATACCAATAGTCTACAGAACTTAAGTCATATTGATCCAGGCGGTCATGCTCCAGCATCATCCGGTAAAGCGCTGGAACCCCGATCATGGATCGCACTTTGAAACGATAAATCGCTTCAAAAGTGGCATCCATATTAATTTTAGGCTGTACCAATAAAGCGCCACCAACAAGTAGGGTTGCAAGACTGCAGGTCTGCCCCAATATATGAAAAAGAGGGGCATTCCCTAAAATAATATTTTCCGAAGGAGGAATGATGGGCTCACTTGTTAGAATCTGTTCTATTGCTGAAACAAGGAACAAGGCGTGGGACATGGGAACGCCTTTTGGAAATTTTGTTGTTCCGCCTGTATATAATATCTGTGCTGTTTTATCTGGGTCATCCTCTAAAGGTGGAAGATTTGGCTCTTTATATTTGGACAAGAGTCTTTTTAATGAATATATATGTTCTCCCGTGGCCACATTCCCTTTTGGTATAATATTATAAAGTCTGCCAAAGGTCTGTTTCCAAAAGGGTAAAAGATCTCCCATCCTGACATAAATGGTTCTTTTAATCCCAGTGGTTCCCAGCACCTTTTGAACATAGCCAAAGTTGGTATCTGCACAAATGATAACAGATACAGAACTATCATTGGCAATATAATCCAGATCATGGGGGGTGTAGATAGGCGTAATGGGAACACACACGCAACCGATTCTCTGAACAGCTAAAAAACTAACCACCCATTGAATACTGTTGGGAATGTAAATCATTATCTTATCACCGGATTTTACATCTAAATCCAATAATGCCGCTGCAAATTTTTCAGCCATTACCTTTAAGCTATGATAGGAGAATTTCGTTCCAAGGTAAATCACAGCCGTCTTTTCAGGATATTGATCGGCTATAGAATTAAACGCTGAAAATATATTGTTTTCTTTTAAGATTTTCATGGCTCAGACTCCAAAATATGCAGCTTTGATTTCAGGATTGTTCATTAATTCTTCACCAGTCCCGGAAAGGGACAGCATTCCGTTTTCCACAACATATCCCTTATCAATCATAGGAAGAACAGGACGTGCAAATTGCTCACTTAAAATAACGGTAATTCCACTGGATTTGTTTAAGGCCTTGATGGCATCCACCACACTTTTTTGCATGATCGGACTTAATCCCAAAAGTGGTTCATCTAAAAGCAACAATTCAGGCTGAACAATCAATGCCATACCAATCGCAAGCATTTGCTGTTCTCCGCCGCTTAAAAATCCAGCTTTTCTTTTTTTGAGTTTGATTAAAGCAGGGAAGAGTTCAAAAACATATTGCATTGTCTTTTTAATTTCTTTTCGGGTTCTTAAATATCCTGCAATTTTCATGTTTTCCAAAACACTGGATTCCGGAAATATAGGATGCCGTTCTCTTGATAAAACGATTCCCATTTTAACCCTTTCTTCAGGTTTCAAATAGGTGATATCCTCATTTTTATATAAAACCTTGCCATACACGGAAATTCTTTCCCCGCCGCGTCTTTTTTCTTTTATCTGCATGTCGATTATAAGACCTGACAAGGTATTCATAAGGGTTGTTTTCCCGGCAGAATTGGAGCCGATAATCCCCACAATTTCACCTTTGTTCACGGTGAGATTCAACCCATTTACGGCCAGTGCATTCTCGAAAAAAACCATTAATTCTTTAACTTCAAGCATTTTTTTTCTCCGGGTTTACGCCTCGGTTCCAAGATAGGCGT
>Ga0233429_1002003_pt1 | contig 22191 bp, 20 predicted proteins | sample SI_118_April2016_3_FD_179879 | JGI IMG/M metagenome (GOLD analysis project Ga0233429, IMG submission 179879) | Seawater microbial communities from Saanich Inlet, British Columbia, Canada - SI_118_April2016_135_MG | ecosystem: Environmental > Aquatic > Marine > Inlet | place: Canada: British... | reverse complement strand
AATTGTCAATTAAAATAATTGATTTCTTAGCGCTTCTAACCAGATCAGAAACAAATTTGTAAGCATCAAAAATCTGACCGTTAAAGAATATTCCCTGCTTTACTTCTTTATTTTCAATTGCATCAAACACTTTCTCAAACTTTTCATCATGCTCTAAAAGTTTTTGTTCAGTTTTATCTATTCTTTGGAATAATTGCGCATTAGTTAGCAAAAACTTTCGCATGGAAACAAAAGCCCTCATTATTTGAATATTTACTTCAATGGCCTTTTTACTTTTTAATACACCAGAAAGAGTTGCTACGCCTTGTTCTGTAAAAACAGAGGGGAATTGGGAGGAATACTTTAAGTTTTGGAGGTGGTCACAATTTGTGACCAGTTCATTTTTCTCACTCTCTGTTAATTGAAACATGAAATCTTTAGGAAATCTTTCGATATTCCTTTTAACAGCTTGATTTAATACTTTTGTTAAAACTTCATAAAGAACAGCCAAATCACTATCAAGCATGACTTTTAGTCCCCTAATAGTATGGATTTTATCTTTAATTGAATTCTTTGAAATCATTAGTTCATTATTCATTTAATATTAAAAGGCAAGGCAGTTTATATGTTTTGTCCGCACCTGTCCAGTGGGTAGTGGGTTTATTAGAATTATAACTTAAAAAAGGTTATATTAATTCCACTTTAGCATCTCTCTTTCAAACGCTTCGTATTGTTTTTGCTCAAATTCATCAGGGTCACCAATACATCTAGTTTCTACAAAAATCTTATTTTCATCATAAATGTTCCAAATAACATATTTATGTGTTTTTCCAATATCCCCTTCTTCTGTGATAATTGTCTTTACTATATATGCATTAACTGTGCCACCCAACATCCCAAATTTGTATCCCCCACAATAATATTGATTAAGGTTTTCACCTTCTTTAGTTCCTTTTCTGCAAGTAGCATCTCCTTTAACGGTCCATCCATCATGCGATTTGCCCTGAATACTTAATCCAAAATAACTATTTTCCATTGGAACATTAATTTGTGGACAACTAGAGACAAGAGTTTTTGAAAAACTTTCCTTAATCGAATTAATAAAAGTCTCTATCACATTTCCAGAACTAACACTTAAATTATCTAAAGTGTCTTGAGAAGACGTAGTCACCACATTACCATTTGCAAAAAACAAAACACTTAGAATTAGAATGACAAAAACCCATATTTTTAATCCTCTTAATCTAGATAAATGTAATGTGTGTACTAAATATGATGAAACAACTAAGCCAACTCCAATAATTATTGCGTTAAGATAAATATTGCTAATATTTAATGCGTTATTCATCAACGTAAATAGCCAAATTGCAATTGAATTTGTTGCTATCCAGAATGCAAACTGTGAATTTATAACAAACTTTTTTTTGCGAGTAAATGTTTTATAAATATTAGCTAAAAAAGTGACCCCTAATCCAAGAAGTAATAATTCTATAAATTTACTTTGAACATTAAGCATATTAACTACAAATGAAACAACAAGTACCGATAAAGCATGTAAGAATATCCAAATAACTGCCCACTTAACATTCATTTTAAGAGGAATATATATTAAGGTGATATTTAAATCTTACCTAAAAAGATACACTTAAATCTCATTTAAATATTTTCCAGAGGTTCTTGGATCTTGATTCTTTGATAAAAATAACTGGTTGAAGTTCAGTCTTTCAAACAGTGGGGCCTCTTAAAAGATTATCTTAAAAGAAATTGGTCCACTTTTGTAAAATATAATAATCCCCATACCAAGATTATTCCTGTTGGAATTGCCCAACCACCTATCACGAGAGATTTTTCAATCAAATAACTACTCAACCCTATGGCAAATAGTATGATTGTTAAGATCAAGGTTTTCGGGCCTCTCTTGTTAAAAAATTTTTTGATTTTACTTGTTTTTTTAATCTAAATCACCTCACCCAAAATGACTTTATTTTATCCCAAAACGATTTTATTTTTGGTTCAGCCCTTTCTTTAATCTTTTTATCTGGATTGTAATTATCTCGCATAAATTGTTTTAACAAACTTTTACTTTTTATAGTAATATGTCTGTTTAATGCCTGCTTTCGATTCAATAGTCTTCTTTGCATGAAATCATATTCTCTAAGAATCTTTCCACGTTTAAGCAAAGTGACACGCATAACGATATGAGAATATCTTGGTTTAGGTAACCTCATAACATATTTTTTCACTTGGTTAAATTTTTCAGGAGACATTTTCATAGCTAAAGTAGAATGATAACCAAATTTATCTTTATCTTTATTTTTGTCATTAGGTTGAACTTGACAGTAACTTTTAATATTTTCAACCAACTTAATTCTAAAATCATTTAATCTTGTACTAGCATCAATGTTTGCATAAACTACTCGATTATTATCAAATGTGCCAAACCCATTCACTACAAATTTCATCTGTTTTGTTTCAGAACATATTTTGGCAAAATCATAAATTAGACGTCTTTCATTTGTAGTTTGGCTAATACAAACTAAAGAAATGTGTGAAACTTTCTTTCCCTTCCCAATTTTAAATTTTCTATAAATATTATAGATGATTTTCTGTAAATGGGTTTTTACTTTCCTTGATTGAAATCTAAATTCTATAAGATATGAGGCCATTTTACGATTTTTTCATTTTATTTTAATCATCTTCATTTCCCTGCTGTAAAACATTCACTAATTCTAAAAAAAGGTTCTCTATATCTTTAAAACGACTTTCAAGACAATCAAAACGGTTCATCAGCGATTGTCCAGATTGTTGCTGTAAAGGAATGATTTCATACATTTCCTCTTCTTCTTTAATTTTTTCTTTCTTAGCATCTTCTTTTAATTTGTTATAATACCAATCTTCTTCCCAATGGAACCGATACAACTCTCTTTTATAATTAAAGTGGACACTCAAACCAACTAATTTTTTCTCAGAACCTTCTTCTTCAAAATAATCTAAATCGTAATAGATAACTTTAACACCAACTTTAATTGCAAAATTAATAAAATCTTCAATATCATTTCCTTCATTATAATATTTTATCCTATTTGAAGAATTTGGCAATCCATGAAATAATGCCAGATCATGCTCTTTAACTTGATCAAACAGTTTTTGTTTTAGTTTTTCAATTATCATTTTCACCATTTTAACTTCTTAATAATATGGTCTTCGACCTCTTCTAATACTTCGTCTTTACTTTTATTACCATCAATAACGACATCAGCTCTTTTTTTCTGAATGGGTTCATATCTTTTTGAAATAGGTATTACTTTATTCATGGTATAATCCATATGACTTGATGTGCCATCTCTTTTGGTTCTTCGATATAAAAGATTAAGATCATTTACGTCAACCCATATTTTAAAGTCACATAAATCTAATACTTCTTTATTTGTAAAAATTAAATAACCTTCAAGTATAATGATTTTTTTGGGTTTTATCAGTTGATCAAAAACTTCTGTCCACCCTTTAGAAGGAATGTGAGTAGACTTTCCTTTTTTAAGTTTTTTTAATGAATAGATTAAACGATCCCATCTTATTGAATTTGGACTTTCCCAACCATCAGTTTTATCTAATTCTTTTTCGTTATAAATTAAAAAAAATCTATCACAGGATATCCTCAACACGTCATTGGGATATTTTTTTTCAATTCTACGAATAACCCTAGATTTACCTGAACAGCTTCTACCACTAACCCCAATAATATGGGGGATATTTTTCTTTAAAAGATTATTGAATACCATAATGAAATGTTTAATTAATTTGAAATTTATTCACTTATTTTAGCAAGTTCTTTTTCGGCTGCTTTAAATTCTTCTTCAATTTTATGAATAGTATCCACATATTGATCCATTTTGTGATTAAGAATATCTAAAGTAACACCTAATTTATTTTCTTCACTTGAAATTCTAAATAACATACTTTTTAAATAACGCATCCCCCAAAGCTTTTCTTTTCCTTCAGTTAATTTATCTTTGTAAGCTTTAACTTTATTTTTAGCTTCCATAATGTTTCTAGGAAAATATGCAGTTTCTCTTTTTGCATCAGAGATTGCTTTATGATATTCTTTTTTTGTTTTTTTAATTCCTTTCTCTATCTCTGTAATTTTATTCAGAAGATTACTAAAACTAGATTTAGATGCATATTCAGGATATTTTTTAATATAATCCATCATAGCATCATACCTTGCTTCTTCAATATCACTATCTTTAAATTTCTGATTAATAGTAATAGATTTAACTTTTTTCCCTTTCTGCGTAGTCCCCCACATTTTTTCTTCAAAGTTGGTCTCTTTAGTTAAAAGATTTTGTAATGAAGAGAATAAATCCGATCTTTCTTCTTTATCAGCATTCATGTCTTTCTTAAGCCTTTCAATTTCTGACATTGGCCATTTCAATTTATGGTTCATTTTGTAAAGAAACTCTACTTTTTTCTTCACTACTCTATGAGCTTCATTAATTGCATTTTGATATCTTTCTTTAACAAAAATTGCATCATTCTTACCAGTTAAATCCATTTTAAATATACCTCATTATTTTCATTTGAAATATTCTTTATCTTTCATATTTTGTGGTTTGATCTCTGCTTTAAAGTACCTAACCATTTGTTTTACTGCTTCCTGCTTCGTGTTCAAATTGTGAACTAATTTATAAATTTCCACAATCTTATCTTCTTCTTTTGACAAGTCAATTAATATCTTCACCATTTGTAACATGATGTTACAAGAGATTATATATAAACTTTTCGGTGAAAACTAGAGATGAGATAAATTTAACTTAAATTTATAATCATTTTCTTCAGAAGCTTCTGTGGTATCTTGTTTTTAGTGGATCTGGGATTCGGGTAAAAGAGAAATTAAATACTTTGACTGTACTTAAGAGATTTAATATAAAACTCCATTAAATTCCAATCAGGTAATTTTTCCTTGGTAACAGGTAATTTTATTTTATCTAAATCAATTCTACTTAATCTTAATTGTCTGCCATAATCGTACTTATATTGTAATTTTTTCAGAACTGCAACTAAAAACAACGAAATGTACAAATTACTTTTTTTAAATTTAGGAATAAGTGTGTGTACATTATCATCACTAAAATATTTGTAATTATGATAAAAAACATTAAAAAACATATCAACAGTAATTTTATTTTCAAAAGATTTTTTCTTTTTACTAAACTCAGTGTAAGAAATAAAATCTACAACTCCATTATTTTCAGATGTTGCAGTAATTAATGGGATTTTACCCGATACTCTTTTTTCTTTAACTAATCTTTCTCCTTTTTTTATTTCAAATAATTCATTTATGTAAAACCATCTCCAATGATTTAAATTCAAGTCTATCTTTTCAGATAAAATCGATTTTCTAGTTGGAACTTTTGGAAATTTAATCTCATTAACCCATTTTGGAATTTCTTTAATTGATGGAATTTGTATATGTTTTAATGTTTTGTTTGGCTGTCTCCCATAATTATAACGATATTTATTTGCTTTTAAACACATACAATAATAAAGAAGTTGTTTGTCACTTAATTTTGATTTGGGAATTAAAATGTATATATCTCTTCCACTATAATATTCTTCTTTTTGTAGAAAACTTTCCATAACCGATCCGCCACATGAAACAGAGATAGTATTCGCAGGATTTGGTTTTTTATTCTTCAATATTTTTACCTTTGCTGAGACACCATTGTTTTGAGCTGTTCTTGATACAAAATTAATTCCATCTTTTTTTTGCTCTAAATTTACAAGTTCAAGATTAACACCATATTTAACATCAAAATAATCTTGAACTTCAACGCTCATTCTTCATCCTCATTCATAAATTTAAAAGATATAAAACTTTTGATAACATTTTCAAAATCATCCTGTTTTAAGTTTGAATAATCTGTTTCCATATAAGCTTCTGCACACCATTCATCTTCGGCACCAACATTCTTTTTAATACTATGTCCTGCTATCGCATTTTTACTTTGGTACCCAATAAACCATTTTTCTTTGATGGTTTCCCATTTATCTAAGTAGTCAGCTCTACCTGTCGTTTTTCTTTTTGTAAACCCATCGTCCTTCCAATAACCAAAGTAAGTCTCGTACTTTATGGGATGTGGTTGATGCGCTTTGAATACCATAACACAAGTAACTACTCCGACTTTAGAATTTACAAATAATTCATCGGGCATAGAGAAAGTCGCTTCTAATGTATGTTCTTTTAACAATTTCTCCTTTAATTCAAGTCTAACACCACTTTGTGCTAATGCACAACTCATGGGAATAATCGCAACACAATAACTTCCTTTTTCTAACATAGCAAGATTATTTAGAATGAACTCAAATTCCTCAGTATCGGTTTTACTAGATTTATAAGGTGGATTTAAGAAACCAACTGTGGGTTTATGTTTGGATTTTATTTTATCTATTATCTCTTCGTTAAAACAGCTCCCATAATAAATATTGCTTCTTCCATCTCCATGAATATACATATTAGAACAAGCTAATGCAAAAATATTTGGTTGCTGTTCAATTCCAATTAATTGGTTTTTCTTAATTTCATCGATCTTTTTCTCGTCACCTTTGGAATTTTTAATCATCTTTTGCATAGCGCTAATCAAAAATCCACCAGTACCAGTACAATTATCTAGTATTATACTATTTTTATCAACAAATGCTAAGTCCGAAAATAATTCTGTGATATGGGGTGGAGTCAAAACAATTCCTAATCCTTTATCATTGTTTGCATATCTCAGAAATTCAATATAAAATTGTCCTAATACATCGCGATAACGATAAGTCTTCATAAATGAATTTATGTTATCATCTATATTTCTAATTAAATCTCTTAATACTTCATTATATTTTCCAGCATTCTTTGAAAGAGTAGGATGAATTTTTATAAATCCGTATTGATGAGAAAGACTTTCTGCTTTTTCATTTGTTATGTTAGAAGACAATTGTTGTTTTATGGTATTAACCAAATTTTCAGCTAGATTTTTAGGATTATTTTGTTTTAGGTAACCTGCCCTAAATGATTCATCTTCTAAAGCAATAAGAATTCCACTAATTAACAGGCTTCTATCTGACTCTTTTACTTTTTTTGAATGTAAGACATCGTTTAATACTTTGGAATATTTTAATAATTCATCATAACTCTGTTTAAATTTTCTTTCATCTTGTTTATATCCATTAATATAACTTTCAAAAGAAAGTAAATCATCGCCAAAAATTGGTTTTGATTCTGCTTCATTTTTTAATTGTAGAAAATGAGAAACTTTTAGTTCTTTCTTTGTTTGTCCAGTTACTCCAATGGAAATAACATCAAATTCTTTAGATAGATATGAGGAGTATAATAAAGCCCCATCAACCGAATATTCTGCAAATTTATTCTTTGCTTTGCTTTCATGTTTTGTAACATCAGCTTTACATTCAATTACAATGATTAAATTAGGATCATTTGGAAAAGAAATTATAAACTCAGGATATCCAACACCATTGCCTTTTTTAGAAGCTGTTTTTAATAACTTAATAATACGAGGATATTTTGATTTTTGCTCTTCAATAATAGCTTTGTTTTCATTAAAGAATTTATCTTTTTTAAAATGCTCTCTTACAAAATCTTCTGTTATTCTTTCATTTAGAGATTTTACCATTTATATGCCTCTTTTAGTTGTATATCTAAATAAAGATTACTATTATATAAATCTTACCCGCATCTGTCCAGTGGGTAGTGGGTCACTCTTTTAAGAATAAATAAACTTAAAACTTAATTGTCCAGTGGCTTATTTAACTATTTCCTTCAACTCCCGCACAATCCAAACCATCCCTTCTGTGTCCAACTTACAATACTTCAATAAATGCTCACGTAATTTAGAATCCCCTTTCTTTTCCAAAATGAAATTATTAAAATAGCCAATAGAAGCATCACCACCATTATTAATCTCTAAATTGTCGTAACCTTTACCAGTAATTGCAGGTAAAACTTTCTTAATGGAATATGAACCTTTCTGAGTAGGACAATAATAATGAAAGTTTTGAAATGGAACTGCTAAATCAACAATTCTACCAATAACTGTCTCAATCCAAGAAGCATGTTTAGGAAAATCAATAGCTAACTTCTTCAAAACAGATATCTCAAAAGATTTGTTAAATACAACTACTGAACCAGTTCTAACAATCTCTTTCTTAAGTTGTTCAAGTAACTTAATTCTAGGATCTTCTTCCCCTTCAGAAAGAAACTCAAAATGTTCCAACTCCCCATCCTCAGACTGAATATGCAACGAATACTGAAACGGAATCTTCTGATAAGGTCTACTTTTATCAAACAAAGGAACAGCAGTATCAAAAGTTTCGAAATCGAAATGAAACAAAGGAAACACCAATCCATCCAAAAATTCTTTAATCCTATCCTTATCATAAACAACTTTACAACTTAAAGCTCCTTCCCTAATTATAGTATCTTTACTATTTAACTTCTCATTAACAACATCTTTCATATCAATAATACCACTATGAAAGAATTTCCAATATTGTCGCCAATTAGTTAGATGTAAAACATTATTATCAGGTAAAGTACCCCAACAATGTGGTTTCAAAGCACATTCATAAGGTTTATTACAATTAGTAGAAATGTTAATACCTGGTTCATCTTCTTCTTTAATAACTTCTAAATATTTCTGAGCATTCTCTTCAACATTATTAACTAATTCAACTTGTAAGGTAACATCATGCTTAGAAACTAATTCTTTAACATTAATCTCTCCTTGTTTAACAAATTCGTGATTTAGTAATAAAACAAAACATTTCTTGATCTTCAATCCACATTTTTCAATAACATATTTCTGAAATGCTAAATCTGGAATATATTTAGCCCATTTTTTCTTAATATCTTTAGGATTATCAGAAGAAGCTTTTATTTCATATAAATTCCAACCATCTCCATTAGGTTCTAAAATATCTGCTCTGATAAAGAAATCGTCAACTTTAAAACCTGCTTCAAAGATGGTTTTCTTTTCTTCAACTAACTCTTTAGTCTTTTCAATGTTCTCATTAAAATCTAAATCACCCAATTCTATACCAGAATAAAGTTTCTTTGCATACTCTTCAAAGATTGGACCTTGAGCATAACGATGTTTCTGCATTAAATCTGATTCAGGAAGTTTCTTTCGGTCTGCATACCAAAGTAAGCGGGGACATTGTAATCCTTTTGTGTATTTAGATTTAGTTATTGTTTTCATTTTATTTTTTTCATATACTTACCAAAAACTTTCTGAAAATTCTCTGCTTGCATCATAAACCATTTAAAAAATTCTTCCCACTTTTCAGAATCAGTCATATCTCCGTCCCTAGATAATTTAATTCTGCTTGCTTTTTTTCCTTCAAGTTCCATCCATTCAAGCTTTGTTCCCAATTCCTCTTCAATTTGATCTTTATATTGAATTAATTCAGCAAATAATTCTTTGGAATCAGAGATATAGATTTCACAAGCCATAAGATTTGCTTGACTATTTAGAGTTAAAGCAATGTGAGCTTCTGAACTTCCAAAACTGATGTCATACCAATGTTGGGGATAAGTTTTTCTTAATCGCAGGACAGTTTTATTATTTTGAGCAAATTCTTTGAATTTGTCCCAGAAATCTAATTGCAATACTTTAGTTTCAGTTAATTCACTTTGAGCAGAAGATTTCCGTATTGCTTTTGCCCATTCATTTGGCCTTGAAATAATATGAAACTTTGGAGCGTAAGGAGAATCTCCAATTTGCCATAATTCTAACTTAACAGCAAAAAAATTTGCCTTTTCATCAGTATGTTCATTTAGCCAATCAATTGCTTGTCTATGTTCTTCTCTAACATTCTTAACAATCCAAATAATAATCTCTGCATCATGGCCTGAAGCATAAGTGATTAGTTTGCCTAAATGGTCATGATTTGTTGACTCCAACTGATTCTCAATAATAATTTTTTTCCCACTATTTTCTTCTTCCGCAAGAACATCAACACTAAAGTTTCCCACTTTAGCTTCAGTTTGGATTAATCTGATTCCAACACCTACTTCATCACTTAACAAAGATAGATTTTCTTCTTGTGCCAACCAATTTGTAAAATCCAAAGCTTCATGTTTCCAAGCTTTTCTTAATTCAACTTTCCTTAATTGTCCTAAATCCATTTTTTTATTACCTCAGTGTCTCCTAAATCAAAATCACAATTTAATAAATCATGTTTCTTCCTACCAAACTGTAAAAAGTAGTCAATAATGTTTGATCTATCATTTTATCTTTCAATTAAATTATTTTCATTACAACCAGGACATTCAACATTCAATTCCCCATCTTTCTTTAAGTCTTCAAATTCTGAATCATCTAGTGTAAATTCTTTTTTACAAGATTTACAATTAAATTTTCTTTCTATTAATTTCTCGCATGATTTCTCATGATTTATTCTTTCTTTGACTGTATCAAAATTGTTTTTACACCCACTACAAGAATAAAATGGTTCAGGAATTCGGATACCTAATTCTAAATTACATTCAGGGCAATCCATTATTAATTTCTTTTCTTTTTTAGGTAAATCATCTATTTTTAATTTTATATCTTCTTGACAAGTTGGACATACCGCTGGAAAATGATCTCCCTCTAAGTTTGAAGATTGTTGACTATTAAGATTATTTTTAGAGATGGATGATTCATTAATTTCATTAACAACTTGTTTTAATTTATTCTTATCCCATAAATCTACTTTGTTACTTTTTGCCAAATCAAAAGCACTTTTTGTAAATTTTCCTGTTGTTACAACCATTCCTTTATCTGCACCATAATGTTTTTTAGAAGCAACAACTTCTTGAATTGCTTTATTGGTTACAGAACCAGAATATTTCTTAGCCTGAACTACTGTTTTTTGATCATCCTTTTTAATAATTAAATCTGCTCCTTGATCTCCAGTAGATTTCGTTTTAATTACTTGATAACCTAAAACAGTGAATAATTCTTTTAAATAATCTTCAAATTGATATCCATTGAGGTGATCAAAATCCCCAATAGGTCTCATTTTTTTAATACCTAAATTTTCTTCAAATTCCTCTAACTCCTGTTCTTCAATACTTTCTTGAAGTAATTTTTCTATTTCATCATCATTATGTTCTAAATTAAATCTATCTAATAAATTAGAAATAATCATTAAGTCTGGTTCACCAAAACCTATTTTAAGATACTCTTTAATAATTATTTTTTTATCGGTTGTTGTAATCTTTGAGATACGTTTGTATGCTGGAAATGTAAGTTTATCAACAGTTTTTTTTATATCTTGTTCTACAATTTTTACCATCTCTTCAAAAATTTGAGTATAGTCTGTTTGAATATTTTTTTTATCTAGTAATTTCTTTAATTTTTCAATATCCCCTATTAATTGAATGGCTTGATTACATGAGGATTCAATCCGCATAATTTCATCATAATCACCCGAAGAAGATAGAGTCCCATCTTGTGCCTGTTTATATAATTCAAAAAAATGTTCTTGAAGTCCACCCATACTATGTTTTTTAATTGAATTAATCAAACCAAGGTCTTTATTAATGATTAAAATAATCCCATAAAATTCAAAGTCTTTATCTTGTAAATACTTTTTACAATAATCAGAAACCGATGGTGCATTTTTATCTTTAACTAGTTTTTCTTTTTCTATTTTTCTTTTTAATTGCTTTTCTCGTTCTTTTGCTTCTTTTTCAATTCTATCTTGTTCTGTTAGTAAAAATTCTCTTTTTTCTTTCTTAATCTTACTAAGATCGAATAAACTTTTATTTGAATCATCATCACTATCTAAAACTTCAATACAATCAGAACATAATCTTCTAAAACCTTTATACCATCTAAATACACCATTATCCAAACAAATCCAGCAATTATCTCCGGTATATTCTTTAGGATCTTTAGGCAATTCCATATTTTTTTCTTCGTTTCTAGATCTCCTAATAATATATTCAAATCGCTTTCCCATATTAAAATCAAAATGAGTGGTGTCTTCTTTATGATTTTCTTCTTTATGATTTTTTACCTCTATTGGAGTTTTAATTTCTATTTTATTTTTAATTTTTTTTCTTTTAGAGCTTTCATGACAATTTAAACATAATTTCACTATCTTTCCATCTTTATTTTTATAATCATATCTAGATTGGAAAAAACCTATTTTTTCACTACATTTTGAACAATTAACCATTTTATAAGTAATTAATAGAGCAACAATATAAATTTAACCCAGAATACTACTTTCCAAGAATATCGCTTATAAGAATTTCTAGCAATGAAAATAACTATCAGAACTTCGAAATAGATATTAAATAGTTAAATCTTAAAAAAAACAAAAAGGGGGAATTAAAAATGACAAAACAAAAATTAAACAGAATTTCTATAGCAGGACTAACCATTGAATCAACAGATAGTATTGAAAAGATATCTAAAGTGGCAGATAAGATCTTAACTAAACATAAACAATTGTTTGAAGAAAGGGTACAAGTGTTTCAGAACCCTTGTTATTGAAAATGTTACCTAAATATCAAGAAGTTTCAGATAAACAATTAGCAATAATGTCTGCTGAAGATAAAATTGAAGAAATTAAGAAAGCTCACCAATGGATGTCAGAAAATTATATTAAAGATAATGACGAACATAATTATTATGTTTACATTTACTTCGCTGATATTGTGCAGAGATTGATTTGATTCTATTCCATCCGTTTGGTTGTGAACAAATAATAGTCTAAGAGTTAAAATATAATATTTTCTATTTTTCTTCAACTATAAGTGGTTGTTGATATGTAGGTAATGCATGTTCTTTAATTGGAATCAATAATTCATAAGCAACAGGGCTTTGTTGATTGATACAATCATTATTACCATTACTACTATCGTAATAACTCTCAGTCACAACATTCATTTGTGGAAGCAAGAAATCTTCTCTAATCCAATTTTTATAACCTTCTGAACTTGATGCATGAATAGATACATGAAAAGACAGATTAATATTAGTATATGGCGGACCTTGACAATCTTTTTGTAAATACCATGTTTTATGAAGACCCGACCAAAGTGATTCACAGGAAGAAGACTCTTCTGGAAGTAAACGACAATATGCGAAAATATTGTCTTCTGTTAAAATTATAACGGGAGTTCCTACACCCCATTTACGAATTGTAATCAAAGTTCCTAAATCAACATTATTTGCATCAACAAGTTTTAGGTTTGTTCCAGATAATCCTATTGGTCCGACATCACCAGTATTTCCTTTCAGTCCAGTCAATCCAGTTAATCCTTGGATTCCTTGTTCTCCCTGAATTCCCTGTAGACCCATAATACCCATTAAACCTTCTAACCCCTGATCGCCTTTCGGTCCGACTGGGCCTTGTAATCCTGTATCTCCTTTTGGACCTTGAATACCCTGATAACCCTGTTCACCTTTCAAACCCTGAATTCCTTGCAAGCCGGTTTCACCCTGGATTCCTTCTTCACCTTGCGGACCATTCAATCCAGTTTCTCCTTTTTCACCAGGTATTCCTTGCAAACCAATATCTCCTTTCGGACCTTGGATTCCTTGCAGACCAGTATTTCCCTGAATTCCTTGTAATCCCATTAGCCCCTGAATTCCCTGTTCGCCATTATCACCAGGAATTCCTTGTTCGCCTTTATCACCTTGCGGACCAGTCAAACCAATTTCTCCAGTTTCTCCTTTTTCCCCAATTTCTCCTTGCAAACCAGTTTCGCCTTTATATCCCTGAATACCTTCTTCACCAGGTATTCCCTGCGGGCCAACTTCTCCCTGAATTCCTTGTTCTCCAACTAAAGGTGTTTGATTTTCCAAATATTCTACACGTTGTTCTAACTGAGCAATTTTCTCATCATAATTAGTAGGAGAATTATTATCTAAATCGCATGATGGCAATGCTGCACATGCTGCAAATAATAATGTAGTAATTGTTTTTCTCATTTTAATTTGGATTATTTTATTCTTTATTAAAATTTCCAGTTCTTTGGTTATCATGTCTTGCAATTGGCCATAAAGCTTTATCATCTAAAGAATGACTCGCACATACTGAATAAACTTTATTATCGACAGCATTACAGAAATACAAATTTCCATTTGTTCCAATTGCCAAATTAGTAGGAATAATTCCGTTATTTGTTTCAGGATCTACTTTCAGTTCCCAATTAGTAGCACCGCTGTTGCTAAGAGCAAATAAACCATTTTCCCCATAGCCATAAAAAACGTTAGTTACTTTGGAAAATAATTGATGTTCTTCAGATTGATTAACTTCATCATAATTATTTTCTATTGACGCTAATGCCCCATCATAAAGTTCTCCTAAAGGTTTACCCGCAATTAAATTACCATTAGAATCAAATTTAGCATAAGTTATTGCAGTTAGACTTTCAGTTTCATTATTAAAAAAAGCAAAAATATTACCTTCAGCATCAATTAATGGAGAATTCTTACCCCAATTTGCTTTTTTCCATAAAACATCATTAGCATTTTGATCATAAGCAACAAGATCATGCCCGGTAGTGGTAAAATATAAAATATTGTTTGAACTAAAAACAGGTGGTGTTTTAAAATTATCATCAATTAAATTTCCCAAGTCAATTTTTTTCTTTAATTTTCCGTTTGGTAAAAGAGAGTAAAGAAATTTGTCCCTTCCTGTATAAATAGTTTCCTCTGGTCCTATGGTGATTGCTGTTAAAGGATAACTAATACTTGAATAAATCCACTCTTTATCACCAAATGAATTAATAGCTTCAATATAACCACAGTACTCATTATCCCAATCATAATCAACGGCTCCAGCAGTAGCATAGATCTTACCATTTGAAGACAAAGATAAAGGATGAGAACTAAAATAATCCCATGCTCCACTTGCCCATCCGGGGCCATCACAATGATTTGAAATAGAACTACCATCCCATTTTTTTTCAAGTAAATTATTAAACGCATTTATATGTATATATAATCCGTAACTAAATAAAGTAGTATTTGTAACATAAATGGTCCCATCTTCGCTGATAACTGGACTATTTGCAACAGCGACATTTTCCTCAGATGAATCCCATAACGAAGCACCATCTCCAGAATTAAATGCAAACAATTTACCTTCTTTATTATTCACTAAAACTCTTCCAAAATAGTCTAAAGCTAATTGTGAACGAACAGTACTACATTCAATATTTTCAGAACGCCAAAGAACGTCTCCAGTTTTGATGGTGGGATCGCTATCATTACAATCTAAATTATTACCAACATATCCTTCGGGTTGTTCACACCAAATTTGATGTTTGTTTATTGTTCCAGATCCATCACCATCATCATCAACAAACCAAAGTTTTTGTTCTAAACCTTCATCTACAGAACCATTGCAATCATTATCTATTCCATCACAAATCTCTGCCTGTGGCTTTGGCGCATCACAATCTGTCCATTTGCCATCTTCACAATACTTGAATCCTTCACCGCAATCAGTTGAACAATCCTGCGGAACAAAGTCTTCATCAGTTTGGCCATTACAGTTATTATCAAAACCATCACAAATTTCTTTTCCATTTGGATTACTTTCTTGATTGTCATCATTACAATCTAAATCATTATCTACATAACCAGCAGGTTGCTTACAATCTTTTAAAAAGCTCTCCTCAGTTCCAAATCCATCTCCATCTGCATCTTCATACCAATCTTTAAATTCAAGATATTCATCAGTTAAGTCATTACAATTATCATCTTTTTGATTACATTGTTCAAAAGCATTTGGGTGAACATCTTTATTTTCATCATCACAATCTAAATCATTATCAACATATCCTTTTTCAGACCCACACAAAAAAACTTCCCGATTAGGATCACCGAAACCGTCATTATCAGAATCACCATAATATTTCTTCTCTTCGCAATAAAGATCACTTTCAGAAGTATCAAGAGTGAAATAGATAGATGAAGATTCATCAACTTCGCTAACATCTTCGTAAGTTGCGACTGCTCCGCATCCACCTAAACCTAGGCAGAACAAACCTGCCAATAATGTGTTCTTAAATGGTATTTTATTAATTATTTTTTCTAACATTTTAATTCCTCAATTATTCAATTCCGCAATTTCCTGCATCGGAAGTGGATTTAAATGCCCAATTCCCATTATTACATTCAAACCAACCTTCACAGGTTAGAGAAAGATATGCTTTTTGAAAAAACTCCGGAATTTCTGAGGCTTGATAAACATGTTTAGCACCACCAACCCCATTGGTCAAGCTATTTAAATATCCCATATCAACAGATCCTAACCCTAATGCACAAATCTCAATATTATGCAATTTAGCATTACTATTAAGAGTTCCAACTGAAACAGGATCATCCCAGGAAGTTTCTCCATCAGTTAAAAGTATAATCGCTTGTGCATGTTGATTTGGGAAATGGTTCATTGCTTCTTGCATTGCAGGTCCAATATAAGTTCCTCCGCCAACTAGTGCAGACTTTGCTGCTTGAATATATTCTACAATACTATTGATGGCAGGATCAGAATTATCCACTATGGATGTAAATGGTTCAAATATCTGATAACTTGTACCAAAAGGAACAACAATTGCTTTATGGTTAGGTAACCATGATCCCTTAACCAAATTTTCTAATCCTTTATATGCAATTGATTTTGGAGATCCTGTGCCTTGTCCCATGCTTCCAGAATTATCGATAACAAAAGCAAAATCATAAGAAACATTACAATTTTCCGCGTCATATTTCAAATCTTCTAACCCATCACAATTATCATCTATTCCATTACAAATTTCTATTGCATTTGGATTGACATTAACATTGAAATCATTACAATCTTGATTATTTGAAACAAATCCAGGTAATTGTTCACAAGAAAAGTTTGAACTATTAGAATCTCCAAAACCATCCCCGTCTGCATCTTCATACCATTTCTGTTGGCCAAAACCTTCATCAATATAACCATTACAATTATTATCTATTCCATCACAAATTTCAACACCTGGTTTTGGTGCATCACACTCTTGCCATTTACCTGATTCACATTTTTGATTACCACTACCACAACTTGTAGAACAAGGTTTACTAAGATTCTCATCAATTTTCCCATCACAATCATTATCTTTATTATCACAAATTTCTATTGCATTAGGATTAATATCATAATCAGAATCATCACAATCTTTATTATCTTTAACATAACCTTCAAGTGGATCACAAAGGTTCTGGGAATTATCTGGATCTCCAAAACCATCACCGTCATTATCGGCATACCATTTTGAAAGTGGAAAACCTTCATCAATTCCGTTCATACAATTATCGTCAATGCCGTTACAGATTTCTTGCATTCCATGATTAACATTAGGGTTTAAATCATCACAGTCAAAAAGAGCTTTCTCAGGTTTTGGAAGCCATCCCTCATCAGGTTGTTCACAGAATTCTTCGCCCCCTTTCACGGGATAACCATCATTATCTTGATCTAGGTAAAAAGTTTGTGGATTATTACAATATAAATCTGGTTTTTTAAAATCAGCTTCACTTTCTGAATCTATAAAATCATCTTCATAAGAAGAATGTTCTACAAAATTCTTTACATCATAATTTTTACTTTCAGATACAGTATCGCCACAACCGCTTAGTCCAAGAACTAATGCACCAACTCCTGCAACAACCGTTTTCTTCAATACTCCCCAACTCAACAATTTTTCTAACATTTAATTATTCCTCTTCAACTGCTTCTTCCACAACTTCTTCTTCAGCAACTTCTTCTTCTTCCCAGAACTCTCCCCATTGACCTTTCAGTTCACAAAGGTACATATCTGGTTGGTCAGTTAATTCATCATCTGCACGAAGAATTACTTTATTATTATGTAATCCTTCCATACCACCAACATAACCAGTAAAATCTTCACCTTTAATTAAAGGTAACTGTTCATATTCTTTAGTATGAGTGTTTACTACATAAGAATTATCTTCTCCATTAATTTCAGAGAGACAAACTAAAGTCTCATTTTGAAACGCAGCATAAAATCTATTAGTTGTTAGACAACTAAATCCGCCCATTTCTTCAGTAAGATTTTCTAATTTACCCGTTGAAGTATCGTACAAAAATAATGAGTTATTATTTTCTGCAAATTCTGGTAAAGGAGAATAAATAACTTTATCAACAGAAATTAGCGGATAGTACCCTTCTAAGAGAGGTAATGCTAACCAAGCTTGTTCCACAATATCATAAATTCTTATCTGTCCATCCTCATCAGCATATGAAATCTTATTATCCTCAATTTGAAGATTTGTTAATTTCTCATGATCTCCTGCTGAAAACTCATAAAAGTTATCAATATAAGTATGTTTTAAATCTGAAATTGAAGTAATGGAAAGTGTTCCATCTCCATCAGTACAGAGTACATAATTACTATCCAAATCAGTACAAAAAGAAAGATCGAAAGGGTTTATATCAACACTAGTTCCATTGTTAATATCAAACAATTTGTTAACAGGAGTAGGATCATTTCCATTTTCTTGATATCCTGTACTTAACATCACTTTATCTTCAGACAAATTTAAAAATAAATGAGTAAGATGATCTTCATCAATATTTTCAAATTCTAAAATGTTTTCAACACTATTAGTGTTTATGTTATGGATGTAAATACTTTCCAAATATGCGTTAGCATCTCCTGAAGTTTTAAGACTAGCAACATGATTTTCAGAAACACTTGACAATCCAGCATGGTTACTAATCAACTTAACGTCTTCACACTCACTAACATTTTCCCAAAATCCGTCAACACATTCTTGAGTTTGATGTCCTTGACATGGTGAATCAGTTTCACAACCTATGGTTTTTATATGTCCATCATCTGAACAGTCACAAATATCATTAACTTTAAGTGTGAACTCTTCTTCAACTTCACATTTTCCATCACTGGCAACAATTTTAAATTGGTGTTCACCTGAACCACTACAATCAATTTCTGCCATCATTTTTCCAGTAGTAATATCAAAATTTTTACCTTCAGAGATATCCTCCCATTCTTCATCATCTTGAAAAAACAATTTATAGGTTACATTATCACCGTCAGGATCAACAGCATTAAAGTTAATCTCTAACTCAGTTTTTTCATTAACTTCAACATTTTCAAGTACAGGATCAAAGTAAGGACACTGGTTTCCTAAATCTTCTTTAATTTCAAAGGTATCTTCTCCCACTTCATAACTGTCTTTAGTTTTTAAATCAGATTCAGGACAACCATCATCATCTTCAAAACCGTCAAAGTCTTCTGTTTCTAAAGGACAAAAATCAACATCGTTACAAATACCATCATTATCAAAATCTAAACAAGGTTCTTCTTTAACTTCAGTTTGAACGTCTGCAGAATATGTTTCTTCAACTTTAGTTTCTGATTTAACATCAGGACTAAGATAATAATTGTTAATTGTATCGCCACAACTGCCCAGGCCAAAAAGTAAGGCACCAGCAATAACAGTTTTCTTAAAAGGAATCCGCTTAATTAGTTTTTCTAGCATTTTATTACTCCTCGGGAGAAGTGATATATAAATGTTTTCGAAAATATAGGTTTAAATACTCTAATTAAAACATTATAAAGTTTTAACCACATTTGTACATTAGGTCCCAATCTTTTTGATTAGTATCAGAAGCACTAATAAACTCATATTCGTTTCCATCTATTTTCAAATCAAAAGAACCTTGTCCTTGACTGAAAGAAACAGAACGTTCAAGTATTTCCCCCGTATTAACAATTTTAATCTTCACTTTAGGACTTGATACAGAATTTTTATCAGCTCCTTTATATTGTAACAGAATGTTGTCCAAAATAAAATATTCGTTGTCTTTAACAATATCATCACATTCTAAATCTTCAGATATCTTAACAACTTCACTATCCTCTAATTCACCATCACTAACTATGAACATAACATAATATTCACCAATTTGATCTTCTGTAAGTGTCCAAGTGAATATATTTCCATTAAGCTCTGCACCAGTAGGCATTGTAGCAATATAATATTGTAAAGCATCGCCATCTTCATCAGTTGCAGAAAGTTCAATCACTAATTCTTGGTCAATTTTAATTTTTTTATTTCCAATAAAATCTAAAACAGGAGCATGATTACATTTGTACATCATATCACAATCATCCACATCGGTGCTAGAAGCATTGATGAATTTGTATTTATTCCCATTATATTTTATTACAACAGTCCCATCTATACCAAAAGCATATTCCAATGTTTCCCAGCTATCTCCATTCAAATAAGTTTTAAACTTTATGTTGGGAGAAGTGTCAGTATTTTTATCAGACCCTTTATACTGAAATAAAGTGCCATCTAAACCAAAATAATCTTTCTTTTCAGTAACTCCATAACATCCTAAATTAGCAAACACTTCAACTTCAACATTTTTTTCAACAGTAAATTCCCCATCAGTAACAATGAAAGTAATCTCATATTCACCAACTTGATTTTCTTCAGCAGTCCAAGTGAAAATATTATCATTAAGTTCTGCTCCTTCAGGTAAACCAATAGCAGAATATTCTAACTCTTCGTCGTCAGTAGCAATGATCTCAATACTAAATTCTCCAGCAACAGCAATTTTCTTGTTCCCAATCGGTTCCAATACCGGAGCAACATTAATTTTAACACAAACATTATTTTCTAAAACATAACCTTCATTACAACTGATTTCACAATTAGGATATTCACCAACGACAGCATTTTCAATATCATCACAAATAGAATTTACACAAGCACCTTCTTGACAAGAATACGTTTCTCCAAACTCTTTACAATTCTTTTGTGCTCTAGAATATTTATTATTAGCACATTTACCTTCAAACAAGTATACTTTACCATTAGGGAAAGTATAACAATAATCATCTTTACCATCTGGGTTTTTATTATCAGTAACAGTTCCAAAGTTTTTATAATCAATACCAGAGTCAGTATCTTCACAAAATAATTCATCTTCAGGGATAGGTTCTACTTCTTCAGCTTGTTTTATACAATCATACACACAACTTCTCCATTCACCATATTGTTTGTTTTTTAGAAAGTCCGTACAATCTTCTTTAATACAACTCCAATAGTGTTGTTTTTGTACAGAATCTAAATCAGCATAACCTTTACCTGCAAGAGCTGTACCACAGCCAACTAATAGTATTAATAGAACCGCAACTAAAATAATATATTCCCCCATTTTCATCCCTCTAATAATATAATCTACCACTTCAAAGATTGAAAACAAAAGAATATTATAAATTTAACTTAAAATTAACATTAATCAATAACATTATTTTCAATCTGTTGGTTGGAAACAGAACTAGAATAATCTATGACATATACATCACCTTGACATTGAAGGTATGCTTTTTTATAACCAGACCTGTCCGCATCACAATCTTCAAGGTTTAATGCAAAAATAATTGTTGTTAAAATACTGATCCCTAAAAGGATCGCTAAAATGATTGTTGTCTTTTTCCCCATATTTAATAATTAAAAAAAAAAGAAATATATAAAGTTATCTAACCTTCAAAATCATTTCAGGATCAGGACAGATACTTAACCAGTAATCCCGCTCCGAAACTGAACAAACGCCAGGAAAATCTCCTTCCTTACCTAACATATCATTAATTATCTGAAAGTGTAAGTGCGGTGGCCAGTTACCGTTAACCAGATGAGTACCAATGGTAGCAAACTCTTCACCTTTATTAATCACCTGGCCAACTTCTAAAGATAAAGATTCCCTACTTAAATGTCCGTAAAGTGTATAAAACGTTTTACCTTCAAGATGATGTTCTAAAATTATTGTTGGCCCGTAATCACCTTTAGCATTGTTATCTTGAAAACTGTGTACTCTGCCTGTTAAAGGTGCAAAAACAGGAGTACCGGGAGCAACAAAAAGGTCCATTCCTAAATGGACAGATCTGCTAACACTTAACGATTGTCTATAAATAATCCGATCTTCGTTATACTTTCCTATTCCCAAAATCCGATAATTATCAAGCTTACTCTGAATGTACTCACCGCAAATCAGAGGATCAGCAAAATCCATCCCGGCAATTTCCGGATTCAATTCAGTAAAATCAAAAAAAAAATATGTACTGCCTTTAATGACAGTACTAACTTCTTGCCCAATAATCATCTTTCATACCTC
>Ga0233429_1001998_pt1 | contig 22222 bp, 21 predicted proteins | sample SI_118_April2016_3_FD_179879 | JGI IMG/M metagenome (GOLD analysis project Ga0233429, IMG submission 179879) | Seawater microbial communities from Saanich Inlet, British Columbia, Canada - SI_118_April2016_135_MG | ecosystem: Environmental > Aquatic > Marine > Inlet | place: Canada: British... | reverse complement strand
AGAGAAAGGATGCCATCGGTCTCCTCTTGCTGAGCGGGGAAAATGATAAGCCATCTCGGAATCCAAACATATCAAATCTCTAAATACTTCACAACTCATTCCGGATCGCTGTACCAGGGAATCAGAAAATATCAGGGCCTCTTGGAAATCTCCTTTGGAAGGGTGGGTATTTGCACTATGTCCCAGGTCCAGTGTCACTGAAGTCAGTGGATATGTGTAATGGGCAGATTCTATATCCTCTTTTATGCTCTGAATATCGTTTTGGAGTTGGATGGCGGTGTTGAACGTATCCATCAAGCGCCCAATAGCACCCATGTGATTTTCAGCGCCCATATATAAAGCCACAGCTATGGGATAGGTTTTGAGCAGGGCGGCTTTGTGGCCAATATGTAGCAAATCCCGCTCGCCATAGGGAGTCAGGCCATTACGGTCCCGTAGCTTGTCGAGATTTACGGCGTGCACATACTCACGCCAGTTCCTGGTGTGGTGCTCCCACAGAGGGGATTCGGAGGGAAAAATTCTCTGTAGATACCGCACCGCTTCGTTGGCGAACAAATTGGACAAAAGCAGTTCATCGACCGATGTGTTCGGCTCGTCCTCGTCGAGGAGGTCGTCCTGAATCCGGATGGAACAAAATCCCAAAAAAGAAGAGGCAAAGAGGCAATTTTGTAGCTCTTCTATTTCGGTCGTTGTTGTGTTATTCTCCAGGTACGATTCGATTACCCAAAGAGGTAAATAAGCGATACGAGCCGCCGCCGGGTGTGTAAGGGCATCCGCGAATTCACCGGAATAGGATGTTTGCCTCCCCAAACGCTGCGCGAACTCCCAACCCATATCGACAAGGGATACAGGTAGAGTCTTATAAAATGCTTCAATCGCCATCCAGGCGCGTTTTCGCTGTGGCGCGTATTTCTCGATGAAAGAGTGCATTTATGTACTCTGGTCGGGAATGTTTCAGTTATCGGGATGAGACGACTGTCCGATCTTCTGTTCGACTATATCTCGCACGCTCTTTTTTTTATATAGCATATGTTCGACGTTTAGAGATTCGACCAGCGACTCCGCCACAGAGATGGAAAAATCGCAGTTTAATATACCGGCTCCTGTTCTGGAATCCCTTCCCAGACCATCTATATCAAGAGCGCTTTCTTCCAGTATAGCAGCGACCATTTCAGTCGTATAGGGTTGATTTTGTTTCTCTAAGTACTCTATGACCAGCGCCGCTGCTCCCGATGTGTGGGCACAGGAAAAACAGGTCCCATCATGGGGCAGGGCGGGATCGACGCCGGTCCAGTTTTCAAAAATACCAACGCCTGGGGCCGTAATATTTACCCAATCTTTACCTTTTTCCCAGGAAGAGCTACTCCACCATTTCCCCGTCGTGTCAACGGCCCCCACGCCCAATACTCCCTCCATATGTGCGGGGTAAGTAACCGATAAAGTTTCCCCTCTTTTGTTTCCGTTGTTGCCCACAGGGGCAACCACCAGACAGTTCTGCTCTAAAAGACTTTGGACCAATCTCTCGAGCTCAGTCAGGCCATTCTCAGTGTCTCCTGTTATAATGCGACTTAAATCGAGGCCGACGCTCATAGACGCTATATCTATCCTGTTTCCCCCCTTACATTCCCCAATGATCCACTGCATCCCTTTAACAAGGTTGCTCATTTTGATCGTTTTACTATCGGTAATTTTGACAGAGTAGAGGGAAGCATTCTGCGCGACGCCGACTGCTGAATTCTCGATTTTGGGGGTGGCCATAATTCCAGCACATAAGGTGCCGTGTCCATAGGTATCCTGCCAAGAATGGGGATCTGTAGATTCTTTGCCATCAGCATAGGATATTCCTCCTATTACTCTGGAGGCTAACGTGGGCTGGTTGCGAATATCGATGCCCGTATCTACCACAGCGATAGTGACACCGTTTCCAGTGAGGTTTTTTTCCCACGCCTTGCTTGCGTTTATCATGCGGATATTCCAGTCCCACGGCAGTGAATCTACTTTTTCGGGTGGACCGATTGGAGAATAATCGGGTTGGGGTAGGGAAAACTCAAAGTCCTCTATTATATTTGCGATGAAACTGTGGTTTTTCAGGAGCGTACTCATCTCATCTGAGAGCTGAACGACGGAAAGACCCGGCTCTTTACAGTGATGCATATCCCTGATGAGGGATTCCTTGTCCACTATATCCGCTTTGTCGGCGCTTCTGTCGTAACAACTCGCCACAATCTCGCTAGCGTCGTTGAGATCAAATTCGGTTTTTTTATAGGTAATGATGAAATTTCTAGCTTTTGACATTGAGATAGCCTCCTAAAATGATCGCCATTATTGGAAGCAAGGTATGCACATTAAAATCCAAATACAAGCGAATTTTCAAACCCCGTTCAACCCTTTGCGTGCGCGTTTCCGGTTAAGCGCGCCTTTGTAGGGATATCTTCTTTCCTGAAAAAATAGGCGCAGGTATAGGTGACTCACTCGAAGGTCCCTGCTTCCTGGAATAGGCAAAAAAATCCTAAAAATCCCTATATTTTGCCGAAAGAAAATGGCGAACAGATCGCCAAATAAAAAGCATACAATCCAATTATTTGGATCCGAAGGTATGGAAGCGAGGAAACGATGCTGGAGCTAATGCGCACCAGTCTGGTGCTACCTGTGGACGGCAGTGGCGATATGTGTGCGGAACGGATCGCGCAGACGGTGCGGGAGCGGTGCGATGTGGATCTGCCGATCGTTTCCGGGGACCGCGCAATCAAGACGCATCACGCCATAGCGTTGGGATGTCTGGCGGACAATCCGCTTATCGAACAGTTCTATCTGCGCTGGCAGACTCTGGTGGATCGGTGGTATCCGGGCGCTGGTGGGTATGTGGTGCAGATGGTGGCCAGACCGCGCCGGGTAGAGGGGTGCGCGCTGGTGCTGGGAGGCAGCGATCCACAGGGGATGGTAGCGGCGACAGAAGCGTTCCTGCGGATCGTCTCGGAGTATCCGGATGGATGGCTCCCCTGGATGCTGGAAGTCAAGCTGGGTGAGGGGCATCGGCCGTTGCCCGAGGATCGGATCGACGCGCTGGGCACCGCGACCGGTCTGGTGTCGACGCCGGAGAGCTCTCTGCCGGAGGAACAGTACCGACCCGGTTTCAGGGGGGGATCGGCGCGCGACTACCTGCTGCGACTGGGTATGTACGGGCCACACGCGGACAACGCCCATTTCTCGCGCTCGTCGCAGTTGGGGTTGCGCTATCTGTATACGGGGAACCCGGATGATGCGCGGCAATATCGCCGGGCGTTGCTCGGGGAGGTGGAGAGCGGAGTCGTGCGGAAACTCTACCACTACAAGTCGATCCGCATGTTCCAGCTGTGGGAGCTACTGGCTCCCTGCTCGGTTTTTTCGGTGACGGAGCGGGAGACCGTCACTGCGGCGATCTTGGAATACCTGGAAAAGGAGAGCGGGCTGGTCAACGTGGAAAAGATCCGCACGGCTGCAGATGAACCGGGGGTCTTCGATCGGCACACGGCCTGTGAGGCGTTGAATCTGTGGATTGGCGCAGATTTTTTCTGGCGGGAGACCGGGGACAAAATCTGGCTGGAGCGGCGAGGAATAGCCGATCTCTTCTTTGCGGGCCAGGCGGAGACCGACGTGCCGATCACCGGGTTGACGGAAGGCTACGCTTCGTATCTGGAGGTCTATTTGGAGTGGATGCTGTGGAGCTGCCCGGAGCGCATCCGCGCGGATGCGCACGTGCGCCTGTGGGCTCGGCGGGTGCTGGGGCTGTGCACCAATGCCGGGCTGCTGGTTGCCGGACCACAGACAGCCAGGGAGCGCTACCCGTACCAGTTGCTACGCAAGCTGGCGTTGTTGCTGGATGATGGGGGGTATCTGTTTGCGGCCGAGCGGCGCGAGCGACAGGTGCAACTCGGCAACGACCGGGTGATGCAATTTTCCGCGGGTCAGGCGTACGCCGGAAAGGTAGAAAGTTGCAGACCGGACGAGGAGGTTGGCGTGATCCTCTTTCCCGCCAATGAGCGGCTGCGGCGGTGGAAGGCGGTGTCGATAAGCGCCGACCGGGGATTCGACCGGGTGGTGGGAAGAGGGGGGTGGGAGGTGTCTGATGACTACTGGATGGCGGTGGGGATGCGCAGTGGCGGCAAGTGTCAGCCCAACGTGGGCTGTCTGGCGGCGTACGAGCGGTTCGGGAGGGAGCTGATCACGGCAGAGGCGAATTTCCTCTATCCGGGTAGCGCCAGCCCGTGGCGGCACTCGGGAATAGCGGTGTCGGTAGAGGGACTGGGAGGGGGCATGGCCGAAGGAGCAGAGGTGAGGGTGCGCAGGTCTGTGCGCGGCGGGGAGCTGTTGGCCTACCAGGTGCGGATAGAGGGAATGTATCGGTGGGTGCGGTCGATCTTCTGGATGCCTGCGGCGTACATGCTGATCGTCGATCGCGTCGAGGTGGCGCGGGATGGGGAGTTCACCGTGGGGGTAAATTGGCGCTGTGGAATGGAGATGGAGAGCAAAGGGAATCTGGCGCGAGGTGCATTTGTCGCGGAGGAGGGTGGGGAAGGAATGTTCTGGATCGAGACGGCATCCGGCTTGGAGTTCCTGGCAGAGGAAAATAGCTACCCGGCACTCGGAGCGCCGCTGGGCACACCGCCGACGCAGGAACACCTGCTGCATGTGCTGATCGACGGATGCGGGGAAGGAATGGAGGTAGCGACATTGCTGCACGCGGAGCTGGAAACGGAACTGCCGGTATACCGGTTGGGAGGGGATGGGGAGACGTGGACGGTTGATGGAGGCGGGGAGATACTGGAGTTTCGGAGTGTCGATGCAGGGGATCTCGAAGTAAAAACTCGGGAGACTGTCGATAAGCCGGCCAACAGATTATCGATATCGGATGAAGCGGCGGACCCGCTGCGGACCTGCTGGGAGTGTACACTGGCATCGGTCCCAACGGCCTGGGATTGCAGTGAAAAAAACCTGATAACCGGCACCCAGGGGGGAGATATTGTCGTTATTGGGAAGGGAGGGGAGATCGCCTGGCGTGCGCGTTGCAATGCTGCGGTGACTGCGCTCACCCGGATCGGCGCAGAGGTGATTGCCGGCACGGAGTCGGGCGAGGTGCTGCGTTTCGATGGGAAGGGGCAGGTGCGTTGGCGCCACCAGTGTCGATTTCGCGACGAGCGGACGTTCTGGCCCTGGTGGTTCCTGGAGACGCCGCGGATCGGCGGTCTGGCCGTCGGGTGCGAGCCGCGCAGCGGGGGGGAGATAGTGGCCGCCGGCACGGGAGGCACCAGCCTCAATTTTTTGGACGGAGAAACCGGTGTACTGATCGCCGACCGGATCAGCGGCTATGGGTTGCCCGACTGGATAGTTGCCTACTCCGACTCGGGGAAAGAGCGACTGTTCTTCCTGGTCGGACATAGCTGGCTGTCGTGCGAGTCCACAGTGTGGGCCTGGGCCGCAGACGAATTGGAACGACCGCTGCGGTCGTACCGCGACAGTGTGGAGCCGATGGGCCGGTTGACGAGTGGCTGGGACACCTGCGCGGCGCGCAACTTTTGGGTGGGGAACTGGACCGCAGGTGAGGAGGAACAGCTGGTGGTGCTGCGTCACGGCGCGGTGAACCAGTTGACAGCGTACGATATAGAGTCGGCGCGGCCATCCTGGGATGTCGGTTTGGGAGGTGCACCTGTGGATATGGCCGTCGTCACAGGAGGCACGGCGGCGACGGCCCGGGTCCACGTGGTAGACGAGTGTGGCTGGTGGATGGTTTTCGACGGGAAAGGGAAGAGAGTGAACGGGAGGCGCGTGGCCCGGTACCTGGCGGGTGTGCACGCGGATACTGCTGGCGATCTCTTCCTGTGGAACCATGAGCTGTTGCTGCGGGGGCATGAAGGGGGTATCGATAGGCGTTTTGAGCTGAGTGCCCGTCCACTCGGGTGGTGCGCGTTGGGGGAGGAGCAGGGCCTGCTCGGTGTCGATGGGGATCGTCTGGTTTTGCAAGGGCTGCCGTAGCGCCACCCTTGCAAAATCAAGAATATCCATACCGCAAAGTCAACCACCAATCGGCGTGTGGCATGCCACTGTCGAGTACTGATTCAACCAGCAAATTGACATCTATAGGCACACGACGTAATTCGATCCGAAGAATATTGTCACGTGAATCGACAATAGAATACTCTGCCCACATAGGATGGCGCTCTTGATTTGGGTGGTGCTCGCGATCGTTTTGGGGCATAGGAGCACCAACAGTTCCCGGATTCAGGATGGTCATATCTCCGTGGCGTCGGAGCATCTGTCTATGCGTATGTCCTCCGGCCAACACCGTAGCGTGATGGCCAGCCAACATCTGTTCAAGATCTTCGTCAGGAGTGGTAGAGCCGATGCCTCTTTCATTAGTCTGTGGGGAACCGTGATAGCAAAGAAGGTCTGTGGTTTTATCAAGAGACATCTCGACAGTTACTCGAAATGTCCGCAGGTAATCTAGGTCATCAGGTGACAGCTGGCTAACTCCCCAATATTGAATCTCTTCGATTGGCCTGATTCTTTCCTTTCGAGGCGGGGGATCTAGAATCCAGGCATCCATGTTACCCATGACAACAGAACTGTTGAGAGTTTTCAATTGAGCAATAACCTCACGTGGCTGGGGACCATCAGTGGCAATATCACCCAAGGAGATTATGCGATCAATGTGTTCCGACTCGAGATCATTCAAGACAGATCCCAGCGCTACACCATTTCCATGAATATCAGAAATAATGGCAATTCGCATATGTTTTAGTCCTATTCGCTCATCCGCGCATGCGGAGCGCCGAATACCCCGCGCTCAGGGTCAAAAATCCTCAAGCCCGAACCGGTACCCGCGAATCTGCGCCATCGGTGCGTCGTCGTTGATATAATTGACCACCAAAAACTGCCCCCGCTCATACTCCACCCACCCCGTATACCCGCTATCGGCAAAAGGACTCGCATCCAGATCAAGCGGCAATACCGTCCCTTTCTGCGTCCCTTTTTCCGTCGCCAGCGCGCTTTCTACAGGCTCGAGAAAAGCCAGGGTATGCACCGACGACCCCCCCTGGGCGATAATGAGCTCGTCGTCGGTCTCCGCCGTGTGCGGCCCACGTTCAATCCCGGCGACAAAGGCCTCCGTCTGTGGCACCTTGGGTATGACGATCCCGCGCTTGGCCAAACGCATCTGCCAAAGCTCGGCGCTTGCGTTCGGTCGCCAACTACCGGGCAAACCATAGCGCCCGGTGACCATGACAAATCCGTCTTGTGTTACCCCTGCAATCGGCATTCCGATCGACGCGGGATTCAACGTGTCATAGGGACCTTGCCAACTTTCGCCTTCGTCGCGCGAAATCAGTTTTTGCACCGGTCGCCCCAAATCCTCGCGCTGATAGGCGACTAATTCGCCTGTAGGCATGCGCACAATACTCACCTCGTCGAGCTGATAATCGGGGTGGTCAAAGAGCGTCGTCGGTGCCTGCCACGTCTGACCCTGGTCGCGGCTGATGGTAATATTCTGGATAATGCGGTCGGTCTTGGCGCTGCGCACATTGCTCGGCAACAGCCAGCCCCCGTCGGACAGTTCGGTGACCTGATCCGGGCAAATCCCCGCCACCGGCGTCGGCTGCGGTTCCGACCACGTCAACCCCTCGTCATCGCTAAACCGCAACCAGATCCGACAGCGGTCCTCGCTGCCCCATTCGCCCGGCGGGTATTTGACCTGGTCGCAGAGCAAGAGAATACGACCGTCTTGGAGCTGCTGTATCTTAGGGCCGTTCCAGGTCGTCAGCACTCCGGAAGAACGATCCTCATCGCAGACGACCCGGCGCTCGGACCAGCTATGCCCTGCATCGTCGCTATAGCGAACGACGAGCCGGCAATATTCGCTGGCCACGTGGCCATTGCTCTCGCGGTAGACGAGCAAAATCCGGCCCGACCGCGTGCGGCACAGGTGCGGAAAACACTCGTAGACGGCGTCATCACGGGATATAGTGAATTTTTCAATCGGCATATACGACCTCCTGGTGCAGTTGTTCACGGACATAATGGATTGCATTGTCTATGTCGCAATGACAAATACCAAAAGTATATGGATGTTTTCCAAGATCCCTGAACTTCGAAGCGTTGTGTCTGTGAAACGCTCCTCTGCGATCCATGTACTGGCCCCAGTGGCCAGCAGTTCCACTTGAGAATTCCCACGCTTCAAATGATTCTGTCCAAGTGGATGGGAAAAATTTTAGGAAAGGGGGCAATTGATTAAGCCAACTACCACATACTACCTTCTTGGCAGTTGTATGGGCTTTTTTAGCATCTTCCAATACTCGGAGAAGGTCTTGAGTTACCTGATGTAGTTGTGGTGGTTTGAAGGGGGATTCGGGTGAAAAGGCGTTATAGAAGTGAATATCGATGCAGTTGATTAATTCTGGTTTTAAACCATGCTTTGAAAGAAAAGAATATCGCCAGCAAGAGTAAGGGCTTTCTATCACCTGTCTGATATTCTGAAATTTCTCACGTAGATTCGGTAGGATCAAAGGCGCAAGAATTTCCCAACATTTACCCTCAAGGGCGTCAGTATTGGTGGCGGTTGCGTGAGAATAAAATGTAGCCTCGAGATCAGATTTCAGGTTATCCCATTTCTCGTTGGGAGGATTTAACCCTAGTGCTGGATGACGACCATCATAAAGCATCGTTTTACGGAGGATATCAACTCTCTGGTCCAGTGCTTCTGAGATGGGGGTGGGAGGTTCTCGATGGAACGCCAACTTCCAAACATACCAAATCATCAACCTTACACTACCAATGACGTAATCTTCATATGCCTTATAGGGATTCATTTTCTACTTCCTATCTTGACTCTCAGTAGTCTCACTCCAGGTTAGAAAAATTCGTACAAATTCAGATAATAGCTCTCTTCTTCCGAACTGAGAGGGGCATTACCATAGCCCTCATAAAAGGCACTTCGATCATCGTTCGTGAGTGAAATATCAGGATCGGGCTGCAAAGCAAATGCAAGGTCTATCCGAGGATCTCCCCATCCACCGCGGTTCCAGTCGATTATCCCGCTAATGAAATCCTCTTCTATATGCACATTCCATACATGGAAATCGCCGTGAATCAATTTGGATGGGACAGGATGGGGTTGATTGCATTTGAGCTGGTCTAAAAGATGGGGAGTGCCTTCGGTGGGAAAATGATTGAGATTGTATTCTGCACGATCTAACATTTCGTTCAGCCAACTTTCCGAGCTACCGGAAATGGCATATGTATCAGGTGGACAAGTAGAATGAATCCGCTCTATAGTTTGCCCCAATCGAAAAAACCATTCGTGTTTTTCCGCTGAGTTTGGAAGATATTCGAGTGTATCACCAAGTGCATGACCGGGAATATAGGTCATGGTCAACCAAGATTCCGGAGCGGTTTCGCTTTCTTGTTTCCAAAACGACAGTGGTTGAGGAACCGGAATAGATAAAGCGCAATCTTTGAGCATGAGTAAGCTCAAATACTCCTGCTCAAGCCATTCGGAAAACTGAGGTCCCACCGATCTTTTTACCACGATTTTGGTCGAGGGAGTAAGGGCCACGACTACATCCGATGTATCGCCTTGTTCAGGGAATTGGAGATCATGAATAGGACCAATATCTAATGCGATCTCCTCGGGCATATCATGCCAATCTATACGGTTCACACGAAAACCTCTTTTGCATGATAAATAATGTCCCGCCGGTTTGCGAACCCGCGAATGCGGGTTGCCGAAGGCCAAGTCGCCGCGAGGCGGCGCAGCGTAAACCGTGCTGTTAACTGATTTTGGGACCTCAAGCTGGACGGCCCATCTGTCCATTGACGTCGATTGGAACCTATTCTCCGAACGTCTCCATGGTTTCACCAAGCTTCAAACTAGATACGACGGAACCATCACTAAGGCGAACCTTCCAAAGAGATTTCCCGCCGAATCCGGCATCTTCTGGGTGAGATTCCAGAAGAAAAGTCGTGGAATCTGGTTAACAGTTGCAAGCAAGGATCTTCTCGCCGTTCCCCTTTGTCTCTTAGGTAGTGGACTGGTCCAAGTCGTAAGCCAAGAAAGCTTCGCCATCGTAAGGGGCTTGGTCAAGAATCGTTCCGTCGGCATCGACAATCACGATCCCTCCTAGCTTCGCCGTCTCCTCAAGATCCCGGACATAGGTGCTGTAACTAGACTGCAATACGGGAGTGTTGAACTTCTTAGCGATGGCAACCCCGCCTAACCTGCAATTATCCCTGGTCCCCCACTCTGGACTATTGAAATGGTTGCTGGTCACCGAGGGCCATATGACTACGTCGCTCTTTTCAATTCCAGTACCCTCCAACTGTTCAAGCGTACTCACTTCGCTACAAACCACGAAGCCGAAGGCATAGCCGCCGAGTTGGACGGGGTCTTTCCTTTCGGGCACTGAGAATCCGTATTTCCGCCAACCTTCAGACCAGATCTTTCTACCACCTGCATACTGAATGCTCCCATCCGAACCGAGCAGCACAATGGCATTCTGATAACCGCCATCTTGCCGAAATGGCGTGCCAACCAACGTCATCAACCCAAGTCTTTGGGATTCTGCTGCCAGCGTTCCCAGACCTTCCAGGACTTCATAATACCAGTCCTCTCGTTGGAACAAGCCGTGAAGGTGGGAATCGTATCCAACAACAGCCATCTCTGGGAGTACTGCTATGTCTCCTCCCGTTTCAGCAGCGAGGGACAAGCAACGCGAGATGGTCTCGACGTTTGAGGAAATATCAGGAGCCATCGGGATTTGGAAAGTGCAGATACGCATCGAGGATTTCCCGTCCTGTACATAGCTTTTTTTGTTCGACGATATATAGGCCGGTATATTGAGATAGATTACACGGAATCTTCAATTCGAACAAATGCAGAGATGAGAAGACAATGAGCACCGATCTGTTTGCGGAGGCAAGAGGGCGCATTCGACGGGAAATGTCGGAGTCGTGTATTCCATCCATGGCTGTCACGGTTGCCCGGGATGGAGAGATCCTCTGGGAAGAGGCCTTCGGATGGGCCGACTGCGAGAAGCGAATCCCGGCTACGGAGCACACTCCGTATTCCCTGGCATCATCTCAACTTGGATCTCAAACTCCGGGGCGACGTTCTCAACGGAGCAATCGTTGCCATTGCCGGCAACTCGCTAAGTCATTGGGTGGAGCTGCGAAAGAAATAACGCGATGTGAGATCCATCGACTTGATTCAGCTGTTCGACCTGGTGTTACAGGACGTTGTTTTTAATATGCTTACACTTGCTCCCCTGTTAAGTAGATAGCGATCAAACCAACCCCAGATTTCATTTAGTTCGTTTTCCAAAGGGGGATCCCAGCCATGCCCTTTGCCCTTGGCCACGATCAACTTGTGTGGCACCCCCAATTCCCGCAGACGCGCAGCAAAGAGCTCGGACTGTTGTATCGGAATCCTTTCGTCTTCATCTCCGTGCAGCAACAGCGTTGGCGGCGTGTCGGCACTGATGTGGGTAGTAGGTGAGCATTGACGGAAAATCGCCTTTGTTTCCTCCGGGTCGATAACTCGCTCGTAGCGCTGGGCTTCTTCATCCCAGTTGTGAAAATCCAATGGTGAGTAGTGAAGGTCCAACGGTGGATGGTTGAGGCTGTGGGCACGGGTAAGTTCTATAAAGTCCGTGGGAGGGAAATAAGCGACGACCGCTTGCACCTGAGAAGATACACGGTCGACCGGATCTTTGGCTTCTGGGTCGGCAGCTAGTGGAGTCGTAGCGGCCATAAGGCTTAGCATGCCTCCAGAAGAACTTCCTCGGATGCCGATGCGATGCGGGTCGATGCCAAAACGTCCGGCGTGGTGTCGGATGAAACGTATGGCACGAGAAATATCTGGAATGATTTCGTCGATCCGATATTTTGGGCTACTGCTGTGGGCTACGATGAACACTATGTAGCCCGCATTGAGCAGGCACTTTGTGAAGCGGCGTTGAGGAAAGTCAGAAAACTTGTCGAGGTTCGAACTAAAGCCTCCGCTATTGAGTGCGATCACAGCTGCACCGTTTTGATGCTGCGTTGGTATAAGCGCATCCATGATCAACCCCATCCCGTCTTTATAGCCATAGACTACAGACTGCTGATGGTCGTAGTCCTGCTGCTGATCGTAGTTCATGTCGGCAATCTTTTAGTAGTAGGTGATGAAATTTCTGTTCCCATTTCAGATATCATCTTGCGGCGGCTTTATGGGGCCCCAACGGCTTTCGGCCACACGAACTCGTATAGCGAGTTAGACAGAGGGTCGCGTGGCCGTTGTTATAAGTCGTGCAAAGTTTTTCTCGATGCTTTAACGTCGCCTTATGGGAGTTTATCTTCTGGTAGAGGGGCTCGTGCAGGGACATTATCTAGTATGCTTTTTAAGGTTCCTTTCTTCGCTCGACTTGCTCTATCTGATAGATACTCTTCGGTTAAAATCGCCGAAACCTTAATTCCCGACGGCGCGATATTACATAGATTCTGAATCTTCTCATGTCATATATCGCCGCGCATGCGCCGAAGCCGAGAACGGAACTGATATATGATTGTGATGTTCTGCTCTGGGAACAGACCTACAGATTGAGCTACTCACCCGTTTCATAGCGTACATAGGCATGTCCACCAACCGTAATCTCGGAATCCTCTATGCTCAGTTGTTCATAAACTCGGATGACTTCATCAGGGTCGCAGAATAGCGCCACAACGACTCATCATTGCCCAAAGTGCTTGAACTCAGCGTAATGGGAGCCATCCGTTAGCTTCACGCCTCCCACCCACACCACGTGATGCGTGGTCTCAATCTCACCCGATGGCGTCGTATTTCGTTCTGCAAACAGCGCCCAGCGAGCGTCATCAGGCGACGGAAGAGAACCTCCCGACCAAACCCAAATGGAACACTGGAACTGGAGCCATTCGTAGATGTCAGGATAGTAGCGCTTCGACACGATATTAGCCGCGAGGCGAATCTCAACACCGTTCCGTTCCATCGCAACCTGGACTTGCTCCAATGTTCTGATAATCTGGTTAAGACGCGGGCCGACGCTAAATACCTCATTAACCTCTTGATGGTGGAGATCCCCAATCAGTTCGCAGAATAGAAGACCGTCGGGCCTGAGCACCCTTAGAGCAGCCTGAATGCCGAAGCTGTTGTAGGCCGACAGCCCGCGCTCAGAGAACACAAAATCAAACGACTCAGGTTCCAGTTCCTTGATGTCCTGGAGGAAGTCAAGCTGTCGAAATTCGACGTTCGCAGCATTTTTCTCCCGCAAACCGTCTTCAGCCAAGATGATATGTGCTGGGTCGTAGTCGATGCCCAGACCCGAAGCAAAAAGATGGCTGTTCTCAAGGAGCGTCGCACCATTCCCGCACCCAATATCGAGGACGCGCATCTCCGGACGAAACTGTGAAGCGATCAAGTCCCGCGTACCTGGGTTGAGTCGCCCGTCATAGCGATATTCTACCGGTCGCGATCCGTAGAAAGAGTGCTCTGCGTCGAGAATCGATCTCAGGCGATCTTGATCCAGCTCCATACTCACGCTCCCGGCTCTACGTTTAGTGACTCCAATAGAAGAAGCAATACGATTCCAAGATGTACCAAGACCGCCCAGCCTCTTGCAGGCTGGTCGCGGTGTAGCCCATCGTCCGGCTCAGTCGTGTTTGAGCCCCTCGCGCTCCATCCACAACCGCAATATCCGCGCCGATTCGCGCAGATAGTATAGATAGGGCCGGTCCTGCCAGTATTTGGGCGCGGTGCGCTTGTTGTCGTGGGGGTGCATGTTGAATTTGCCCCGGTATTCGATGACGGTCCTCTTGCGGTTGTCGAGCGCGATGGTCAGCACGCGCTGCGGCAGCTTGTCGGGGGAGGCCAGTTGCATTGACCACACCGATTGCGAGCCCTCGATGCAGCGCCGGGCGTACGAGGCGATGCAGTGGTGCATGGCGTGTCCCTCGGTGACCAGGTCGAGCTGGGTGCGCAGCTCGCGGATCGACCACTGCACGCGCTCGCCCGAAAAATCGTCCTCCTCCTCCCGCTCGAATTCGCGGAAGCCCGCCGACTCCCACGAATCGTTGTCGGCGATGATATAGTCGTCGGCGTTGAGGTGGCCGTGCCACTCGTCGACCAGCCGCAGCAGTTTGGTGATGCTGCGGCTCTTCATCGAAAAGTGGGGCTGGGCCGGCGGTCCTTCGATGGGTTGGCCGTTGGGGCCGGGCAATTGCTGCGGCACGAATTTCTGGAAGTGGATATAGTCGACGATCGCGCCGACATAGGTGTACTCCAGCATTGAGTGATTGGCGAAAAACTGCACCACCGACGCCCAGAACGGCTCGTCTCGCTGGTAGTCCTTGAGCCGGGTAGTCAACAGCGCCCAGGCCATTTTGCCGTAGCCGCCGAAACCGTAGAGCTGCGCCCAGCGCATCGCTCGTGCGATCGGCCAGTACGGGTTGGCGTCTTGGAAGATGTGCGCCATGCGTTTGGTCAGTTTGATCGGCAGATCGGCGCGGCGGATATTGTTGCCCGTGGCCACGTGTTTGAACCACTCCTGCTCGCGGTGCGCCATGGGGTAATCGCCCTGAAGGAAGGCGGTGTCCATAAAGGGCGGAACGTCGTAACGGGCTAGAAGGTGGCGGGTCAAGCTGCGGAACTGCGCCTTGGGGTTGAGATGGTCGGTGCACCATGCCTCGACGGGCCGCAGCCAGTCGGCGTGGTGGCGGGCGAGCTGGCCGAGGGCGTCCTCGTAGTTGTTGCTCTCGCCACGCGCCCATTTGAGTAAGCCCATTTTGAGGCCAAGCAGGTCGGCGCGGCGCTCGACTTGGAGCAGCAGACAATAGAGGGCCTGGCGGCGTGCTGGATCTCCCTCGGCTGCGGCGAAGAGGTCGACAAGTTTCTGGCTGAAGGGGTAGCGCTCATCGGGAGGGATTTCGCCGCGGTAGGCACGCTCGATGAGGCGGGCGCGGCCCGGGGTGTGGCTGCGCCCGGGGTGCGGTGTGGCCGGGCGCAGGGTCTGCGCGGCGAGCTGGCGTTCCGAATCGAGCTCCGCATCGGTTTTATCGGCTGCGGTGCGGAGGCCGTTTTTGCGGCACCAGAGCAGATAGCCCGAGAGCGAGGGGAAGCCAAGGGTTTCGGCCTGATGGCGAAGGAGCTCGTCTTGGGTTGGTGGGGCAAGGGCGGTCGTCATCGGCGGTTTCCTTTTAGTCCTGTTCGCTCATAACCTGAGACTCGCGGATAAATCGGACCATCTCACGAGGAGGACCATACAAAGGTTCTTCCATGAATCCTTCTTCCACAAGAGAAAAATCCAGTCGTTCCAGCAAACGGCGCGAGGCAATATTTGAAGCTACTGTTGAAGCCTGAAGGCGTGAAAATGACCGTCTCTCTGCATAAGCAACCACTTTACGAGCAGCCTCTGTTGCATACCCTTTTTCCCAATACGGTCTGCAAATCGAATAGCCCAGAACTCCTATGCGATCTTCAGGATGGTCTTGGCCATGATGCAGACAAACTAACCCCACATATTCGTCTTGTGCATGTAACCGAATGAGGAAAGTGGCCGTAATGGAAGCATTGGCTTCAGATAAAAGGTCATCCACATGCTTGCGGGCATCTTCGAGGTCAAAAGGAAACGGTATTTTGTTTAGATTTTTCGCCACGTCCCAATCCGAGTAAAGTTGATGGATAAAACCTACATCTTCTGAGCGAATTGGAGTAAGTTGAAAGCGTTCCGTTCTGAGTATTACGTCTGTACACCAGTTCATAGGGATCTCTCAAATTTTCCGGAGTGCTGACATATCTTTTTCCATTTTCTTTAACGGTTTTCGCCCTCCTGAACCGCGTAGCGGTTGGGCGAAGGCGCGTATGCGCCGTAGCCAGGAGAGCGATGTTAGAAGTAGGGTGTGTGACTTGTCATAATAAGGTGCATAACTTTATATAGAATGAGCGGTTGATATTTCCAAGTCTTTTCTGCCATTTCCCATAACGTCGGCTTCGCCATACCCGAATGGCGTATAGCCATTGCCCACAGGGCCAAGGAGCGACAGCGACGCAGCGGGTATGGACGTGTCGTTAGAGGTTGTGTGGCAGGGGGGATTATTCAGATGCTCAGGGCTTGCGCCACGGCTTCGGGGTTTTCCGATGCAATCTTTAACAAAGCACGTGCAGGACCTTCGGGTTGGCGTCGTCCCTGCTCCCAATTCTGCAAGGTTGAGACACTAACACCAATCATCAACGCAAACTCCGATTGGGACTTATCCAGTTTTTTCCGGATGGATTTAATATCGGCCGGTTCAAATCGGGTAACACGCCCTGGTCGCATCGTGCCTCGTTTGATGGCTCCCGCCTGCTTAACGCTCTCTACTAACTTTTCGAAATCACGCTCTTTCATGCTAAATACTCCTGTATGAGTCGCCTCAGAATTTTCAGTTGATCAGACGTTAAATCCTCTTGCCGGTTCTTTTTATAAACCCAAAGCAAATAGATGACATCGGCGGGTTTATCCCAATAGTAGATTACGCGCAACTCTCCACGTTTTCCGCTTCGTAGTAGCTTCCACCGAAGTTTGCGTATCCCTCCACTACGAGGGATTATCACTCCGGCGTCAGGACGAAACAGCAGAGCTAATTGCAGCGCACGGTATTCCTCGCTCGCCAGGAGCGCCTGGATTTCGTCAGTAAAAAGAGGAGTTTCTATGAAAATCATATAAAATAACTATACGTCAATGGCGTATGTCTGGCAAAATTAAGATTACTGATTTTCCACATGACCTCTAACGGCCCTTCAACCCACGACCCTGGCGTTGCCAGGGTGCCGAAGGCCCAGCCGCGTATGCGGCGCAGCGGGTGTTGGATGTCGTATGCTACCAGGATGGCCAATACTCGATCCCTGGATCACCTTCAGCCAGCCGAATCTGCCTCCAACCACTTGATCCAAACACTGACGAGGGAATAAAGCCTTTCATTATCCGGCTGCCCGACTCTCCGACCCATTTCCACTATTCCGGCAGGCTGTAGCCGTCCCGATCCGGCAAACTCACTCTGGTGCCTCTTTTCTTGTAATGTCTTTCAAACTGGACTTTGTCCATTTTGAGGACATGAGAAAAAGTCGTATTGAAAAACTTCACATTGCTAAAGTTTTTGATATGTTCTCCTCTACGGCCTGAGGATAAGGATATCCATGCCAGGATATCTTGCCAGTCCTGTCAATCAAGAAGGCGTAAGGTATTGTATCAACACCATAATCATCGGAATTGGAAATATTGGTGCCAATCGGATAGAGTATCGGATTCTTCTGCATGAATTCTTCTATGAAAGGCTTAGTTTCTTCTACAAGACCCAACAACTGGAATTCATTATCTCGGTATTTCTTAAAAACTTGGTTTAGATGAGTCAGCCCTACCACGCAAGGCCCGCACCATGTGGCCCAGAAATCCAATAATACAACCTGGCCTCGTAAGTCTTTCAAGCTGAGTGCCGAGTCAGTATTGATCCATTCCTCAACTGATATCTCCGGAGCAAAATCCCCAATATTCGGCTTGACCAGCCTTTCCTCATGTCTACTCGGACAGGTGAACTATCTGAGATTTCTACGAAACAGATGCTGCCACGTCCCTTTGAATCATCTTCCAAACCGGTAGTAGATTTTTCATCGATAACAACTTGATAAAATAATCCGGGCATGTGAGGCCAGGGATTCAGACTATAACTCCTGTCTAAATGGGGAGTAGGTTTCCTATCGGCATCAGCATCAATCATCAGATTAGAATAATTGCCTATGTCTCTATTGTCAGCCGTTTTCCCAAGTATATCTTCGGAAACTTTCCACGAAATAGCCTGGGCATATAGGAAGTCACGATTGTTCCAAATTGACACCCGTAAATCCTCTTGGTCGCAAAGAATGGAGGCCTGCTTTTGGGGAAAGGAGAAAACGCCATTCTCGCGTAAATCAGATAGGGAAGAAGACATTGCCTGCCTCTTTCTTCATTTACCGAATTTCCGTTAACGTCCCCACAATTCACGACCCCGCGTATGCGACGTAGCGTGAATTGCTGTGATATCTGATTTGGGTCAGCTGATTAGATGTTATCGGTGCTTCACGGCCGGGTCATCTCACAGAACCAGTAACACGTTCGGTAGCCCAGACTGGCATACAGCGAGATGGCGATGTAGTTATCCCGTTCTGTGCCCAGGATCGCATGCTGACAACCGGCTCTTTGCATCTCGTACAGAGCGCGCTTCATCAGATAGCGGCCAAAACCTCGGCCACGCTCTGTCTCATTGACATCTATCCCCAAGGTGATGCAGGTATACTGTAGTTCTCGATCCCAGTGGGGAAGGTAGTAAGGTAGTGCGGTTGAGCCTCGGTGGCCCCGATCCATTTGTCGCCGCGGAAGAGGCGAACGGCAATCGTTGGCAGGTCGCCGTAGTTTGTATGATCGGGGAAGTGCGTGTCGTCGCTCACCTGCACGTCGATATCATGGTACGGCAGGGTTGGCTCGAGCATCTTGTAGTCTCGGAGGTCCATTACGAGCACCCCAGGCCCAATCTGCTCATAGCCATTGCTACCCAGAAGGGCGTAGATGTGCTCCCAGCGGCTCTTCAGGCAGGGACGGCTCATGCAGGTGTAGGCGAAACGGTGATCGAAGACCCGGCAGGTCGATGCGAGGGGATTCAAGTACTCGTGGGCGCTGTCCAGCAGTACCTGGCCGATATCGCGTCGATCCCGGGGGAAGCAGAGATAGCGGATCAGACTTTCTCGCTTCCCTGAGTCGCCACGGTCGGGAATAGTTCCCACATGGATGAAGCCCTTGGGATCGCCGCCATCCTCACTGACGAAGAGGCGACCGTCGGAGAAATCGGGATTGGGCAGAGAAAGGGCGGCCACCAAGGTCTCAGGGTCAACAGGATAGTCGTCGTAGGGGATTTCCACCGCCTGCGCGTTGTACGCCTCGGTCAGCCGTCCTGAATCGGAAGGTTTCCACTCGGAGATGGTCATGTAAGGGACCTTTCGATGACTAGTGATTGAACGGCGAATATGCAGTATATCTCCCTGTAATGTGGAGATATGTTGCATGGATTATGGTTCTTTTCCCATTTCAGATATCGTCCCTCGGCTTTACGATGTGACAAAAGGCCCATGTGCTCGAAGGGTCGAGGGGCGAACGCCCCGATGCGTAAGGCCGATGTTACATGAAGAAAGACAATACACGATGCAAATGCTTAAAATTTACACACACTGTTCGTTGAGTTCCCTATGCGCACACATTAAAGGGTGAGGATGTCCAGTTGGAGTCTCACTTATCAGATTTTTATTTACGAGTCGAGAATACACATCTTGGCAAATGATATCAACAAGCCTTATCTGATCCTCTATCTTCTCAGAGGCAGCTAACTCAGACAGCCAAGACTCCAATTCAACAACGTTGGGTTGTTTCCGAAACTCAGTAGGTAACCACTTCCAATAAGGTGTGAAGTCTTCATTGAGAAGCATGCTGATCTTCATCGTCGACTGAATGAAAATGCCTAAACAGGTAAAGATTGCGATTGGATCTCTGCGTTGAGTTAGTCTGGTCAGGAAGTTGTATTGGCCAAAATGCCAAATAGAAAACGTCTCTGCGCTTATACGGTGCAACCAAGCGTCGCGGGGATAGTACCTGAACCCCTCCTTGCGAGATGTGAACTCACCAAGAGGATCGTGAAATACCGATGCATGACGTAACATGTATAGATTGTCCTCACGCATCCGGAGCCAAGCTTTACACGTCTTAGGTGGATGTGAAAATTTGGTAAAATTGCGAAACCATGGATTCAGAGAGTGTACTGTGATGCTTTTATCGGGCCAACAGAATTTGCAGCCAAGCCACTCTCTGGGTGCCGCTTTGTTGATGGCATTACTCAATCGTCGACCTGATCGACGCATGTCCTCACCAGTAAGGATAATCGAGAATCCGGGGCCCCATCCGTGATCACGGGAGAGGTCGTCATCGTTTCCAAGACTCTGCGAACCTCCGCAGAGTAGACAAGCGGCTCGATCCGAAAGGTGAGGGAATTCTGAGCGCAGATATGGAAGCCCCCACTCTTCAAAGAAGATGCGAGCAACTTCTAATCCCTTCAGATCTACTGATTTCTTTCGTGCCACTAGATTGCACCTAACACCGGATAGTCGATTCCACTTAACTGTGTGTGAACTGGCTTCTTTTTTCATGTAACGGCTCTCCCGTTGACGACCCCGCGCATGCCGAGCAGCGTTAAGGGGATGTTAACGGGTGTGCTACTTCAAGCAAAAAGACGCAGGTTTCCCATGCGCCTCTCGATTCCCAAGGTTTTTTCCAGATTTTTAAAATTAGTCGCTTTCGTGTACCGTATCGAGAATAGCTTCCGGATGTTTTGCCGCGACCTGCAATAGCACACGTGCGGGACCTTGGGGTTTCCGTCTTCCTTTTTCCCAGTTGCGTAGTGTTTTCACGCTGATTCCCAGCATAGCGGCAAATCTGATCTGGGAAAGTCCGTATTCCTCCCGGAGAGCTCCCACATTGGGCTCTTCGGAGGTGAAGGAACGGGAAGGCGCTTGCTCTCCGCGAAGAATTGCCCCCCCTTCACGAATGCTTTCGAGTAATTCCTGGAATAATTCTTCTTTCATTTATATTCACTCTCCACGAGACGGCGAAGCATTCTCAATTGATCGAGGGAAAGATCATCTTGCTCATTTTTTCCATAAAGAAAAAGCATCAGAATAATCTGTTGAGCGGAAGCCCAATAGTAGATGATTCGGCTACCCCCTCTTTTCCCACGTCCTGGTATCTCCCAACGTAACTTGCGTAAGCCACCACTACCTGGGATTATCGTCCCTTTCTCTGGATCTTGAGCCAATTCAGTCTGAAGAGCCCGATAGCTCTCATCAGGCAGGAGATGGACAACGCGGCGAGTAAATACCGTAGTTTCTACAATGAGCAAGATCGGTCATCTCCATATGAAGATCATTTTCCATAAAGTACCCCAATGGGGTACCTGTGTCAATAATAAGACTCCAAGCATTTCCGTTAACGGTTGACAATTCTCGACAGCCCGGAGGGCTGTGCCGCAGGCCAAGCGGCGCATGCCGCGTAGCGAGAATTGCGGTGTTAGCGGTTGTGGTCCTGATCGCGTTCATGTTTCAGGAAACCTTTGAGACGGCTCCAGGTGCCATCGAGTTCATCTTTAGTCATGTAGTAGGCGTAGTTCAGGATTCCATCGATCGTGTCTGCTATCTGGAAGAACATGAGCTTCTCCCTGAACTCTGTGCCGGTCCGAGTGTTCTTGTGCGAATCATAGTGAGATCTGATCCGATGGAGGTAATCTTCGCCATAGTCATCATTCAAGTGCCAGAAATCATAGTCGGGATCTCCAAAACAGACATTCCCGAAATCTATCACACCGGACAACCGTTGAGTCTCCAGGCATATGAAAACATGCTCGGCGGAAAGGTCTCCATGAAGAAGAGCAAGCTCAGATGCGAAGTTCGAGGAATTTTCCAAATACGAAGTGAACATGTACTCCAGGATTTTGCACCCATCGTTGCTGATCTTGGGAAAGATGTATGTCCGCACATCTCCAAGAAGAGACGTATATCCTCGTCGGAAGTCTTCAACGGGTATCAAACCCTCAAGTTCTTCTACTGGCTGACACCCATGTAAAGTTGACAGGAAGATGGCGAGTTGTTCGGCGATCTCATGCCGGGAATGAGGTTGGAGTGACAGGAGTACATCGCGCGTAAGGGGGATTCCTTCTATGGCTCGATGCCCGCCATATAAGTATTCGTACGACGCTGAGTCCTCTACCACGAACATATACTGCGGTACGGGGATATTGAGAGCGCTGCTAATCTGGGCAAGTATCCTGATTTCAGCGGCAAGATCACTCTCCGCATCTTTGTCTTTCGGGAACTTGAAGATGAAGTCTCGATTGACGCGATATACGCGGTGATTCCATCCTTGGCCCTCAAATTCGACCCTCTCCACCGTCAACTCTGAGAGGTCCCGAGCAAGAATATCTCGTATGACGTGGCTATGTACCATGATTGATGTAGTCTTTGGGCATGACCGATAACGCTAAAGATGGTATGATCCGACGTGGCGCAGCGCGCCATGTTGGATACCATCATGTTGGACGAAGCCGATTGACGACACTATGGAATTTCAATGCTTGGTCCCATCCTGGAGCGGACCTATTT
>Ga0233429_1001995_pt1 | contig 22283 bp, 21 predicted proteins | sample SI_118_April2016_3_FD_179879 | JGI IMG/M metagenome (GOLD analysis project Ga0233429, IMG submission 179879) | Seawater microbial communities from Saanich Inlet, British Columbia, Canada - SI_118_April2016_135_MG | ecosystem: Environmental > Aquatic > Marine > Inlet | place: Canada: British... | reverse complement strand
AGTAGATTTTGGTTATAAGAAGCATTTTAGAGTGCACCATGGAAAGAATGAGTTTGTTAGAGGTAACTCTCATATTAACGGCATAGAATCATTTTGGGGCTATGCTAAAAACAGATTGGTAAGGTTTAAAGGAATGGATAAAAATATGTTCAATTTACACTTAAAAGAATGCGAATTTAGATTCAATAATCGCAAGCAAAATATTTACAAAATTTTGCTTGGAATGTTTAGAAAAGAGCCTCTAAAGTTATCTTGACCCTAAATTATTTTTACTTAACTTAATTTTTTTGAATTTTACTTATTCCTTGACGTGCAATAGTATCTAACATACGTATATCTACACCATACGCAATAAATTTATAGCCTTCATCGATAGATTTCGTAAGCGCAGCTTGATCTGGCTCAACAATATGAATCCCAGATGCTACTGTCGAACGATTTCCAGCATCCTTTATTTTAGATTTAATATTTTTAAATTGTAAATTTTCAAATTGGCCAGCTATTCCAAGTGAACAAGATAGATCATATGGGCCGATTATAAATCCATCAACACCTGGTGTAGCTAGAATTTCATCTAAATTACTAACAGCATCCTTATGTTCAATTTGTACTATTACTATTGGCTGACTATGCTGCCAATCCAAATATTCTTTAAACTTAGCTCCATATCCTTGAGCTCTTGCCAAGCCCACACCTCTGATGCCTCTAGGGCCATACCGCGTAGCAGAAACTGCTAACTCCGCCTGTTCTCTAGTATTTACCATGGGAACAACAATACCATGAGCTCCGGCATCCATAACACGCTTAATCTGATCAGGGTTATTTGATGTAAGACGAACTAAAGGGGAGACATGGCACAAATCAATAACTCTGATCAGCTCAGACGCAGTCTGAATATCAATAGAACTATGCTCCAAATCAACAACAAGCCAATCATATCCAGCTTTTGCCATAATCTCAGCAACAACAGTATTCCCAATAGTAATCCAAGATCCTATTGAAACCTCATTATTAGAAAGTTTGTCCTTAAGAGTCATTTATTTTTTTATTATAATAAAATCTACAATTTGTTGAATCGTAGCGGGTCTCCATGGCTATCTAACCCTTTAATTGCAGAAAGACCCATTGCCAATATGGATTCATGCGTGCTGCCACCAATATGAGGAGTAATAAAAACATTATCCATAACTGCAAGATCAGCATCAATAAAAGGCTCTTTTTCCAGCACATCAAGTGCTAATCCAGAGATTGATCCTGTTGCAATCATATCTTTCAATGGCTCTTCTTCAATTAAACCGCCTCTAGCAAAATTAATAAGGATTCCACCTTTTTTTATGTAATTCATATTATTTTTATTTATTATATGGTAGGTTGATTCGTTCAACGGAAGATGGAGTGTAATAATATCAGATTGTTTAAGTAGTGTATTTAAATCTACCCGACCTAAATTGTAGCTTTTATAAAAATCTGAATAATCCTTAATATCATTTACTAAGACAGTACACCCAAATGGCTGCAATATTTTTACTAGATCCTTTCCAATATTTCCACATCCAACAATACCAACTGTACAGTCGCTTAATTGTCTGCCTATTATTTGATACCATTTATTCTTTTTAACCTCAGAATTGGAGAAAAATGTTTTATGAAGTAAAGAAATTGCATTAGCAATAACAAGTTCTGATACAGACCTTTTATTAACGCCGCCAGTCCATCCTAGCTTAATACCATATTTATGCATACTATGTAAATCTATCATATCCAAACCAACACCATATTTAGAGATAACTTTTAAATCCGGAAGTTGATTTAAAACAGATTCATTGATACTTTCCAATGCAACTATCGCCTTATCATGGCCTTTTAAAAATTCTACTAAAGAGTAAGAGTCAAACCTTACCTCTTTATCGTTAAAGGTTATATTTTTATAGTGTTTTGTCAACTCGACACGCAATAATTCATTTTTTGAAAACGAACGAGAACATACAGCAACTTTACTTTTAGTATTCATAAGATTTTTAGTGTCAAGATGACTTTAAAGACTTGCCTCTAAATAATTTAAGAAAAATTTGATACATGCTCTCAGCGCTTTGATCAAGCCTAGGCCCACATTCTGTTAAATATAAATTAAACATTTTTATCCGTATTTTTAACCTTACTAACTTTGTTTCGGCATAGTCCCTAATCAAATTCTATTGGGATCAAGATAACTTTATTCTAATATAAGACCATTGCTTGCGTATACATTCAATGAATGATCAATACTGCCAGCTTCATACTTAACCCTGCCTCCTGCACCCTCAACAATTGCGATACCTGCAGCAACATCCCAATGCATAATATTTTTTTCCACATAAATGTCCGCAGATCCTCTAGCTACATTTAGCAGGGAAATGGCCGCAGACCCTATCATTCTAACTTTAGAATAGCTACTAACCAAATCAAAAAAAGAGTGTTCTTTTTTACTATCAAGTTTGAGCCTTGAGGGGAACCCTGTAAAAATAGACGCTATTTTTTTATTATTTATATTAGAAACATTTATTTTAGATGAATCATAAAATGAGCCAATACCCTTACCGCCCCATGCCAGCTTATTATTATTAAGATCAAAAATTACTCCAAATACAGGATTATTCCCCCTCCATAAAGCTATAGAAATGGCATACGGCCCAGAGTCTTTTATATAATTAAATGTTCCATCAAGGGGATCAACAACAAAGTATAGTTCAGAAGTTCCAGATTTGACGATTCCAATCTCTTCACTCAAAATTGATAGTCCAGTTGGAGTAAGAATATCTAGTATCTCTTTCTCTAAAGCTACGTCTACCGAAGCCTTTATCTCTTTTTGAAATTTTAAGTCATAAGTATAATCCTTGTTAAGATTGCCTACATCAGAAAATACTTTGTCTCTTGCTTTTCTTACAGCAAGAATCGATAATTCTAACAACTTTTCAACACTATAAGGGCTTGACATATAGCTTTAAAAATGCGCCAACAAGATGATTAATAATAATATGCCCGTCTTCTGCCGGCCCGTACTCTCCAAACTCTGTAGGGACGTGTATTGACATATCCACAATTTTCTTTAGCTCCCCTCCATCAAAAGATGTTATAGCGATAGTTTCAGCTTTTTTATCTTTAGCAATATTAACCGCATTTATTAAATTTTTTGAATTTCCAGATGCGGAAATAATAACAACAACATCGTCCTTCTTCAAATAAACATTTAGTTGTTGTGAGAATACATGATCGTACCCATCATCGTTAGCAATTGCTGATAATACAGCTTGATTATCACATAGACTAATGGCGTTAAACGGCTTATCCCACGATCGAGTCCCAATTGCCATATCATTAACAAAATGACTTGCCGTTGAAGCGCTGCCTCCATTCCCAATAAAATAAATGGTAGAATTGCGCTCCCTTGCTCTAAGAATAGCCTTAATAAAACACTCTACCTCCTTAATAGATATTTTCAATAGAACTTCACGAGTATATTTAATATATTCAGAAGCAAATCCTTTTATTGAATTATCTTTATAAATTCTCTCAATATTATTCATAATGGCCTAATTAATGTTATGTTTTTTACTCCAGTCACAATCTGACATGTATATTTTATAAACTAGTTTCATTGTTAAAAGAGCATCAAGAGATCCTCCATGCTCAATACTCTTATTACTTTTAATTGAGCTGGCAAACGCACCTATTTCCCTCTCCCAAGACGGGTCTGTATTATAACGCATTGTTTGTTCTTTTGGGTCTCCAGAGTCTCCATTATGATTAGACCAAACTTTTGTCAATATTTCTGCACCATAACTCTTTGACCCTGTTAGAATGCATCCCAAGTTAATACTTCCCCCTTCTAAATTAATTTCAAGAGAGAATTTATGCCTCCATTGTGTAGCAGATGAATGCAACATTCCAACAACTCCTTTATTTGTCCTCATTAATGCGTAAGCATTGTCTTCAACATCAAAATTCCAATAGTTGCTAGAAATAAAGCTGTGAATATCTATAAATTCACCAGCAAAAAGACGCATTAAATCAACCATATGAATTCCTTGATCTAATAAAACCCCACCTCCAGATACGCTTCTTTTGGTTCTCCAATCATCCTGATTGAATGTTACTAACTTTGATTTTCCGTAAACACCGCGCAAATTAATTAAGCCTCCAAGTTCATTTGATTCTAATATGCGTATTACCTCTTGAACAGAATCATGATACCTATGATTAAAGCCGTACATCAATTTTAGATCAGGGTGTTCTTTTTCTATTTTTATCACATTTTCTATATCTGATACATATCTTCCTGGTGGCTTTTCACAAAAAACATGAAAACCTGCTTGCAATCCAGCTATAGTAACTTCTGACACAATATCATTTGTCATACATACAAAAAGCACATCTAATGATGAGTCATCAAGCATGGATTTATAATTATCGTAACATCGTATTGTGCCTCTATTAATACTACTTATGCCCCTTAAATTTCTGTCACAAACAGAAACAACCAGCATGTCAGTACGGTTATCTATATGTTTATGCCGTAACTTACCAACAATACCATAACCCGCAATTCCAACCTTTAGTTTATTGTCATTCATACTAATTACACGCCATATTTAAATACATATTTTCTAAAAGAAATTATAGAGTATTGTATTGTTTAAAAAAAGAATCACTAGACATTAAGCTACGCACTGCCTCCATATCTGATTCAGTATCAACTCCAATATTTATACCACTTATTTTTATCATTTTTATTTTCCCTCCATTCTCTATAACTCGCATCATATCAACAGACTCGATAATTTCTAATGGGGTTTGCTCTAGAGCATTAAATTGCAATAAATAATTTCTCTTAAAAATTATCAATCCGGTCTGATAATATATGGGAAATATTTTATTAGTCTGCCATTTTGAGGGAATTGATTCACGTGAAAAATAAAGTGCATTATTATAAAGATTTATAACAACTTTTACGATATTCTTATCATAAGAATCGTCTCCCAACTTGAATTCGCCCATCAGATTTACAATATTTATGTCTTTGGTGTTGGTCAATTCCATAAGCCCTAATTTGATATCATTAGGATTAAGCAATGGTTCATCACCTTGAATCATTGCTACCATATCAAACAAGGTATTTTCTTTCTTTTCAATTAACAAAAGTGCTTCGGAAGCCCTATCAGAAGCTCTTTCATGATCATTAGACGTCATTACTGCTAAACCACCAATACTGGTAATATAGTCAAATATAACCTTATTACATGTCGCTACACATACCAAATCAATATTGCTTATCATTCTAGCTCTGTAATACACATGGCCAATCATAGGCATTCCACATATTTTCTTCATAGGCTTTCCGGGGTAACGTGTGGACTCCATTCTTGCCGGAATAATTGCTATATTCTTCATGCCTGTCTTTAAAGAAAACTCTTCATATTTTTTTCACTTTCCTTAGAAAAATATTTTTTAACATATTCCACCCCTATTTTTTGCCTATTTACATATTCTGTATCGCTAATTAATGAAATTTCTTTAACAATTCTACTAATTGATAAGTCCAATTGTACAACCCACTTAAAAGAACAAAAATCAAACAATGGATCGTTACTTAGTAACTCTCTCTTTTTAAAATGCACTATAGGCAACCCTGCCATTAGCGATTCCACTGCAACTGTAGAGCCCCAATAAAGAGTCATATCAGATTCATCAATATCATCTTTAAGAGGCCTGTTGCTTGAAACTTCAATATTAATAGGGAGATTGACTCTATTTTTTCCAAATGCATAAAAAATAGAGTCAATAGGTAAAATTGGATGTGTTCTAATTATAAATTTAAAATTTGGCGTTTTTTTGGCTTGCTCAATTGTATAAAATAATAAATCTACAGTTTCCAATAAGCCATCAAGAGCAACTAGGATAGTACAAGATTCGTTTAATGGCCTCCTCATACGCATATTAATAGAGCTATACAAATATTGATACCTAAGAGCGCATCCTGATACAATTTTTCCTTCAGGATAATAACTATTTTTTTTTAAAATATCAGTGGTGATGGTGCCAGTTGTCACAATTCTATTAGGCTGAGGAGATACGCCTACCTCACTCTTACTCAAAAACATTCCTGTTGCTGCCAGTGGTACAACAGAATGCTGATAACCAACGATATTCAAATTAGGCTGAACACTTCTCAAGCCCACAGTAAACATTTTTTCCCAATGGTTCCCTTCATACGTCAAGAAACAAGATTTCAACTTGAAGTATTTAGCCATTCTTCTAGCTATATAAAAATATAAATAATCTCCAAATGGAATATGCTGTCCAGATGAGGATGCCAATGTCCTTAAAATTGCACTCACGTTATACCCTAAAAATGGTACATTTTTTGGGATACTGACTGGCCTTGCCAGCCAATACCATGACAATGAAAACCCTGCCAATAAAATATCTCTAAAATATAAAAAACTTTCTATAGGTATAACAATATTTTTATCTAATTTTATCATTTTTTTATAACACTCGTATCGACCTATAAAACCTTGTGCTATTGTTATTACTTGACATTTGTTATTTATTTTTTTTTCTAAATAAGATGATAAATCTCCAAAAAAAGGGTCATAATACGACCCTTTATTATCAAATGCAGTTAAATATGTATAGCTTTTTATTAAGTAAATAGACTTGTCTTTCTCAATATTTTTGATACTTAGAGAAGAATTTATAGTTTTAATTTTAATTAGATTTAAAAAAGATGAGAGTACTGCTTTTAAAAGAAAATACCATTTTTTAACCCTCCAAATGAAATTATAATCTAATCTAGACGCTGTCTCATTTACGACCACAGTATCAATCGAGTTAGCTTTTGTATAACGTTTAATTGAAGCAATTACAGGCCAAGATAGTGCGATTATGTATAAATCAGATTCGTCCTTATTGCACTTGTCAATAGCCCTTACAGACAATATAAATTCATATAAAGTATTCAAAACAGGTGATAAAGTCCTATTTTTCGATGCTAAATTGGTAGCCCACCAATCTTTTTTATTGCTATTTAGAACGGACAAATTCCCAATGATATCTACATATTCTCTAAGTATGTTTTCTCGATTTTTACTTATAAAATTATCTATATTTACTTCCTTAACGCCTAATTCTTTCAATTGAGAGAGAGTATTTGAAAAAACATTATCAAAACAAAGGTACCTACAATATATGCATTTTACTTTCTCCTTATATCTTAATAAACCATACTCTTGCTCTGATTTAGACTCTCTTTTAAGAAATATGTAAATTGTCATATCAAAATTTTATTTTCTATTGATCAAGTAAACTTCTTTCTGTAAATTGATATCTGTTTCACATTCATCACTTCTCAATACCAGAAGAAAGCCCCTTGTATTTAGAAGATGATTTCAAGGCCTTTGGCCGACCTAGAAAAAACAACCTTTACAAGTGCCTCATATTGTTTTGCTTTTAATATTGTACCAACACAACCTAATACCTCATTATCTGGGTGGGCCCGCTATCACCAAAGTTCTAGTTTTTTCATTTAATACTATAATCAATATATACATCAAGACAGGGAAGGGGAACATTCTACCGAAGATATATTATATCTATATAGTAATAGAATTTACCCAAGTTTTTAATTCTTTTATGCCACTTATAATTGGCACACCGTGTGCTGCCAAGTCGTCCTTCTGTATTTTTTTTGACGGATCATAAAATACAGAAGAAACCCCTGCATTTTTAGCAATAATTGCAGTAGACGTAAATGGAAGAGAAATAACAATTTTAGACTTTTCAACCACATCTAAAGCAGGCACGGTAGGGTCTATTAAAACAAAGTCCTCTCTCGAGACAAGGCTATTGGTAAATCTTACATAAGATCGATGTGTAATATTCCCATCATTTCTCTTCTTCTTAAGGAGAATTGTCACATCCTTATGGTAGAAAGCAGTACGAATATCCTCTAAAAATAAATTTATGACACTTGGAGTGTAATAATCATTTGGTGCGCAAAGCATTTGATAACACGAATCACGGACAGGAGAGACGTCAAAAACAGATATTGATTTTTTTGGAAATTCTTGAAAAAAAGCGTTACCAGATGAAAACCATACTGGACCTACTATTTGAATATCTTTTTTATAGCTAGACATTCTATTAATAAAATCTTTTTGATATTTATCCCAAACTAAATACTTAGACCAGCTAATTAAACTCCAAATATGCTGTTTTTCATATCCATATTTAGTCTTAAAAATCTCAATATTTGTTGAATAAAAATAAAAAAATACATCGGCTCCCTTCTCTTCTACTTCATATGTCCACATTGGGCGATATATATGACGATAGTTCATCATGTTAAATAAATATTGACATGCTATACTTGATGGATCTGACAACTTTACCACCTTTACTTTTGCATATTCGGACAATAATAATGCATATTTCCACTTTCCAAAAATCAATAACAATGCAGATACAGAAATTGATGCAGCACCCCATAATATAAAATATAAAATATAAATTAATTTAGATATGCTTGGTAGCTCATATTTTTTATATCTCACTATGGTATTTTTTATTTTAATAGACTTAGCACTCTTTACATTATGGCAAACTAGATCAATTCCACTATTCATCACACCGCACGACATATACCATGTAATTATGTCATGACTATCCACACGAGTAGGAACATTGCAATTCAATAAACCAGAAAAATAAGCGTACTTGCTGTAAGTTTTTTGTTTTTTTGTGATAAAAAAGGCATCTATATGTCTATATATATATGAAATTATAGTTACTACACCTCTATACCAGTACAGTACAACAACTAATGCCCACCAAATAGAACACATTAATTTATTTACTTGAACACCCTCGCCTTTAATTGTATTCTGCCATGAGCCATGAATCGGGAAAATTAATTTTTTTTTACTTCCAAATGAAGATAATAAAGCCATATTAAACTTACTAGTTTCAATCCTTGTCAATAGAAACTGCCTTAAAGCTAAACTCTGATCACACCTGCTTACTCCAAATAGTAAATCTTCACCTATAATCTTTGTACCTCTAATACCTGTCTTAGATAAACTTCCTTTAATATTATTAACTACAGCTAGTCTACCATGTTTCTTTAGTAGCCTGTACCCCCTCATTCCTGATCTGAGCTTTCTAGCCTTTCTTAATTTATTGAGTTTTTTAATATAAGAGAATAACACTATAAGGAGATACTTACTCTAAATTAGTCTGTACCATTGTCTGCAATGATTCCAGTAAAAAATTATTTGTCTTTATTGTCACTCTTTTCATTTAATTAAACCATGCGAAATAGGTGTGCCTCTAGTAATATTACATGTTGCTTTTGAGTTTAAAACTTTCTTTATGTGCTTAGGCTTCAATCCAAGTCCTGGACGGATAGAACGTACATTTTTTTCAGTAAATTTTTCACCTTCTTTTATCTCCTTAACGGCATATAAAGAACGACGAAATTTCAATCCTAATTCTTCAATACCTTTTAATTCATACCCGGCAACACCTAATGATCTATATGCTATTTTAGTATCATCACATAAGACCTTTAATTCATGAGGCTCTAATGAAAAATCACTATCTAGGCCTTTATCTTTTCTTGATAAAGTAAAGTGTTTTTCAATAACACTAGCACCAAGTGCAACACTTGCCACTGCTACAGTCGTGCCTATCGTGTGATCCGATAAGCCCGATAAAACATCAAATCTCTGAGCTAAATCAGGAATAGTTCTTAAATTGGACTGCTCAACTGGTGCAGGATAAGAGCTAATACAATGTAATAAAACCAAGTCTTGGCATCCATTTTCTTTTACCACCTCAACCGCCTCAGAAATCTCTTCTAAATTTGCCATTCCAGTCGAAATAATCATTGGTTTTTTAGTTTGTGCTACACGCTTAATTAATGGCAAGTCAATAATTTCAGGTGATGCTATTTTGTAAGCAGGTGTATTCAACTCCTCTAGTAAATCAACGGCAGTAGAGTCAAATGGTGAACTAAAAATAGTAAGCCCTATCTTCTTTGCATAATCAAATAAAGGTTTATGCCATTCATAAGGCGTTTCCGCTTTTTTATATAAATCATATAAATTAGAACCATCCCACAAACCGCCTTTTATCTGAAACTCTTTTCTATCGCTTCTGATAGTGATAGTGTCGGCAGTAAAAGTTTGTATTTTTACTGCATCTACACCTGATTCTTTAGCTGCCAATATACTCTCAAACGCTCTCACAATACTTCCATTATGATTCGCTGAAAGCTCCGCAATAATATAAGGAGGCCTGTTATTTGAGATAATCCTATTATCAATTTCCATTATTTATGTACGAAATATTTCAATTTAACAGATTGAGTTTTTCTTAAGAACAGTTAAAATTTTTGGTACAGAATTCGCATCTGCTATTTCAGATAAACTTGAAATTTTCCCTTCAAAATGCTTATCTAAAGCTACAAGAATACTTAGCTGACCAAGAGAATCCCAATCTTCCATTCTCTCAGAATCGGAATCTTCTTTTAAGATTCCAGGCTTTAATTCAAGTGCTTTTTCTATAATTTCCATAACTGTAGATTGACAATTTTTTGACATAACAATACCTCCTATAATTAATATGGCTCTCTAGCGAGATACACTTCTGTATAACACAATACCATTCCAAAACGCTCTTCCAGTTTAATAGCTCCCTTTGCGCTTAATTCTTGCAACAAAGGCATATGATCTTTTAGCTCTTTAGGTAGTGGCCATTCTTGTCGTTCTATCAATTCAACTGTATTAAAATTTTCTTTTGCCACTTTTAAGAGCAAATCAACATTTGACAACGAAAGCACTGGAAAGAAAAAATACCCATCTTCTGAAAGATGCTTAGATGCATTACGTAGAATATCTAAAACGAGGTCAGTTCCATCGCTACCTGTATCGCAAGGAACTCCGCCAAACCAAGGAGATACAGAAGCAATATCCTGTGAAATTCCAGATATATCATCCATAATAACATCAAACTTTTCACCAGACCACGGCTCAAATAAAGCACCACAACGAATATCAGCTTCACATCCATGTCTTTTAAAGTTTTCTTGACTGCAAGACACTGATGGTGCGCTTAAATCTGAAGCATAAACCGGCTCTTTTGACAGTCCATCAAGACAAAGAGATAAACCAACAACACCCGTTCCACAACCTAAATCAAGAATTTTTACCGGCTTAAATATGGTTTTTTTGACCGAATTAATTAACAATTCTGTTGTTGTATTGGGAGAAAAAACACCCTCAGAAGACGCCAGCTTTATCTCTCTACCATCTCTTGGTGTGAACTTTATATCTGTGAATTTATTTGCCATTACTTTTGTCGGTCAATTTATTTTTAATTATATCGTATGTGATCATTAAATCCCGCCATCAATATTAATTGTACTTCCGTTTACATATTCAGACTTTATTAAGAAATCTATTGCATTTACAATATTAGACGGATTTCCTAATTTTTTAGATGAAATTTTCTTCTGAATTTTATCTTTTTGTTCATCAGATAACTCAAGAAAAAGCCCAGTTTCAAAAGCTCCTAATACCAAAATATTAGAGGTAATTTTAAATCTTGCATATTCCTTTCCTAACACCCTAGACATCCCAATAAGCCCTGACTTACTTGCTGAATAAGCTATCGTTCCCACATCACCATCTATTGCACCGTGCGATGAAACATGAATCACTCTCCCCCAATTATCTCCCATCATACAAGGAAGTAAAGCTTGTGTAAGGATGAAATTCCCTCTTAAATTAACTCCCACCACTTTATCCCAATCTGTCAAAGAATAATTTACAGCTAAACCATCAGCTTTGGCTGCTGCACAATGCACTAATGTAATATTTGATAATTTTGATTTCCAGTTTTCAACAAAACAATCAACTTCTGACTTATCTTCAATATTTACTTTTTCATAAATTATTTTACTACCCTTGTAGCTATCTGGATGCGTTGTATTATAGAATCCAATTACATTATCCAGCTTACAAAGATGATTAATTATTTCTTGGCCAATGCCGCCCGAAGCTCCTGTTAGTATAATCATTTATCCACCCAAGTTATTAATGTCGCACCCCAAGACAGTCCTACACCAAAACCAATTAACATGACCGTATCTCCACTCTTAAGTCGCCCTTGGGTTTCTGCATCTTTTAAGGCGATAGGGATAGATGCGGAAACTGTATTACCAGTATCTTTTAAATTAATAAATACTTTGTTTTCATCTAGTGACATAGCTCGTATAAGATTTTCAAGAACAAGCTGACTAGCCTGGTGAAATACAAATAAATCAATGTCTTCGATATTCAATTTAGACTTATCAAGAAGTTCATTCATGCAAATTGGTACAGAATTCAATGTAAAAAGAAACACATCTGCGCCACGCATGTTAAGAGTTCCATAACGAGAATTATTACTTATGTGAGGCTCTCGAGCGCCACCCTCCTTAACAATTAGTTTGTCATAGCCACTACCATCTGTTCCAAGAACAAAAGGACCAACTTTATCTATATCACTGCCAACCAACAAAGTTGCCGAAGCACCATCACTGAAAATTGGCCTACAGGTCCTATCACTCTTATCAATATACTTGGTATAAGTGTCAGAACAAAGTATCAAACCTTTTTTAGCAACGCCTGATTCTATTAAACTTCCAACAACACTAAGCGCATAAATAAAACCAGAGCATCCAAGATTAATATCAAATGCCATACATTTTTTTGACAACCCAAGCTGATCTTGCAATATACAAGCGCTAGTTGGTAATACATAATCTGGAGATTGCGTCACCAAAACTACTAAATCAATATCCTCTTTGCAAGACAAGCCTTCAAGTAATTTACTTCCAGCTGCAAATGCTAAATCTACAGCCGTCTGATGAGTTGATGCTATTGATCTAGTAAAAACACCAGTCTTATCTGAAATTTTTAACATATCCCAATCAGGATTATCAAGCTTTAAACTCTCATTATTCTCTTTTTTTTCTGGTAAATAATATGTATTTGAATCAATTTTAACTTTCATTTATTCCTCGAAAACTGCCTGATAATGTTGAAAATTTTCCCTTTGTAAAGTCCATCTCTCTTTCGTCATTTCTATAAGAGTTAGATCAAAAAAAATTCCATACTTATGAGCATGATTTTTTAAAACCTTAAACTCTTCAATACCATAGAATCGATGCATTGCAAGCATTTTAGTATTTTTACTAAAAAAGTGTCCATTAATTTTCTTAAGTGAAGGATCTCTTTTAAAAAACATATAATTATAAAAGTATGCAGGGATTAACCCTCCTATTATTCGAGATTCTATCTCTCCAATATAATACCCCCAAGAAGTCTCATGAAGCGTTGAATCATATTTTGCAAGATTTAGTACTCCAGCAGGTTTTTCATTATGAAAAATAATCCAATGTTCTGCTGGAGAACAAGTGCAAACAATTTGATTAAACCAATTAGTTTGTTTTTCAAGATTAAATTCGATATCTGTTGACATGTAACGTGTCACTTCTGGGTCAGTCCTCCAGCGCAATATTTGTGGTAAATCATTTTCAGTAATTTTTCTAAAACTTATCATGTTATTGACACTGATTTACTTGTAATAATTTCAACAACTTTTGAAGCTCCATCGCAAGAGCAACTGTTGAAACATCTTTTTGACCAGGCACTTAAATCATCAATTGACAAAATACTTTTCTTAATCACATTAACAGCTTTTCTTTCACCAACATGGCCAAGCAATCTAATCAGCCCAAGTTCATCAAGAATCTTTGAAAATTTTATCTGGTTTTCTGCAACTGTAAAAATCAAAGAAGGCAATCCAAGACTCAAACGCTCCCAATTTGTTGAGCCACTTGCGCCAATCGATAAATCAGCTTCCAGCATCAACTCGGCCATATTATTAGCATTAACAATCACTTTAATATCCTTATCTTTTCCATAATTTTCTATCATTGCACTATGGGGGGAGGCACCTCCTAGAACCACGACAACATTAAAGCTACTATCTAACTGTTGCAAAACATCATAGGTTATATTTTTAATATCACTACCACCCATACTAATCAAAATATTCTTAATTTTTTTAGTGTTTTTTCTTTTTTCTAACGCTTGCTCTCTCAACTCTTTAAACTCCGGTCGTAGCAAAGCATAATCACATCCCAGTAGTAGTTTGCAGTTATTTGACACCTTTCCTTGGTAGTTCTTCATTTGACTGCCTAGATTTTGATTAAGCAGGATATCACAATTAAATTGCCTATCTGACAAATCATCAATCACCATAATTTTTTTTGTATGTTGCCTTAGTTTCTTGTGCCATATTTCATCCAATGCATAGCTATCAACTATCAATATATCTGTATTTTTAGAAATAACTTCAATCGTTTGCTTTGCATCCTGCTCCTGTGTAGCACCTAGCCAAGTTAGGTATAAGTCATCTGATTGGAAGTTACCATCTTTTGGCAAAATTAATACTAAATAATTAATTAGGGTAATTAGATTACCTGTTAACTCTCTACATATAAATACAACGTCGTGATTTTGTTTGCTCAATTCATCTGCTAAAGTCAAGCAGCGCATTAGATGTCCAATCCCTATTTTATTTGACGAGTCAACCCTAAAAGAAACATTCATATTACCGACCCATCTTAAATCTTAGTTTTTTTATTTAATATTTTAATTAGGTTTTTATCTGTTTTATACAGTAAACCAATATGACCATTTATTAAACTTACTTTTGGATTTTCATCTAAAAATTTATACAGCTCCTGAATAGAAAAAATAATATTATTGTCTTTAAAGTATTTTTCAATTTGATTAAACACATCTAAATCTTCTTGATAATCTAATGTTAATCTATAATCCCTGACCCATTCTTGGGGTAAATCTACAAAATTTAAAATGAAATGTTCAGGATTGTTTTGAAAATACCAAGTCATATATTCGGAATAATCCGCACTTGGAAAGTGTTTTTTTACTTTTCTCAAGGCAGAGGTGCTAATTATTTCTACTGAAGTGCCGACAGAGGAATTCTTTGCAACTGTGTAGTCCGCACCATATTCAAAATGCTTTTTCAATAAATAATCAGCAATATCGCTACTAACATAAGGCATGTCACCTGTAATCCTTATAAATACATCTATCTCTAGATCATTAATTATGTCAAGATATCTTGCGACAACATCCTCTGCATCGCCCTGGTGAAAAACAACAGAATCATTGTATGTATATTCTGATAACTCTGAGTCTTGTTCATTGTCAGAAGTTGCCAAAATAACTCTATCGATATTATTAATTTTTAATGTATTCTTAATACACAGCTCAATTGAAGTCAAGCATCCAATTTTTACAAGTGCCTTTTTAGGGAGTCTTGATGATTTTAATCGACAAGCGATAATAGCAGCAATATTTGCTTTTTTAAAATCTTTCTTTTCTAAAGTTTCACCTGCCTTTTTCAAAGTACTCAATACATGATAATTAGAAACTAAATTTTCAATTTCCTCACTATTTAAGCCATTCAACTCTGACCTTCTAAAGATGAAATCAGTGTTTAAATTTATCAATGATGATTGCTCTTTCTGGATATTTAATATAGGAATTTGATAACTATCATTAAGATATTTTATTTCAGACACGTTAATAAATTCACTATCCAACAGAGGTAAAAATGAATTTTGATTTTCAATGATTTTTTTATATATGCTATACTTAACACTAGAAAAGGCATCATATTTAGTTTCGAGCGTACTATGCATGATGTGTTTTTCAATACAGTCCGCGCCCAACATGCTTGCTATTAAAGGCAGGGTTATGGCTTCTTGGTGATTGCCATCAATATGATCTGCGAAAACAATTCTATATCTATAATTATCTTTTAAAAATTTTATTTTAGATAGGCCGGAGTCAGCTAAATCGGTGGGGTACGCCTGAAACCCAACTTCTAACAATAATTCTTCAACATTTAAAGTTTCATACTTTGCGATAATATTCTCAATATTATTTTTACTTCTACCCGAAATATTAATAATTAATTTTAATTTTGAGGTATCTATAGCTTGTAGCGCATGATAAACTTCTTGGTTATCTAGAATAGATGTTTGCAATTTCAAGCCATGTATCTTATTTAGATTCTTCTGAATAATTAAAACCCCATATGTATCAAAAACATCTATCCAAATGTCTTTTGTTTCATATGCCTTATTAAATATTTTCAACCATTCATTTTCATTGAAATAAAGCTCTTTATAAACTCCATACCATTCAAAATCCTCTAATGCTATTTGATTATATTTAAATGGCTGAAATTTAATTCCAAAGCCCTCTTCTTTATGAAACTCTTTAAACTCTTCCACTAAATCCATAACATAATCAACATTCCCTCCATGCGTGTTAGCTACTTCTAAAATGTTGTATATTTTGTTCATAAATACTTATTCCTTATCAATCCAATAGCTTTCTTTTTTAGAATTAATCTGTAAATAATCGACTCCAAATACTCTAAAAAACAATCCAATCGGTGTCAGAATAACAAAGAAAATAATGGTCAATAATGGCTTTAATAAATAATTCATATTAGTCTAATTCAAAAATATTTTTCCAATCCTGGGTTTCGTTATATTCTGGCTGTTGTTTCTTGTCCAAGATAAAGTCACCTAAGACTAAATAATCCATTTCAGTACGCATAAAACAACGATATGCATCTTCGATACTTTCCACAATAGGCTCCCCCCTTACATTAAAAGAAGTATTGATCATAATAGGGCAGCCAGTCTTTTCTTTAAAGACACTCAACAAATCATGTAATTTTTGATTAGATTCTTGATGAACTGTTTGAAGTCTAGCGGAGAAGTCTACATGTGTAACAGCAGGAACTTCCGAACGAGATTGATTAACATTCTCCAGATTATAATTATCTGAATTATCTACTGCTAATCGACGTGATTCTTTAATTGGAGCTACCATCAACATATAAGGAGAAGAAAAGTTATTAAGTGGGTCATTATTACCATCAACTTCGAACCACTCTCTAACATCTTCAGCTCTAATAATCGGTGCAAATGGGCGAAAACTCTCTCTGTATTTAATTTTAAGGTTCATAGTAGACTGCATATCTTTACTTCGAGCATCGCCCAAGATGCTTCTGGATCCAAGCGCCCTAGGTCCAAACTCCATACGTCCATCAAACCAACCAACTACATTCTCACCAGCAATTTTATTGCTAACAGTATCAATTAAATCAGATGGGTTTAACTTTAAGTATGGCAAATTTCCATCATTTAAAAACGCTTCAATATCTTTATCATTATAATATGTTCCTAGATATGAATTAGATTGGCGATCAAGTGTATTAATTGTTAAACGCTTGTTGCCCAAGTACTTATACCATACATACAGCGCAGCTCCTAACGCACTGCCCGCATCTCCTGATGCTGGTTGTATCCAAATATTTTTAAAAATACCTTCGCGATACAAACGTCCATTTGAGACACAATTAAGCGCAACACCTCCAGAAAGGCATAAATTCTCTACCTGGGTTTGCTCTTTAACATAGGCGGCAATTTTTAGTACAATTTCTTCAGTTACTAGCTGAATAGAGGCGGCTAAATCCATATCTAGCTCAGTTATTTCACTTTCAGATTTTCTAGGTTCACGATTAAACAAATCATGAAATTTACCATTTGTCATTGTAAAGCCTACATGAAAATTAAAATAAGACATATCCAATTTAAATGAGCCATCGTCTTTTAAATCTATCAATTTATCTAAAATCAATGAAGTATATTTTGGCTTACCATAAGGGGCTAACCCCATTAACTTATATTCTCCAGAATTTACTTTAAAGCCACAATAGTAAGTAAAAGCAGAATACAATAAGCCAAGCGAATGTGGAAACTTAATTTCTTGCTTAATATCAAGCTGATTATTCTCAGCATATCCATAACTAAGGGTTGCCCACTCGCCAACACCATCCATAGTGATAAAAGCAGCCTTATCAAAAGGGGAGGGGTAATAGGCACTAGCTGCATGCGATTGGTGATGCTCTGGGGATATAATTTTACCTTTAAATTTTAATTTCTTCCTAATATGTCGCTTAAGCCAAAGTTTTTCTTTAAGCCAAACTGGCATTGATCTTATAAATGATTCATATCCTGATGGAGCTGTCATTAAATAAGTTTTTACAAGTCGATCAAACTTCAAGCTAGGCTTCTCATAATAAGCAATATACTCAATATCATCAATGGAACAATTAGCATATTCAAGGCAAAAGTTAATAGCGTTAACTGGAAAACTAGAGTCGTGTTTGATGCGCGTAAATCGTTCTTCTTGTGCGGCACAGATAACTTCACCATCCTTCAATAAGCTAGCTGCGCTATCATGATAAAAAGCAGATATTCCCAATATTAACATAAGTTATTTTGTATTTTATTTAAAAAATTATTCAACTCAGAATTATATTCTAAACTTAGTGATGCATTATTTTCTTTTGGCTGGTATTTCTCGGTGTACCGTTCGTGAATGTTGGCAACTTCCTTGGTAGAATTGAGTAAACACTTTATCTCTTCATTATATTTTTTATCTATAAGCCCTTCATTGATTACACTAGCAACTGCTAACGCTTCTACAATTCTTTCTAAAAGAACTCTTTCATAACGCATAGACATTCTAGAGTGAGACCCAAAACGTAAAACCTCTCTGAAATACCAAAAAATAGTGGATTTCAATCTATTATCAATTTGAGACCCTTTGGATAAATGATTATTTAATTGCTCGCAACAGGTTGACAAAATTGACTTTATCCAGCTACGCCCTTGCTCGGAAGACAATGATAAAATATTATCCTCTATGTATTGATGACTTTCTTGAGGTAATATCCTACCTAATTGTTCACTTGTTTTTAATAAACCTTCCTTTGTATGAAAAGCCTTATTCAAATCTTCGCTATTTTCAATATATCTAACATAAGGGACTAAAAATCTAATTGTGAAAAATTCACTAAAACGCCCCACATCAGAAGGACAGCATGGATTTGCCAATAAAATGCTTTCTACCTTGTTAAAAAGGGGGTGTTTCTGTGTATATTGAATGGTATTTTTAACGTCCTGACTAAGTAGAGAATTCTCTTGAATATCTGCTAATGTGCAGTTCGAAATCAACGATATTTGATGTGAGATATCTTTAAGACTTAAATCAGAGAAAATCTTAAAATAATCTTCAAATTTTTGATCATTTCCTAGTGCGTATTCTGGATTATATAATTGATTATCAATAGTTGCCAAATGCTCTCCAGAATTTTGCAACTCTTTAACAATAAAATTAGAAATTTTTTGATGAAATTTAGGTAATAAATGACAATGGTCAACAAAACTTTCATCATCACTAATATTGCTTACATCTAACAAAGGAAGTTTATATCGTGTCGCTAAATTATTTAACACATCACGATACGGATTACGAATACGGTACATAAATTTATCATTTTCATACGCCTGCTCAAGCAGAACATTGTATTGTTGATACTGTCCTTTAGCTTTAGCTATCAGTGCGAGATTGTACAGGATAATTTCTACTCTTGCATTTGCCCCTTCTGTGGTGATTTTCAATAGATATTCTGCCTCTTCAAAATTAGATAATTTAGCCTGGCAAATGGCATAATTATTAACTACTAAAGCCTGATATTCTAAATTACTAGATAAATCTTTTGGATTGAGCAGTATTTCACGATATAAGCCAGCAGCTTTCAAAAATTTATTATCCTCAAAATATTGATACGCCTTAATAAAGCGCCTATCATCAATATCCATTATTTCGCTAGACTTGTCATTAATATCATAATAATGATAAAACATAAAATTACCATTACCAATGCCAGCAGGAAAGTGCTTGTGAGCAATGGGGTTAACGATAATAGTGTTTATAGTATGCTTATTGCAATATTTAATAACACGCTCTAGATTAAAAGAAAAGTCTTCGACTTTTGTAGCGTGCTCTATATCCAAATTAAAACTATTATGCCATTTAAAATGCAATAGTTTGTTTCTTAATCTTAAAGGTTTGCTAATGCTATATCTTTGAACTATTCTTCTTTTAAGTTGGTACCAAAAAGAATATTTTGGACGAGGTAACTCAGAAGACATAGTGTCGCAATTTCCTGTATAAATAATAACCGCAACAATTTCACCAAATATATTTAAATTATCAAAGAAAAAGGCACACAAGTCGGCTGATGTAAATCCTGGGATAGAGCAATTGACAATACTTGTATTGTCATCCCAGATAGGTACCTTGGATAATAAATATGGATAAGATACGCCATCAGCACCAACAGACATGCTAGTCGAATCACCTAAAATAACAATTGTCTTCTTACGCATTAGAATAAAGGATAGATGTCATCGCCAGTTAAACTTTGGCTACTGGCGCTATTAGAATTTACCGGGCCACCTTTATTTTCCCAGAGGATTAATGGTATAAATATAATTGCTAACAATAAATATTTTATTTTTAAATTAAGACTTTTTTTAGATAAAGCTAATTTCAATGCACTAACAACTGTATTGTTATTTTTTAAACCCATTTTTTTTCCTTCAAAATACCTTCAATTAAATCAGCAAAAATACGATGCCCTTTAGCGTTGATATGCCCATCACGAAAAACAACTGGGTCATTTTGAGTATGATTGGACAGCATTACATCTTTTGTATCAATATAATCAATATTTAATTTATCTAAAATTATTTGTAACTTATCCCTAGGCAAGTCATAGTCAATAAGCAATGTTTTCTGCTCCCCACCTTCTTTAAATTGCTGGTGAAGCGTACCTAAAGCGAAAATAAGCTTAATATTATTACTTTGGCAATAATCTTTAATAATAATAATAATTTTTTCTAATAATTTATACATATGGGAATAATGTGCTGATTTCCACGACAAGAAAATAGGGTCTAACATGGGATCATAAACACTTAAATCAATACCGGACTGATATTCACTGAGTTGCTTCTTATATGAACGATACTCTCCTATTGCTTGTCGAATAGCTTTGTATTTTGCAAGAAAAGGCACTTTACTCAACTCTAAATCATCATTACTATCCAAACTAAAAGATGGCTTAATATAGCCATTAACATAATTATTACTAATTCTTAATACTGCCCATGGGTATTGCTCAATAACTATAATTTTTGGATTAAATTTCTGTGTTTTCTTCATAATAGCAATACATATTTGATCAATACCTAAACTAGCTTGAGCCATATTAATTACCTGTCTACTTAGTCGCCCTGCAAGAATCTCAGAATACCTTTGCTCAGTAGTAATACCCGCACCCCAAGAGTGTGATCCTCCAATTATGACAATATTGTTCGTAAGCTTATTGTTATATCCACCGCTATCACGAATGCCGTATTGATTATTAGATATCTGGATTGGTGTAGTGTTCAACTCTGAAACATAGTCTTGAGACAAGTTGGGTACACCCCAAAATCCTGTATCTTTGTCAAATTGATAAAATGATTTCTGTTTAGTCATGGCGCGAAGTTAATTGCAATAAATTTTCTATTATATAAGCCTGCTTATCTCTACTCAAACCATAATACAATGGAATTGATAATGTATTGCAATAGTATTGTTGGGAAATTGGATACTGCTCTGCTTGATATTTTAGACTTTGGTAATAGGGTTGATTTACCACTGGGATATAGTGCACTTGTGAGCCTATACCCTGTTCTGCTAACTTTTGCATAAACTGATGTCTACTCATACCAATTTTATCGAAATCAATATTAACCACATAAATATGATGAGAACTATTATCTCTACCATGATCCTGTAATGGGGTAATATTCAAAGCTTCTACAAAAGCCTGGTCATAAAATTTAGCCATTGACTTTCTGGCGTCTAAAAACATATCAATCTTATCCATTTGTGATACGGCTAACGCACATTGAATATCAGTGATACGATAATTGTATCCAAGATACTGCATTTCATAATACCAACGCTTTAACTCTCCATTTTCAAGCGCTTCACTCTTGTTAACTAGAGAATCATCTGCTTTACTTACACCTGGAAATTCAAAGTTACCCTTGGTAATGCCATGACTTCTAAGTAGGGTTAGTTTATGATAAAGCAGCTTATCATTGGTTGTAATCATGCCGCCCTCGCCTGATGTAATACCTTTAACTGGGTGAAATGAAAAGCAAGTCATATTTGAATATT
>Ga0233429_1001993_pt1 | contig 22291 bp, 16 predicted proteins | sample SI_118_April2016_3_FD_179879 | JGI IMG/M metagenome (GOLD analysis project Ga0233429, IMG submission 179879) | Seawater microbial communities from Saanich Inlet, British Columbia, Canada - SI_118_April2016_135_MG | ecosystem: Environmental > Aquatic > Marine > Inlet | place: Canada: British... | reverse complement strand
AATGTTTACAATAAAAACCCCTACAAAGTTAATGCTCAGCGGAGAGTGGGCAGTTCTTGAAGCTGATAATCCATGCATAGTTTTAGCTATAGATAGATACGTCTGGGCTAAAATCAAACATTCAAATGAAAAAATAATTATTAATGCCGAAGATATAAACTTAAAAAATATTCAAGCCGTCTTCCAAAAAAATAAACTTCTCTTAAAAAGCAAACTGTCAGCCAAACAACTACAAAAAATATCTTTTGTACAAAATGCAATTGAACTAACACTTCAATACTTAAAATACAAAAAAATCTTTTTAAAAAACTTTGAACTTTTCACTTCAAGCAAAGAAACGCTCTTCAGCCTACCAAACGGCAAAACAAAAAAAATTGGTCTAGGAAGTTCTGCAGCTATCAGCGTTGCAGTTGTATCTTCAATATTAAAACTTCACGGGTTTAATATAAAACTTAAAAAAAGCAAGTCACTCATTTTCAAAATAGCTTCTACCTCACATTTTATTTCTCAAAATAGTGGATCATGTTTTGACATTGCAGCATCAACATTTGGAAAAACAATTATATATAAAAGATTTGACACAAAATGGCTTTTAAGCAAAATAAAAAACCCTAAAAACATTTGTAAAATATTTGAAATTGACTGGCCAAAACTTTTTATTAAAAAAATAACACTTCCTACCAATTTTAACCTTTTAGTCTGTTGGTCAACTAAGTCTTCAAACAGCAAAAAAATGATTTTAAAAATAAATCAATTCAAAAAAGAAAAAGAACGATTATACTTTGACATAATTTTAAGAATAAAAAAAATCACAACGCAGTTGATTGAAGCAATTAAACAACAAGATAAAACAAATATTTTAAGACTAATTCAATGCAATCAAGAAGAGCTAGAAACTTTAGGCTGTGCAAGCAAAACAAATATACAAACAAAAGAATTAGCAAAAGCAATAAAGATAGCACAACAAAACAATGCCTTGGCAAAAATTAGTGGGAGCGGAGGAGGAGATTGTGCAATTGCGGTTTGTTTTAATAACAACACTACTAAAAAAATAAAAACTGAATGGGAACAAGCAGGATTAATTCCAATTGATTTAAATATTATTAAATAAAAATAATGAATAAAAGCAGCAGACTAAAAGAATTTTACAAAAAAAATCAAATTCAAAAATTAAAAACAATTCAAAACTTTTCTTCATTGTCAGATAAAGAAATTGCGCTTCTAAAAAATTTAAATTCTCTTGACTACCAAACAGCAAACCGCATGGTTGAAAATGTTGTTTCCACTTATTCACTTCCACTTGGAATAGCAACCAACTTTAAAATTAATAATAAAGATTATCTAATTCCTATGGTTAGCGAAGAAGCAAGCGTTATTGCTGCAGCATCTAATGGAGCAAAACTTGCAAGGCTCAGTGACGGGTTTTTTGCAAGTACGTCTAAACCAATAATGATTGGTCAAATACAACTATTAGGAATAAAAAATTTAAAAAAAGCAAAAGAACAAATTGAAAAAAATAAAGAATCAATAATTTCATTTGCTAACAAGCAAGACGCACTTTTAGTTAAACTTGGCGGTGGTGCAGAAAAACTGCAAACAAAAATATTAAAAACTAGCCGCGGGCAAATGTTAATAGTACATCTTTTGGTAAATGTTCAAGATGCAATGGGCGCAAATATTATAGATACTATGCTTGAAAAAATCTCCCCTAAATTAGAAAAATTAACACAAGGCACCACGCTTCTAAAAATAGTCTCTAATCTTCCTATTCACAGAATTGCAAAAGCAAGTGCAACCTGGAAAAGAAAAACAATAGGAGAAAAATGCATAGAAGGAATTTTAGACGCACAAGCTTTTGCACAAGCTGATCCTTTTAGATGCGTAACACACAATAAAGGAATTATGAACGGAATTGATGCTGTTGCAATTGCTTGCGGAAATGATTTTAGAGCTATTGAGGCAGGAGTACATTGTTTTGCTTCACTTAAAAAGACATATCAACCTCTTACAAAATATTATTTAAATGAAAAAAAAGATTTAGTTGGAGAAATTGAACTTCCAATGCCAGTTGGAACAGTTGGTGGCAGTATTAAAACTCACCCTACTGCAAAAATAGCCCTTAAAATTTTAAATATTAAAAAATCTACAACTCTTGCAAAAATTATGGCATCGGTTGGTCTTGCACAAAATTTTGCTGCACTAAAAGCGTTAACAACTACAGGAATACAACAAGGCCATATGAAACTACACAGCAAAAATATAGCTATTTTAGCTGGCGCCAAAAATGAAAAAATAGATTTAATTGCAAAAAAAATGGTAGCTCAAAAAAATATTTCAGTATCAAAGGCAAAAGAATTATTGAAAACAATATAAGGCATATAGAAATGAAAATAGGCATCGTAGGGTATGGAGCATACATTCCAAAATTCAGAATAAAAACTCAAGAAATTGCACAATTTCAAAATCAAGATCCACATAAAATAATCAATGGTTTAAAGATTGAAGAAAAATCAGTTCCAGGAATAGATGAAGACACTGCTACTATTTCTCATCAAGCAGCACTTAACTCTATTGCAAGAGCCAAAATAGATAAAAAAAAAATAGGAGCAATTTATATTGGTAGTGAAAGTCATCCATATGCAGTAAAACCAACATCAACTATAGTTGGCCAAGCATTAAATATTGGAAACAACTACACAGCTGCTGATTTAGAATTTGCTTGCAAAGCTGGAACGGCAGCACTTCAAGCCGCTTGTGGATTAACACAATCAAAAATAATAGAATATGGTCTTGCAATTGGAACAGACACAGCACAAGCTGAACCAGGTGATGTTTTAGAATTTAGCGCATCTGCAGGAGGAGCTGCCTTTTTAGTTGGCTCAAATGAAAATGAATTTTTAGCAAGTATTGAAAAAACACTATCTTTTAGTTCTGACACTCCAGATTTCTGGAGAAGAAACCTACAAAAATTTCCACAACATATGGGGCGATTCACAGGAGAGCCTTCATATTTTAAACATGTCATAGAAACTACAAAAAAATTTTTAGATGAAAACAATATTCAGCCAAAAGATTTGGATCATGTCGTCTTTCACCAACCAAATGGAAAATTTCCAACTATTGCCGCAAAAAAATTAGGCTTTAGTTTAAAACAAATAGAGACTGGTTTACTTGCGCCAAAAATAGGCAATTGTTATAGCGGAAGCTCTCTTGTTGGGTTAACTTCAATTTTAGATGTAGCCAAACCAAATCAAAAAATTTTATTAGTTAGTTATGGAAGTGGAAGCGGATGCGACGCTTTTATTTTTACAACAACAAAGCATTTAACACAAAAACAAAAATTAGCTCCTACAACAAATAATTACATTGATAACAAAAAATATTTAACTTATTTACAATATCAAAATAGGATCTGCACAAAATGAAAGTTGCCGTAATAGGAATAGGCTGCACAAAATTTGGTGAACATTGGGATAAAAACATTCAAGATTTACTTTCCGCATCTCAACTTGAAGCCATAGAAGATGCAAAAATTTCCCCTAATGATATTGATGCAATTTTTAGTGGCAACATGTGTGGAGGAATATTTTCTGGCCAACAACATATTGGTGCAATCGCTGCCGAAATTTTAAATTTAAATGTTGCTAGCAGTGTCGTTGAAGCTGCATGTGCATCTGGAGGGGTAGCAATTCGCAGCGGATTACAAGCAATTTTATCTGGATTAGCAGAAGTTGTTTTAGTAAATGGAGTAGAAAAAATGACAGACACTAAAACACCTCAAGCAACCACTGGATTGATGCTTGCCGCGTCTGAAGAATTAGAACTTTTTCAAGGTGCTACATTCCCAGCTCTTAACGCAATGATAGCAAAAAAATATATGAATGATTATGGACTCACAAGAGAACAACTTGCAATGGTTAGTGTAAAAAATCATAAACATGCCACATTAAATCCCCTTGCTCAATTTAAAAAAGAAATAACAATTGAAAATGTAATTAATTCAACAATGGTTTCAGATCCTCTCACTCTTCTTGATTGTGCTCCAATAAGCGATGGATCAGCATCACTTATTTTATGTAGTGAAAAATTTGCAAAAAAAATAAATAAGCCTGCTATTTACATAGTTGGCTCCGGCCAAGCTTCTGATAGCCTTGCACTTCAAAATAGAAAAAGCTTAACAGAAATGAAAGCAACTCAAATTGCTGCAAAAACTGCGTATAAAATAGCCAATGTAACACCAGATGATATTGATGTAACAGAACTTCATGACGGTTTTAGTATTGTTGAAATTTTGAGTTTAGAAGATCTTGGTTATTTTAAAAAAGGAGAAGCTGGAAAAGCGACCTCTGACGGTAAAACATTTTTTGACGGAGAAAAGCCAGTTAATCCTTCTGGTGGACTAAAAGGCAAAGGACATCCTGTTGGAGCAACCGGGGTTTCTCAAGCCATTGAAATTGTTAAACAACTAAGAGGTGAATGCAAAGCAAATCAAGTTAAAAATGCAAAAATCGGACTAACACATAATATTGGTGGATGCGGAACAACTGCTGTAGTACATATTTTTAAAAAGGAGAAATAAATTGTTTGAAAACAATCCAATCAGTAAATGGCGAAAATATAATAACAATTATTTCCTACAAGCAGATCAATGTATAAATTGTAAAAAAATTCATTTCCCTAAAGGTTATTTTTGCAAATGCCAATCAAAAAGTTTCAAAAAAATAGCCTTAAGCGGCAAAGGAAAATTACTAACATTTACTCAAGTTACTTCTGCTCCATCTGCTTTTATAAATTATTCTCCATATTGCATAGGAATCATCAAGCTAGACGAAGGAATAAAAATCACCGCACAAGTTGCCGATACCAACTTAGATGAATTAAAAACAGGAACAAAAGTTCAAGCAACACTGCGAAAATTATACGAATGTGGCAAAAATGGGATAATTAATTACGGAATTAAATTTATACCAATTAATTAAGAACTTTTGTTATTTTTTATTAGATTTGTCATACTATTTCTATACAAAATTAAAACCCAAACACCTTTTTTTATTTTAGGAATTACTTACATGAAGCAATATATTTTTACTTCTGAATCAGTTACAGAAGGACATCCAGATAAAGTTTGTGATCAAATTTCTGATGCTGTCCTTGATGATATTTTTTCTAAAGATCCTAACGCTAGGGTTGCCTGCGAAACTATGGCAACAAAAAATACAATATTAGTTGCTGGCGAAATTACAACATCATGTCAATATGACATTCCAAGTATTGTAAAAAACACATTAAATAAAATTGGTTACACAAATCCAGAATACGGCTTAACTTCAGAAAATTGTAACATCATAACATCCATAAACAAACAAAGTGCAGATATTGCACAAGGCGTAGATTCCAAAGAGCAAGGAGCTGGAGACCAGGGGCTAATGTTTGGTTATGCATGTGACGAAACAGATGAGCTTATGCCTTTGCCTATTAGTCTTGCACATAAATTAACACAACAACTAGCAAAAATTAGAAAAAATAACACTCTCCCTTGGTTGCGTCCAGATGGAAAATCACAAGTCAGCGTAAAATATGTTAATGACAAACCTGCAGAAGTAACTTCTATTGTACTTTCAACACAACATGATCCAAATATCAGCTATTCTGAAATTGTTGAAAATGTAAAAAAACATATCATCTATCCTATTTGTGGTGAATATTTAACAAAAAATACAAAATATTACATAAACCCTACAGGCAAATTTGTAATTGGCGGTCCAGAAGGAGATGTAGGGCTTACAGGGAGAAAAATCATAGTAGACACCTATGGCGGAATAGGAAGACACGGCGGTGGATGTTTTTCTGGAAAAGACCCTTCCAAAGTTGACCGCTCTGCTTGCTACATGGCTCGCCACATAGCCAAAAACATAGTAGCTGCTGGTCTTGCAAAAAAATGTGAAATTCAAGTTGCATATGCAATTGGAATTGCTCAACCAATTTCTGTTTATGTAAACACTTTTGGAACATCAATAATCGATGAGCGAAAAATCGAGGAAGTTGTTCAAAAAATATTTCCCCTAAAACCTTCTGAATTAATAAATTATTTAGATTTAAAAAAACCAATATATTTACAAACAGCAGCTTACGGACATTTTGGCAGAACTGAAAAAAGCTTTAGTTGGGAAAAAACAAACAAGGTTGATGAATTAAAAAATGAATTATCAATAAATATTGGTAATTTTGAAAATTACAAAACAACAAATTTAGATGTTTAAAAGCTCTAAAAAAAAGATAAACCTTATTTATGATTTTGCAAAAAAAAATCTAAATGACTCAACTCACGATTTAGCACATTCTCTAAGAATAATAAAAAACTGTTTAGAAATTTCAAAAGTAGAAGGTGGCGATAATGATATATTAATTGCCGCTGCCTTTTTTCATGATATTTGCAATTTTGCCAAAAATCATCCCAAAAGAAAACTTAGTTCTGAATACTCCGCACAAAAAGCTGAAACATTTTTAATACAAATTAATTTTGATAAACAAAAAATCCCTACAATAAAAGAAGCTATTTTATGTCATAGTTTTTCACGCAACCAAAAACCACAAACTCTTGAAGGCAAAATTTTTCAAGATGCCGACAGGTTAGATTCAATTGGTGCAGTAGGAATTTGCAGAGCATTTATGATTGGCGGTAGTTTTGGTTGTAATATTTACAAATCAGAAGACCCTTTTTTTAAAACTAATCGAAATTTAGATGATAAAAAATATACTACTGATCATTTCTACACAAAACTATTTAAGTTAAAAGATATGATGCTCACCAAAACAGGAAAAATATTAGCCGAAAAAAGACATAAATATATGATTACGTTTTTAAATAGATTAGAAAGTGAAATTAGTTAATTGTATAAAGCATCAAGCTCTAACCAAAAGTTTGATAATTGTTTTTCAATATCTAAAATCTTTTTATAAATTTCATTAAAGTCTCCATCATCATATGTAGCTTTTTCTAATTTTTTATTAAGATCTCCTTTTTCTTTTTCTAAACGCTCTATTTTATTTTCTATCTTTTTGATTTTTTTCTTTTGTTCATAATTATTGCGGTTATTAATTTGACCAAATTTTCTGGTTACGTTTACATCATCACAAACGCTATGAGAATTTAATTTTTCACGCTCAGCCTTTTGATATAAATAATCATCATAATTTCCACTATAGCTTTCAATACCATTTGGTGTTAATTCTAAAATCCTAGTTGCCAAATGATTTAAAAAATCGCGATCATGAGATACAAAAAAGATAGTTCCACTATATTGCTGCAATGCATGTAGTAATACTTCCTTAGATTCAATATCAAGATGATTTGTTGGTTCATCCAACATTAAAAAGTTTGCTTGTTTTAGAAGCGTTTTCACCATAGCAACTCTATTTTTTTCACCACCACTTAAAACAGCGATTTTTTTTTCTACGTCTTCACCTCTAAAAAGAAACGCACCTAAAAACTTCCTAACAAAAGGCCTAGACTCTCTACTAGCTGAATCTTCAACTTCTGAGATGATAGTTTTATTTTTATTTAAAACTTTATCTTGATCTTGTTCAAAAATGGATGCTCTAACATTATGACCCAAAGTAATTTTACCCTTTTGGATTTTATAATTACCACAAATAATATTAAACATAGTTGTTTTGCCAATTCCGTTTGGCGCAATCAAAGCAACACGGTCATCCCTGTTAATAGTAAAAGAAACATTATCAAAGATTTTTTTATCACCAAAAGCAAAGCCTAAATTCTCAACATGTAAAACTTCTTTGCCTGAACGTAAAGTTTTTATAAAGTTAAATTTAATATTTTTTTGGTCATTTTCAACTTCAACAAGCTTAACCCTACCTAAATCTTTCATCATTTTTTGCGCCATTTTTGCTTTGCTAGCTGAAGCACGAAACCTATCTATCGTTGCCTGTTTCTTTTTAATTTCTTTTTGTTGTTGCCTAAAAGCTTGCTCTAGTTCTTTTTTTATTTTTTCTTTTTGAGGAATAAAAGAAGAATAATTTCCTTTATAAACAAAAAGTTTCCCTCTATCCAATTCAAAAATTTTATCAACCAAATTGTCTAAAAAATAACGATCGTGACAAACAAGTAAAAAACCAAATCTGGCCTTTTTTAAAAAGCCCAAAAACCAGTCTTTTGTAACAATATCAAGGTGATTTGTAGGCTCATCAAATAAATAAAAATCTGCCTTTTGCAAAAGAAGCTTTGCAAGCATAATCCGCATTTTCCAACCAAGACTAAAGGAATTAACAGGCTCAAACATCTGCTGATGCAAGAAACCAAGTCCATTTAAAACATTTTTTGTTTGAACCTTAGCTTTATCAACATTTAGTTCATTAAGTTTTAAGTTAATATTGGCATAATGATCTACATCTTTTTGTTTAAAACATATATTTTGGGTTGAAAATAATTTATCCAGGCGTTTCTTTTCTTCTTCCAATTTAAAAATATCTTCAAATGCCAAAAATGTTTCATCAAAAACAGAACGTGATGAATTTAAAACTATCTCTTGTGGCACATATGCTATTTTTTTATTTTTTTCTATGCAAATAGTTCCAGAATCTAACAACTGAGTCTTTTGAATAATATTAAATAACGTACTTTTTCCAGAACCATTACGCCCAACAAGACCAATACGTTCTGAAGAATTTATATTAAAAGAAATATTATCAAATATTTTTTGTTCCAAAAAAGATAATGTAATCTTATTTGCTTTTATCATAAACGAACTTTTTCACCAAATTTAGGAATATATAATATTTTATCTTCTAGATTTTCTAAATTTTCATCCCACCATTCACGTAATTTTTTTATAGGACCATCAAAAGAATCTGTTCCAAGCCTAAATGTTCCCCAATGCATAGGAATAAAAGTTTTGGCATTTAAATCTAAAAAAGCGTTTGATGATTCATGTGCATCCATATGCGTATTTTTTGTAAGTTGCCTAGGTTCACACGGCGCTATAGGCATAATTGCAACATCTATTTGAGAAAACTTTTTTGAAATTTTTGTATAATGATCTGAATATGCAGAATCAGCACCAAAATAAATTTTAGATTGGTTAGACTCTATCATCCAACTACCCCAAAGTGATTTATTTAAATCTAAAATTCCACGAATAGACCAATGTAATGTTGGCAAAAAGGTTACCTTCGTCCCATTCTTTACATTATTTAGTTCTATCTTCTTTTCATCCCACCAATTAAATTCAAACAAATTTTTATAACCTTTTGTTTCCAAAATCTTTTTAACTTTCATTGGTACAAAAATTTGTGGCTGTTCTTTTTTAAAAACCTTTAAACTTCTAAGGTCAAGATGATCTCTGTGGTTGTGAGAAATTAAAATAATATCAACCTTAGGTAAATGTTGAGGCAAGATACCAGGTGCAAAATTACGAGGATACATAAGAGACAGATCACCAAAAATAGGATCTGTTAAAATATTTAACCCGCCAACTTGAATCAAAAAACTAGAGTGGCCTATCCAAGTTATTATTGGCTCGTGACTAAAATCTGATGGTTTTTCTTTTGAATCCACCCAGTCAGAAATTTTAAATCCTTCCGGAAAATATGTTTTAAAATTTGTCTTTGACTTCCAAAAAATTTGCACAACATCAACAAAATGTTTATTTACCTTTTCACCCAAACAATTACAAAATTTTTCACGTTTCTTAAATATCATAAATTATCAAATCCCTTAACTTTTTAATTGTTTAACTTCTTTGTGCAACAAAAATCTCCATCTCCCTATCGGCAAACCTTTTTTTGTTAAAAAGGCATATGCCATTCTGTCTAATTTTATAACGTTATAGCCAACAGCATTAAATAATCTTCTTATTATTCTTTTTTTACCGCTATGTATTTCTACAATAATATCTTTTTTGCTTTTGGATGATTTGTAAAATATTTTATCTGCAAAAAACTTTCCTTCTCGCAACCTAACGCCCTTTTTAATTTTTATAAAATCTTCATGCGTTAAAGGTTGATCTAAAACTGCATGATAAACTTTTTTAATTTGATTTTTAGGATGGGTTAGTTTAAGTGTAAGATCACCATCATTACTAAGAAGCAATAAACCTGTTGTATTTTTGTCTAGGCGGCCAACAGGATAAAGTCTTTCTTTTTTAGAAAGTTTTACCAAATTAATAACATTATTTTTTCCTTGTTCATCAGAAGTTGTTGTAACATAATTTTTTGGTTTATTTAGTAAAATGTATATCTTTCTTTCAAGTTTAAGAATTTTTCCTTTAAGTTTTATTACATCATCATGTTCAACTTTGCAACTTACAACAACAATTTTTTTGCCATTAACTTCAACAAAACCATTTTTGATAAAATCAATAGCGTTACGACGAGAGCAAACTCCCGCTTGAGCAATATACTGAGATAGATACATATATAAATTTTTACTTTCTTAAAAAACTAAAATTCAGCATGTCCTGGATATCTAGGAAATGGAATAACATCACGAATATTTTCCATTCCACTAGCAAATAGTACTAAACGTTCAAAACCTAAACCAAAACCAGAATGTGGTACACTTCCGTATTTGCGTAATTCTAAGTACCACCAGTATTCATCTTTAGGCAATCCAAGTTCATCCATGCGTTTTTCTAAAACATCTAAACGCTCTTCACGTTGACTTCCCCCAATGATTTCACCAACACCGGCAACAAGTATATCCATTGCCGCAACTGTTTTCCCATCATCATTTAATCTCATATAAAATGATTTAATTTCTTTTGGATAATTTGTTAGAATAACCGGTTTTTTGAAATATTCTTCTGCTAAATAACGTTCATGTTCTGATTGTAAATCGGCACCCCACTTAACAGGAAATTCAAATTTTTTATCTGTTTTAACTAAAATATCAATTGCTTCTGTGTAAGTTAAACGCTCAAATGGTGTTTTAACAACATGCTCTAATTTTTCAATTAAACCTTTTTCTATAAATTTATCAAAAAACTCAAGGTCTTCTCTGCAATTATCCAAAACATATTTAAGTAAATATTTTAAATAACTTTCTGCATAATCCATATCATCTTTAATATCGGCAAAAGCCATTTCAGGCTCAATCATCCAAAATTCAGATAAGTGACGTGATGTGTTAGAATTTTCTGCACGGAAAGTAGGCCCAAATGTGTAAACATCAGAAAGCGCACAAGCAAAATTTTCAACTTCTATTTGTCCAGAAACGGTTAAAAACGTTGGTTTGCCAAAAAAATCTTGTTTGTTGTCAACACCACCTTTTTCATTTCTAGGCAAATTGTTTAAATCCAAAGTTGTTGCTCTAAACATTTGACCTGCTCCTTCACAATCAGAAGATGTAATAATTGGTGTATGAATATAGAGAAAACCTTTTTCTTGAAAAAATTTGTGTGTTGCAAACGCAAGAGCATTTTTAAGACGCGCAACCGCACCAAACGTATTTGTACGTGGACGTAAATGTGCAATAGTTCTTAAAAATTCAAAAGAATGACGTTTTTTTTGCAAAGGATATTTTTCAGAATCACAAGCACCAATTAATTCAATAGATGTTGCATTAAGCTCTAGACTTTGTCCTTGTCCTGGACTTTTAACTAATTCTCCACCCACAGAAATAGCTGCACCGGTAGAAAAATCATCAACGGCTTTGTCATAGCCTTCAATTTGAGAATCAGCAACAACTTGCAAACTAGCAAAACAAGAACCATCATTTATTTGAAGAAAAGAAAATTTTTTTTGATTTCTAACTGTTTTTACCCATCCTTTTACGGTATAAGTTTTTCCAACTTCTCCGCGAAGCACATCTTTAATCTTTGTACGTTTCATATAAAAATTCCCCTATCAATTTATTTTGCTTATTTGCTTGTTTTTAGTCTTTTCTAGCGAAATATAACTACAATCCTACTCGCCGCCTCTTTGAATAAGGTCCATCTATCTCGCGGCTTAAATCTCTTCTTTTTTGTCTTATTTTGAGGATTAAATGCATTGCTTTTTCATTATATTCTTTTTGAATATCACGAAGTCTTCGCCTTAAACGGACAACCTCTATTTGTGTTTCTATAAAAAAATTAAAATCGTCAGGATCTAATGATTCTTGATTCTCAATAGATAAGAAACCCTCTATTCTCTTCAAATCTCTTTCTACTCTTGCTTTGGACAAATAATCATTCATCTCTTTTACTACATCTTCTTCTAGGTTCCCCCAATTTTTATATTTTTCTGTGTCCAAATATTTATCCAAATCACCTTCTATTTTAATCAAAAAAGAACTGCAACCTTTCTCAAGAAAATTATCTAATTTTTCAACTCCACAACAAATGCTTATCTTTTTTCTTTCAAAAATAGATAATAGATGTGGCAATTTTATCCGCAATTCTTTAAATTTCTGTGGCACCCTATCTCTTAAATATTTAACAGGTTGACCAGGAGATGCAAAAATTGCTTGAAAACTAAAAATCATTACCAAAAAAATTAATCTCATAAATCTTTCTTACTGCAAAATATCAATACCTAACAACCAACAGATATCTATTATATAAGTTTTCTTGCCAAACGTAAAAAAGGTGCTGAAAAAACAGCACCTTTTTTAGATTTTTAGTGTTTTTAGCGACTCAAACCTCTTGTTTTTCAGCTTTTAACTCATTTACAACTTTTTGCTGCAATTCTGCTGGCATTTCTTCATAATGACTAAGTTCTTCACTATGAATCCCGCGACCACCCGTCATAGAACGCAATACAGTAGAATATTTATAAAGTTCTGATTGTGGCGCTTGAGCTTTAATCACCTGAAATGATCCCTCTGCATCCATGCCCAAAATCTTACCACGCCGTGACGAAATATCTCCCATTACATCACCCATGAATTCTTCTGGCACACGAACTTCAACATTAAGAATAGGTTCCAACAAACAAGGCTTGGCATTCATAAAAGCATCGCGAAATGCCTTTTTTCCAGCAATTTGAAATGCTATATCTTTAGAATCAACAGGATGTTGTTTGCCATCATAAAAATCTACTTTTGTTGCCACAACTTTATATCCAGCCAAAACACCTTCTAAAGATGCTGATTTTACACCTTTTTCCACAGAAGGAACAAAAACCCTGTCCACATTTTGCCCAACAAGTGAATTTGTAAACTCAACGTCTCTATCCTTAGGAAGTGGTTCTATACGTACACAAACTTCTGCAAACTGACCCGCCCCACCAGATTGTTTTTTATGTCTATATCTTGAATCACTATTTGACTTAATTGTTTCACGATAAGGAATTCTAGGCTTAGAAGAAACAATTTCAATATTAAATCTATCCTTCAATCTGTTTGTAATGACATCTAGGTGTAACTCTCCTTGTCCCGACATGACTGTTTGATGTAATTCTGAATCAACTCTAAAAACAAATGTTGAATCTTCTTCGCGAATAGTTGAAAGACCGTTTGCTAATTTTTCTTCTTGTCCTTTTGATTTAGGTTGTATAGCAATATGAATATTCGGTTTTGGATAAGATATTTTTGGCAAAACAACAATTTTTTTAGGATCACAAAGAGTGTTACTCGTATGTGAATCTTTCAGCTTAACAACAGAACCTATATCGCCGGCATGCAAAACATCAACCGCTTCTCTTTCTTTTCCATTCAAAATAAATAACTGTCCTAATCTTTCTGTACTACTTCTAACACTATTATAAAGAGACATTCCGGGCTTTACATCACCTGAATAAACTCTAAAAAATGAAAGATCACCAACATGTGCCTCACTAACCGTTTTAAAAATAAAAGCCACAGGTTCATGATTTGTCACTTTAACATCAACTTCAGAATCTTTATCATCAAGACCCTTAACAGAAGAAAAATCTAACGGCGATGGTCCATATTTTGCCAAAAAATCCATCAAACACATTATTCCAACATTTGTTTCTGCGGAAGTAGCAAACAAAGGAATTACACTTTGATTTTGTATGGCAGTATGAATTCCAGAACAAAGCTCATCTTCTGACAAACTTTCATTTTCAAAGAATTTTTCTAAGAGAGCATCATCTGATTCAGCAACATTTTCAATTAATTCATCATAAAGCTTTTCGCCTTTTTCTTTCCACTCTCCACTTAATTCTGCAGATTCATATTTACCGCTGCCATCAGTTTTAAAAGTTAAAATCCTTTTTTGCAAAACATCTAAAACTTGATTAAAACCAGGGCCTGAATTTATAGGAACACTTAAAGGTAAAACTTTATTGCCAAAATGGTCTATTGCTTGTTGTAAAACGTCATCAAAACTAATATTTTCTTTATCAATAGCATTCACAACAATTAATTTAGGAATATTAGCTTTTGTAGCGAAATTCCAAACTTGCTCTGTACCAACCTCTACTCCTTGGACTACATGCACAACAACCACAGCCAAATCAACAACACGAATTGCGCCTAAAGCTTCCCCAATAAAATCTGCATATCCTGGAGTGTCAATAAAATTAAATTTTTTATCTTTCCATTGAGTATGAAGCAGCGAAGAATGAATTGATATTTTTCTATCATGCTCATCCTGATTATAGTCAGAAATAGTGTTGCCTGCTGCCACGCTTCCCATTCGATTAATTTTATCACTACACGCAAACAATGCCTCACTTAAAATTGTTTTACCACAAGCACCATGTCCAACAAGAGCAAAATTTCTAATATCTTCAGTTTTATACTCTTTCATGCCTTACTCCTTTCAACTGTTTGGGATAATAAATTTTACACAGTTAATTTTGTTTTTTTATTTTAAATCCCTTTCTAAATTTCCAATTTTCTAATTTTGAAAAATAAAAAAAGGTATCGATAAAAATCGATACCTTAAAATTTTCACGAACTCACCCTAGAGACATAACAATGCCAGAAAAGTTTTTCCTACATCTAAACCTATAATTAATAAAAATCACAATACTACTCAAAAAATTTTATGATTTATTCTTTAATAATATGACATATTAAGTAAGTGCTAAAAATTTGTAAACCAAAAGTTAATTTTATTTACTGATTTAAATATTGATAAAAAAATGTCTCAACATCTACATAAGGAACAACAGTCTTTTCAAATATAATTTCACCATTAACAGAAAATCCAGGCAAAACCAAAGATTTTTTGCCTTCAAAATGTGTTCTAGTTTCTTCACATCTAAACATTATAAATTGATACTCAGAAAGATTCCCCCAAAGGCGTTGACACCAATATAAATAACGTTCATTAAAAAAACGCAAACAAGTATTTTCCATCAAATTAATGTAAACAGACGTTAAAAACTTTGTAAATTCAAAATATCTTTTACATTGATCAAACGGGCAATTTGTTTGCAAATCCCAATTAGTAGCTTTTGCATAACAATACTCTACATTCAGTCTTAAAAAATCACTTAATGCAGTTTTTAGTTCTTGTGGTGGATGTTCTGGAAAGGAAATAGTGACGTTTATATAATCACAATCGCGAAACGTCAATAATCGATTCTGGGGCATCGATAAAATTTGATCTGAAAAAATAATAACAAGAATTGATAATAAAGATTTGAATACTTTTTTATTTTTCATTTAATGCTCTTTAGATAATACAGAAGACAACTTATTTAAATCACCATAAAAATGTATAAAATTTTTGGAATAAGTCAAATTAATTTACTAGCGAATCAATTATTATTTTTTAATAATACTCTCCATCCATACTTTAAACTCACTATTTGCGTCACATTTAATATAAATTATTGCCGGAAGCTTCATAAGAATGAATTTTTTTTCATCCTCAATAATTTTTGCACGACAAATATATTAAAAACACTTACCAACTCCTTAACTTTTTCCCCTGTAATTCACTAATCATTTATCGAAAGTCAATATCAACTTTTTTTAAGTAGAAAATTGTTGTAATAAAAAGAGCACCAACTTTTGTTGGTGCTCAATTTTTAATCCTGGCGGTACCTATTGTCCCGGGCCGTCACCAGCCAAGTATCGTCGGCGCTGTAGACTTAACTTCCGTGTTCGGGATGGAAACGGGTATTTCCCCACAGCTATACCCACCAGGAAATTTTAAATATTTTTTCCTGTAATCTGAAATATTTATAATCATAAATAAAATGAATCAAACGAAAATACGATAATGGAATTCTTTATGTAAATAAAACGCTCGATCTATTAGTACTGGTTAGCTTAATACATTACTGTACTTACACACCCAGCCTATCAACCTTGTAGTCTTCAAGGGATCTTACTATGTTAATTTTTAATCTTCATAAACCAAAAAGGTTTAATCAAATTATCAACTAACGGGGTATCTAATCTTGAGGCGAGTTTCCCACTTAGATGCTTTCAGCGGTTATCTCAACCGAACCTAGCTACCCAGCGTTGCTTTTGGTAAACAACTGGAACACCAGAGGTTCGTCCATCCCGGTCCTCTCGTACTAGGGACAGGCCCTCTCAAATACCCTACGCCCACGATGGATAAGGACCGAACTGTCTTACGACGTTCTGAACCCAGCTCGCGTACCACTTTAATTGGCGAACAGCCAAACCCTTGGGACCTTCTCCAGCCCCAGGATGTGATGAGCCGACATCGAGGTGCCAAACCTCCTCGTCGATATGGACTCTCAGAGGAGATCAGCCTGTTATCCCCGGCGTACCTTTTATCCGTTTAGTGATGGCCCTTCCATTCGGAACCACCAGATCACTAAATCCTGCTTTCGCACCTGCTCGACCTGTATGTCTCGCAGTCAAGCTCCCTTCTGCTTTTGCGCTCTAAATGACGATTTCTATTCGTCATGAGGGAACCTTTGAACGCCTCCGTTACATTTTGGGAGGCGACCACCCCAGTCAAACTACCCACCAGACAATGTCCTTCCTCCGGATAACGGATAGAAGTTAGATTTCCAAGCCAATAAGGGCGGTATTTCAAGGATGACTCCACTGCAACTAACGTCGCAGCTTCAAAGTCTCCCGCCTATCCTACACAAACTAACCCAAAAATCAATGTCAAGTTATAGTAAAGGTGCACAGGGTCTTTCCGTCCTATCGCGGGTAACCGGCATTTTCACCGGCACTACAAATTCACTGAGTCTCTCATTAAGACAGCGCCCAAATCGTTACGCCATTCATGCAGGTCGGAACTTACCCGACAAGGGACTTCGCTACCTTAGGACCGTTATAGTTACGGCCGCCGTTTACTGGGGCTTCACTTCAAAGCTTCGCTCCGAAGAGCTAACCTCTCTGCTTAACCTTCCAGCACTGGGCAGGCGTCAGACCATATACTTCCTCTTACGAGTTTGCATGGTCCTGTGTTTTTGATAAACAGTCGTTTGGGCCTCTTTGTTGTAACCAGCCTCGGCTTCTCCTGTTTCCAGAATAACCAAACTGGCACCCCTTCTCCCGAAGTTACGGGGTCATTTTGCCGAGTTCCTTAATGAGAGTTATCTCAACGCCTTAGCTTTCTCAGCCTACCTACCTGTGTCGGTTTACGGTACGATCACTTTTTCGCTAACTAGAGGTTTTTCTGGTCAGTGTAGAGTCAGTTGAACACATCTCTCGTTAAGATTGATGTGCAAATAACACTTCAAGGATAGCGGTTTTGCGGATTTTCCTACAAAACCCCTCTTTGTGCTTAGCTTGGCAATCCAAAATCCAAGTCAACCTATCTTACTGCGTCACCCCATTGTTCAAACACTAAAAGTGGTGCAGGAATATTTAGCCTGCTTTCCATCGCCTACTCCAAATGGCCTCGGCTTAGGTATCGACTAACCCTGAGCGGATGAACCTTTCTCACGGAAACCTTAGGTTTTCGGCGAACAGGAATTTCACCTATTTTTTCGTTACTTATGCCAACATACTCACTTCTTTGATCCACCAGATCTGTCCTTACGGTCAAACTTGTATCTATCAAAGAACGCTCCTCTACCCCCACATCATAAAGATGTGAGCCATAGCTTCGGTGGTTCATTTAAGACCCGTTCATACTTCAGCGCAAAAACACTTGACCAGTGAGCTGTTACGCTTTCTTTAAAGGATGGCTGCTTCTAAGCCAACCTCCTGGCTGTCAGTGTATTTTCACCTCTTTTCCCACTTAACGAACACTTTGGGACCTTAGCTGATGGTCTGGGCTGTTTCCCTTTCGACCCTGGAGCTTATCCCCCAGAGTCTGACTCCTGTCTTCAAAAATCACGGCATTCAGAGTTAACAAAGGTTTGGTAAGCTTACGCCCCCTAGCCTAAGCTGTGACTTTACCGCCATGATAAATTCAACAAGGCTATACCTAAATATATTTCGAGGAGAACCAGCTATATCCTAGTTTGATTAGTCTTTCACTCCAATCCACAGGTCATCCAAGCAGTTTTCAACCTACACTGGTTCGGACCTCCATCTCGTCTTACCGAGACTTCATCCTGCCCATGGATAGCTCACTAGGTTTCGGGTCTACCCCACGCTACTAATTCGCCCTATTAAGACTTGCTTTCGCTGCGGCTCCGCTCTTTCAAAGCTTAACCTTGCAACGTAGGAGTAACTCGTTGGCCCATTATGCAAAAGGTACGTGGTCGCGCATACTTATATATCGCTTCCACCGATCATAGACATATGGTTTTAGTTTCTATTTCACTCCCCTTCCGGGGTTCTTTTCACCTTTCCCTCACGGTACTAGTTCACTATCGGTCATCAGGTAGTATTTAGCTTTACCCCATGGTCGGGGCAGATTCTCACGGAATTTCACGTGCTCCGTGATACTTGGGAGAATAATTATTGTGTGAACTTAACCTTTCACTTACAAGACTGTCACTTTCTTTGGTTGTCCATTCCAGAACATTCAGTTAAGTTAAGCAACACAACCTAAAAACTGTACTTTTTAGAGACTATTTCCCGCAACCCCCATGTTGCAACACGCACAGGTTTACACAACATGAGTTTTTAGCTGTTCCCATTTCGCTCACCACTACTCAGGGAATCACATTCGTTTTCTTTTCCTGACGCTACTTAGATGTTTCAGTTCGCGCCGTTCGCTCTCATATCCTATATATTCAGATATGAGTACTTAGAGTTAATCTAAGTGGGTTTCCCCATTCGGAAATCTCCGGATCAATGCTTGTTTGACAGCTCCCCGAAGCTTATAGCAGCCTTCCACTTCCTTCATCGCCTCCTGATACCAAGGCATCCACCATATGCCCTTTTCAATTATCTACAAACTCTATTAATCGTATTATTTTTAGAAGATTTTCAGATTTAAAAAACCCAAAAACTCTCTAAAAAAGCAACTTTCAAAAAACCCTTTAAGGTCGTTGAGACTCAATTATTTAAGAATTATAAATATTTCAAAGATCACAAGAACTTTTTTACCCCATTTATTTCAAAAAATTTTTATTTATTAATTCATAGAAAATATTAAAGAGATTTTGGTGGAGGTGAGCGGAATCGAACCGCTGGCCTTCCGTGTGCAAAACGGATGCTCTACCAACTGAGCTACACCCCCAAAAACAACTTACAGCTTATAACGCCACAAGTCCTACAAAGGATGAAGACCATGCTGACCGAACTGGTGGGCCTAAGTCGATTCGAACGACTGACCTCCCCGTTATCAGCAGGGCGCTCTAACCAACTGAGCTATAGGCCCCAACTAAACTTAAGTCAGCCCCCAATTCACAGCAACCAAAACTGTAAAAAAAATAATTTAAGCTTGGATCTTAACAAGATACTTTATCACACCTTTTAAATCGGCCAAAGCCGATTAAATTACTCCCTCGAAAGGAGGTGATCCAGCCGCAGGTTCTCCTACAGCTACCTTGTTACGACTTCACCCCAATTACCACCCATACCTTCAGCACCCGCCCCCTAATAAAAGGTTAGCTAAGGTGATTTCTGGTATAGACGATTTTCGTGGTGTGACGGGCGGTGTGTACAAGGTCCGAGAACGTATTCACCGCGTCGTTCTGATACGCGATTACTAGCGATTTCAACTTCATGGAGTCGAGTTGCAGACTCCAATCCGAACTTAGACTAACTTTATGGGATTTGCTCCCCCTCACAGGTTCGCTTCCCTTTGTATTAGCCATTGTAACACGTGTGTAGCCCTAGGTATAAGGACCATGAGGACTTGACGTCATCCCCACCTTCCTACTGGTTTCCCAGTCAGTCCCGCCAGAGTGCTTTCAACAAGTGAATTAGCAACTGACGGCAGGGGTTGCGCTCGTTAGAGGACTTAACCTAACATCTCACGACACGAGCTGACGACAGCCATGCAGCACCTGTGTATCTGTTCAAGTAAACTTGAAAAACTGTATTTCTACAGCGGTCAAATACATGTCAAACCTAGGTAAGGTTTCTCGCGTAGTGTCGAATTAAACCACATGTTCCACCGCTTGTGCGGACCCCCGTCAATTCCTTTGAGTTTTAATCTTGCGATCGTACTCCCCAGGCGGATCACTTAACGCGTTAGCTTCGACACGGATCTTGCAAAGCAAGACCCACATCCAGTGATCATCGTTTACGGCGTGGACTACCAGGGTATCTAATCCTGTTTGCTCCCCACGCTTTCGCGCTTCAGCGTCAACATCAAGCCAAGAAGCTGCCTTCGCCATCGGTGTTCCTATCGAGATCTACGCATTTTACCGCTACTCCGATAATTCCACTTCTCTCTCTTGAGTTCTAGTCAACCAGTTTCAATCGCGACTCCTCAGTTAGGCCGAGGTATTTAACAACTGACTTAATTAACCGCCTACGCGCCCTTTACGCCCAGTAATTCCGAATAACGCTTGCTCCCCTCGTATTACCGCGGCTGCTGGCACGAAGTTAGCCGGAGCTTTCTCTAGTGGTACCGTCAACGCTTGCGTATATTACCCGCAAGTTTTTCTTCCCACTTAACAGGAGTTTACAATCCGAAAACCGTCATCCTCCACGCGGCGTCGCTGCATCAGGCTTTCGCCCATTGTGCAATATTCCCCACTGCTGCCTCCCGTAGGAGTCTGGGCCGTATCTCAGTCCCAATGTGGCCGTACACCCTCTCAGGCCGGCTAGCCATCAAAGCTTTGGTGAGCTTTTACCTCACCAACAAGCTAATAGCACGCAAGCTCATCTCTCAGCGGTAGCAAGAGGCCACCTTTCTCCCCGTAGGGACTTATGCAGTATTAGCTCCGATTTCTCGAAGGTATCCTTCACTAAGAGGGAGATTCTCACGCATTCCTCACCCGTTCGCCACTTTACTCGTTTCCGAAGAAACTTTCTCGTTCGACTTGCATGTGTTAAGCACGCCGCCAGCGTTCATTCTGAGCCAGGATCAAACTCTCCGTATCTAAATATTATACGTTATAAAGAAATTGCCAAGATCCAAGCAATTTTTGAATTCTGTCTTTAATTTCCTATGAATTTCAAAGATCAAAAGTAAATCTTTTTACCTCCAAATGCCTTTAGACTTAAACCGTTTTAAATTCTTGAGCATGGACAAAATTCTATAGTCTTTTTTTGAGTCTTGCAAGGTTTTTTTTCATTTTTTTAATATTTTCTTAACTTTTTATTTTTTAATGCAAAAAACAAACCTTTAAATTTTTAAAGAACATGGTCCTACTCGAAGATTTTAAAAAAATCTACCTAAAGAACCTATTTAGTTTTTAATAAATAAAACAAATATAATTTTGTTAAAATATTGACCAAAGAACCCTAAAAAGAATATTATACAAAATAAGAAGCTGTATCAAGCCACACTAAAAATTCTAAAAAAAGGAAAATAATGGGAATGAATAATATAAAATTAAAAGAAACCAACAACGATGAAGAAAACAAAAAACCAAAACTTCCAAAAAACGAAAAAATCCAAAAAGACCACAAAAAAAAACATGAAGAGCTAAAAGGACACTTTCCTCAACGCGAATGGCCAACAGAGTCAGAAAAGAAAAAAGGACCTAAAATTTAGTTTTTTGGCACAAAAACATACACAATTGCCCTTATATTCCTCAGCAATATACTTAACAAAGAAAAATACAATTTAAACAAAAATAAAAATATGTTAATTGATACACTTAAAGATAAAATTAAATCTATTGATCCCGACATTCTGTCAATCAAATCATATTGGGAAAACAATAAAATAGAAAATCAATATCAAAAATTAGATAAAATAATTAATGCTGAAAATTTTTGGCAAAACTCAAACCAAATTGACATTTCAAAAGAATTTCAAAATCTCAAAAACAGAAGAGATGAATATTTAACAATTAAGAAATCTTATCAAGAGTGCATAGAATTCTTAGAACTTTTCAGTAATGACGAATCCGAACTTAAAAA
>Ga0233429_1001977_pt1 | contig 22468 bp, 20 predicted proteins | sample SI_118_April2016_3_FD_179879 | JGI IMG/M metagenome (GOLD analysis project Ga0233429, IMG submission 179879) | Seawater microbial communities from Saanich Inlet, British Columbia, Canada - SI_118_April2016_135_MG | ecosystem: Environmental > Aquatic > Marine > Inlet | place: Canada: British... | reverse complement strand
CCAGTGCTTTTTTATACAAACAAAGACAATTGGTCACGTCTTGCGTCAGCATGCTGGACAATCACCTGGACGATATCACCATTTTTTAATCTGATGCCGCTTGGGGGAAGTTTTGCTTCAATCATAAATTCCTTGACCAGCACATTGTAGTGATCTCTGTGACAATCAAGGACCAGAGCTTCATAAGCTGTCCCTTTTTTTGATTCCAGGTATTTGGTAATCCAGTAACGCTTTCTTGATGCCTGAACCCTGCCGGCATTGGCGATGCTCGGTGAAATGGTCTGGAGAATTGTTTCAAGTTCAGGCTTGGAATATGCTTTGCCATAACCAAAAATGGCCTTTATTTGTCGTTGTGTCAAAAGGTCATGATATCTTCTGATTGGTGATGTGGCCGTGACATATGCTTTAACACCCAGGCCGGAATGGCTTTCCGGATTTGTTCCAATCATGGCCCGGCTCAATTGTTTTCTTTGCATGAAATTTAATGACAAAGAGGTTTCAATACCTTTGAAAAGCCTTTGTTTGGGTTGGGCCTGGGACCGGAAAACTGCAGGCATGTTGTTGTTTGAAAGAAATTCAGCCATAAGAGAGTTGGCAAAAATCATCATTTCAGACACCAGCATGCGCGAGGGGTTTTCCCGATCAATTTTTAAATATCCAATCTCCTGATTATCTTCAATCCATACATTTACTTCTGGGAGAGTAATTTGAATAGCACCGGCCTTGAGCCTTTTTTCCCGCAGGAGTGTAGCAATTTTATAAAGAGTGGTAATGGGATCATTTTTTCCGTTCAGCAGGTTTGCCTCGGAATAAGTCATCTTTTTGTGGACCTTGATGATACTGGGAACAACCTTGTAATCCTGAATTTCAAAAAAGCGGCTCATCTTTATGATGGTACTGATACCCGGTCGTATCTCATTCTCTTTCAGGCTGCAAAGGTCCTCGGAAAGTTTAGGGGGTATCATGGGTAGTTTATCATCAGGCATGTAAATTGAACTTGCGCGATCCCGTGCCGATAGATCAATGGGATCATTGGATTTAATATAGGCGTCAACATCAACGATATGTATTCCAAGCCTATATCCATTTTCTGTATTCTCAAGGCTTATGGCATCATCAAAATCAAGGGTGGACTGGCCATCTATAGTTATTAACGGCAGATCAGTCAAATCCTGTCTTAAAGGGTCTTTAAAAAAATTAGTCTGAACTGCTGTCAGTTTTTTTTCATGTTCCAGCACCTCTTTTGAAAATATCGTAGGGATTTGCATGGCCAAAAGATTGATATTTTCATTTTGATCCCAGATTCCTGCTGCTACAAATATATTAAATAATTGTTCAGGTGAATTGATGGATGATTTTTTAATAATATTTTTAGCCACTAAATGTGAATCAAAATTATTGTTAAAAAGATAATAGGATTTTAAAATATGAATAATGTCTTTATCAACTTCAGTGCTGCTGCCATTTTTATTATTTAAAATATTATTGATCCACAAAGCACCTCGTTGGATCTGAAGCTCTCTTTTCTCAGCCTCTTTGATCTGGCGTTTTCTGGCCTTAACCTGTTCAGGCGTGTAAGGGATAAAAATTGTTTTGTTGAATTTAAAATACAGCTTATTATAAAAAAAGGCTCTGATAACGGCAGCCTCATTGTCCGAGGTCAGGGGGGGGTCAAAACAAAAAAGGGTCATGGTTGAAATATCAATGTCACCGGTTTCTTCGTTAAGAATTTCCCATAATTCCTTAATGTTTATAGTTTCAGAAAGCTTTTTGCGACTTTGCGACAGCTGTTTTAACTGACTAGCAAGAAGATCCCGGGAAAGTGAAGTGTCCAGGCACACCGGTGATATATGAGATAATCGGTTCTTAGAAAAATTGATCTCTCGATTATTCTCACTTAATAATTTTAATTTATCTTTTTGTTCCTGTAATATGACAGCACAAATTATTTTTTGCTGATCAATATACTCTACAATATTCCCTTGTATCATGGGTGCAACAATAACAGGAAGGCTGGTTATTGTCAAACAAACAAAAGGCCTATAAAACTTGTAAATTGTCTTGGAATACGATAAATTAATGCCATGGCAGACAAAATAAAAAAAGAGAAAAAAGGCTTAAAACACCGGAATAAAAATGATCTGCCTGTTTTTGATGCGGATCATGATTTTTTAATTGCATTTGAAAAAAATGTTCAAACAAAGCCAGAGTCTCTGGAAAATACTTATATAGAATCCTTTAAAAAAAATCAGACAAAGAAACAGGGGATAAAGGTGACGGACCCTAGGCAAACCGATCATGATCTGACACAAAGCCATGAAAATTTTTCTGAACTATTGGAGGAATCATTTAAAAAAAGAAAAGTAAAATCTGTAAAGAAAACATCACCCATGTCGGTAAAAAAAAGATTGAAGCGGTATCCTTCAGTTGAAGCTGAACTGGATCTTCATGGATACAACACTATCGGAGCCCAGATGAGAGCTCGTTCATTTATATCCTCTTGCAAACACAAAGGCTTTTTCACCTTAAGAATTATTGTGGGAAAAGGGCTTCATTCAGATGCAGGGCCTGTGCTACCAGATGTTGTTGAAGATGTGGTAAGAGAGATGAAAAAACTCGATCAGGTGATCTTTTATGAATGGGATAAAAAAAAGAAAACCAGAAGTGGTGCGCTAATTGTCTATTTGAAACAATTTGAACAATTTGACTGATTATTTTTTTCTGAGTTGATACTTTCTAACCGCTTTGTTGTGCTCCTGGATGGTTTTTGAAAATTTATGGGTTGTATCTTTTTTTGAAACAAAAAAAAGATATTCAGAATAAGAAGGATTGAGGGCTGCCGAAAGGGATTTGGCACCGGGGTTTGCAATGGGCCCTATGGGAAGTCCTTTGATTTGATAGGTATTGTAAGGTGTTACCATTTTAAGATGTTTTCTTTTAATATTACCATCAAAATTTTTTATGCCGTAAATTGTAGTGGGATCACTTTCCAGGCGCATCTTTTTTTTCAGCCGGTTATGAAAAACCGAAGAGATCAAAGGTCTTTCCTTAGCATCCCCTGTCTCTTTTTCAATAATAGATGCAAGGGTCACAATTTGGTGAATAGAAAACCCCATTATTTTTGCCTGTTCCCGCCATTCTTTAGTAAAAATAGTATTAAAATGCGCCACCATGGTTGTAATAACAGTCTTACAATCGGTTTTTTGGGGGAAAAAATAAGTGTCGGGAAAAAGATAACCTTCCAGGGATATGGGTGGTATCCCAAACGAGACAATAAAGGCTTTATCGTGGCAAAGACCAATAAATTCCTCTTTGCTGCAAAAATTTAATGTTTCAACCAAAGTGGCAATTTCAATTATATTCATTCCTTCGGGAATTGTTATTCTGTATAATTTTACTTTACCTTTTAAAAAGATCTCAAGTATTTGTTCCGGAGATTTAGATGCCGACAGAATATACTCGCCAGCCTGAAGCTTTTTCCCAGCTTTTTTATATCTTGTGAATAATTTAAAATAGGTTTTGTTTGAAATGATGGATTCTGTTTCTAGGTTTTGGGCAATGGCAGTAAGACTTTGCCCCGGCTTTATGGAAAACACTTTTCCTTTGGCCGAAGATTTAAAAGGTTCTATAACAAAAGATGATATGTCCTGAAAAAATAAAAACCCTCCAACAGCCAGGAAGATAACAAGGGTAAAAAAAGCAATGAATAGAATTTTTATTTTATTTTTTTCCATGTCTTTTTAAGAAGCACAAACAATAAAAGGGTATCACTTTCTGATACCCTTTTACTATTATGACATTATAAAGTACAGATTTGAATCAATGCGTGCCTGCGATTGGAAAGTCAGTATCTGGGTTATAGCAGATTCGGCAGCAATTCAGGCATCTTTCAGCTTCTTTTTGGGCTGCATCTTCCGGCAGGACCAGATCCACCTCAATCATTGAATCAAGTCGTTGATCAACATTAATTTCAGGCATTTTAGCTCTTGGTGATTTTTTAATGCCGTCCACATGAGTGAAAATAGATTCAGGAATTCTTTTTTTCTGTAAAGAATCTTTCACCGGTTCAACTTCTTCACCTTTCAAAAACAGGTCAATGGAACGGGCGGCACGTCTTCCGCTGCCAATGGCATCAATAACCAGTGCAGGACCTGTAGCTGAGTCTCCTCCGGTAAAAATATAGGGTACAGAGGACTGCAAAATTGCAGGATCATTGTCTATGGTATTCCATCGTGTGAGTTCCAGTTGGGTCATCCTTTCACAAGTATCCTGTTTTTTAAAGGAAGCATCCGGAGATTGGCCAATGGCCGAGATCACCATTTCTACATCAAGAAGTGTTTCAGAACCTTCAACGGGTACTGGTCGACGTCTACCGCTGGCATCAGGTTCACCCAGTTCCATTTTAAGGTATTCAAGCTGGGTCACTTTGCCATTGTCATCGCTGACAACTTTAGTGGGGGCAGCCAGGAAAACAAATTCAACGCCTTCTTCTTCAGATGCGACAATTTCAACCTCATTGGCAGGCATCTCATTTCTGGTTCTTCTGTAAACGATATAAACCTTTTCAAGGCCAAGCCTTAAAAGCGTTCTTACGCAGTCAATTGCGCTGTTACCACCCCCTACTACTGCGGCGGTTTTTCCCAATTTTATTTTTTCACCACGGGAAAATTTCTGGAGGAAATCAATTCCTTTAAAACATCCATCAAGATCTTCTCCATCAATACCAAGGGAATAATCTTCCCAGGCACCCACGCCAAGGAAGACGGCCTCATAACCCGAGGCCATCAAGGACCCAAGTCCGAAATCAGTACCAAATTTTACATTGGTATAGGAGTTGATACCAAGATCCAGGATCCCCTGGATTTCCCAGTCAAGAACCTTTTTGGGGAGCCTGTACTCAGGAATACCGTATCTGATAATGCCTCCAAGTTTTGGCATGGCCTCAAAGATAGATACCTGGTGTCCTATTCGCCGTAGAAAAAATGCACAGGAAAGACCAGCAGGGCCACCACCGATTACAGCTACTTTTTTACCAGTATCCGGAGCACATTTGATGGGAATTCTGGAACCTGAATTCATCTCATAATCAGCCACAAACCGTTTGAGCTGGTTAATGGAAACCGGCTCATCTTCGATGCCCCTTCTGCATTGATCTTCACATGGATGGGGGCAAACCCTTCCACAGGCAAGTGGTAAAGGATTTCTCATGCGGATGGTCTGGACAGCTTCTTTATATTTACCTTCTTTGAGCTGATTGATATATCTTGGAATATTAATTTCAGCAGGACAGGTCTGTGCACAGGGTGCTAAAGCGTCCTGTGCCTGATTAAACTTCATAAGTTTTTCAGAAAGGGTTTTTACCTCAATAATATTTTTTGGGCAAGCCTGCTGGCATGCACCGCAGCCCACGCATTTGTCGTCATCCACAATGGGATAACCATTGGGTCCGAGCTTTACTGCATCAAACTGACATGCTTTTACACAATCGCCAAAACCGAGGCAGCCCACTCCGCAAACCCGTTTGCCGCCAAAGACATTGGCCATGGCTTTGCAGGATGAAATTCCCATATAATGATATTTATCATCAGCTCGATTCCCACCTTCACACAGATTATAAGAAAGAGGGCTTTCAGCTGAGCCTGCGTCAACACCCATTATTCTGGCAACTTCTTCCACACCTTCTTTGCCGGAAATAACACAAACTGAAACCGGAGCCAAGCCGGTTACAACTGCTTCTGCTGCAGAGGAACATCCTGCATATCCGCAACCACCGCAATTTGCAGCGGCAAGATTATTTTCCACAAGTGAAATTCTGGGGTCTTCATATACATAAAAGACTTTGGAAGAAAGGCTCAGTACAATACCGCACACTGCACCAATACCTAACATAAACAATAAAGCTGGGATCATAATATCACCTTATATTTGTAAATATTCCCCATCAAATGGCAAAAGCCTGAAGAATTTTTTTATCTTTTTTAAACCATTCCTTTAAAAGACATAAAGGTTAATGCGATTATACCCGCAGTTACAAGACCGATGGATGTATCCTGCAATGGTTTTGGAACCCGGGCCAGATTAATTCTCTCCCTGACACCGGCAAAAAGGATAAGTGCAAGTCCAAATCCAACAGCATATGAAAATGAGGATACCAGGGCATTCAAAAATGAGTATTCTTTGCTTATATTCAGAAGGCAAGCCCCCATTACAGCACAATTAGTGGTGATGAGCGGCAAAAAAATTCCTAAACCCGCATAAAGCCCAGGAATGCTTTTTTTCAAAAACATTTCTACAAACTGAACCAGGGATGCAATGACCAGAATAAATGAAACCGTTCTCAAATATTCTACATCAAGCGCTTTTAACAAGTAAGTGTCTACGATCCAAGTGATCATTCCTGCCATAACCAGTACAAATATAACAGCCATGGACATGCCCACAGCAGTTTCCATTTTCTTGGAAGTGCCCAGAAAAGGGCAGTTACCAAGAAACTGGGCAAGGAGAATGTTGTTTATGAAGACACCTGCGATGAAGATTTCAAAAAGTTCCATTGATCTTCTCCTTATTTACTTCCAATTAGATTCATAATTGCCAGCATCAGCCCTAAAGCAACAAACGCACCAGGAGCTTCTACCATAAATGCAAAGGGCTGAAAAGCAGCTCCTATTTCAAAGACGGGGTTGCCTCCCCAGATAGTAATGGTCCCTGCACCTAAAAGTTCTCTAACAGCACCCAGGGCTGCCAAAGAAAGTGTAAACCCGATACCCATACCCAGGCCGTCTGCAACAGACAGAACAGGCCCGTTTTTGCTTGCAAAGGCTTCTGCACGGCCAAGAACAATACAGTTCACAACAATGAGGGGAATGAAAATACCCAGTTTAAGGAATAATTCATATGTATATGCCTGCATAACAAGTTCAACGATGGTAACAAAAGTGGCTATAATAACAATATAACAGGCAATTCTGACTTTAGACGGTATCACATTTCGAAGAAGGGATACCAACAGGTTTGCAAAAACAAGAACAAAAGTGGTTGCCACACCCATCCCGATTCCGTTTTCCACTGTTTTGGTCACCGCAAGAACTGGACAAAGTCCTAAAACCAGTCTGAAAGGAGGTATTTCAGCCCAGAGTCCTTTTGTAAATTCTTTTGCCAAGGATTGTGCCATATCTTAAATTCTCCTCTTATGCCTTATTGGATATTTTTTAAAATTTCAGGTTTGAGTTTTTTATACAGATCCTGTGCCTGGATGGCTGCCAAAGTTACAGCCTTAGAGGTAATGGTGGCTCCGGATATTGCATCAATAGATCCATTTTCATTTTTAAGTGATAGATTGGTATCCATGGGTTTATCAGTGAACTGGTCAACGAATTCTGGATCATCTTTGGCGCGTGCGCCTAACCCCGGAGTCTCAGAATGAGTGGTCACCCGGGCAGCAACAATCTGATCAGTTCCGATGTTAATGCCGACCATCAGTCCTACATCACCGCCGTACCCGCCTTTACCTTTGGTTTCAAATGCAATAGCCTTTGAACCATCTTTAAGTTTGGCAGGATAGAATTGGTATTTTGCACCCTCATGTTCGATTTCAAATTTTTCCTTGCTAGGATCATTTTCCACTTCACCAAAAATTTCATTCATGGCCGGTGCCAACGCAAATTTAAAAATCTGGGCTTCAATCTTGTCCTGAGTTCCTGATTTTACTGCAGCAAGCAGTCCGCCTGAGATAGCTGTCAATACTGTTAATACAACAACCATACTAATCATTTCACGCATTGGTTACACCCTTTCCCAAAGCTTTTGGTCTAATGTTATCGATGAGGGGGTTCACAACGTTTAACAGCAGAATCGCTAAAACAGTACCATCCTCATAAACACCGATGTTTCTCATCAGAATAATCATTACTGCGGCAAAAAATCCATATAGGAACATGGGAATCCTGTTTGAAGGAGAGGAAGAATTCTCAGTCGCCAGAAAAAAAGCGCCCATTAGCGTATAACCTGAAAAAAGATGGATCACAGGTCCTGCATAAGTATCTGGATTGGCCAAGTTAAAACACAAGGCTGTTATAATGATACCGGCAATAAAGGAAACCGGTATTTCCCAGCGAATATATCCTCTTAGGATCAGAAAAATGCCACCAAGAATAAGGCCCAGTCCAAAGGTGGAACCGATGGCACCCACCTGTTGGCCCATGATAAGATCGTTTAAAGGAAAAAATTCTGTAACGGCGGCAGGTCCCTGAAATTTGAGGGCTGCCAATGGTGCAAGGGCCGTGAAATTAAATTCATAATTGATATAGGCCGCATCAAAATCGAAAAAGGCCTTCCAGGAAAGCATTAAAAATGACATTCCAATGAGAGCCGGGTTAAAAGGATTTGCTCCGATACCACCGAAGATAATTTTTCCGATAACCACAGCTACAAATGTTCCTGTGATCACAAGCCACCAGGGGGAGGTAGCCGGAAGCATCATACCGAAGAGAAGCCCGATAAGGGCAGAATCCAAATCACCGATGGAAATTTTCTTTTTGGATATGACATTCATGATAAGTTCCCAGACCATGGCACTGGAAAGAGATAGCGCAATCACACCCAAAGCGGGTATGCCGAACTGAATAATACCAAAAATGACAGCTGGAAGGGCGGCAATCATTATATTCAGGTTCATTTTAAAAAGACTATCTCCATCATGCCAGAAAGGCGCATGGGATACTGTTAATTTGTTATTATTCATTGGCAGTCTCCATTCTAAACGTCTGCTCTAAGTTTTAAAAGCTCATGTTTTCCAAGTCGGATATATTGGAACAAAGGTATCTTTGCTGTACATACATATGCACACAGACCACATTCAATACATGAATCCAGGTCATATTTGTCAGCCGCCTCTTCATACTGGTCAGCTTCTAGGTATCTTACAAGAATATTCACAGGGACATTTGTAGGACAGATCCGAAGACATTTGCCACAATTAACGCATGGATCATCTGATACCTCTGGGATAATATTTTTGTCCTGTATCATCACGATATCCATGTCAGGTTGAACAGGGTGATCAAGGGTGTAAGTGGAAAATCCCTTCATTGGCCCGCCAATAACAATCCTGTCCTGCTCATTTGTCTGAATTCTAACGGCATTGAAAATCTTGCTCAAAGGCGTTCCAATGGTTGCCTGGACCCTGTAACGCGCCTCTTTTTTTCCAATCACGGTCAAGATTTTTTCAAAATGAGCTGATTTTGTTTTATATGCTTTGCCTAAAGAGACCACTGCTTCGGCAGAGATAAAACAAACGCCCATATCCTCAGGGGTTTTGCCGGCTGGAAGGATCAGGTTTAAATGATCTTTTAAAATCATTGCCGGTAAATTGGAAGGATATTCTAATGAGGTTTTGAATAGCAGAATCGAGTCAAGCCCTCCTTGAATATTTGAGTTTTCCGGTATGGTGACACAAATTTTTGGAACCTCGGTGATCGTTTTTAAAACCTGTGCCCCTTTTTTTAACATTTCCCAAAATTTATGCATCACATATTGATGGGTAGTTGATAAAAGATCGGTGTCAGTACATGTGATCACAATGGTATTGATTTTAGCATCGTCTCCGGCAAGAATTTTTAGAGGCGGTGCACCCGGAAGTGTCCTTAAATATTGATCAGCAGAAACAATGTCATCTTTTAAATCATATGTTTCAGATTCTGCTTCGTTAGCCTGAACTTGATCATTTTTGATAACAAGATGAGTGGATGTACTGCCAAAATCATCTAAAAAGGTATCAATGTTGGCCAGGGTTCCAGCTACAGGGGAAATGGTATATTCAGTGCTGTTATTGTATAAGCACAGTTTTTCTCCTTTTTTTACTGCATCCCCTATTTTTATTAAAGCCTGCCTTGTATTGTCTAGGGGCTCATTTACTAATAAAATAAGGTTGGGTGGTATGGGTATTGATTCCGGCTTTTTGGGATCCGGTTCCACAGGATCATAAATGAGCCTGGGTTGGGATAAGGTGAAAAAAGATCGTTTAATCATAATAAGTCCTTGTTTTGTAAAAAGCTTGAGATCATTCAGTATAGTTAATAAGTAAAAATCAAATTTACTATAATGAATGACACGAGTTACATTCTACCGGACCTGCTTCAAGGTCTTCATGGCATCCCTGGCACTGAGCATGGAATGCATCAGGTCTAGATGGCAAGTCTTCATCACCTGTTTCTTCATGGCACTCACTGCAATTGTAGGTTTCATCATCTTCAATGTTGTGATGGCAGTCCAGACAATCTGTGGTATAATCGCCTGCGTGTACAGAATGGGTGAAAAAAACTTTACCAGCTTTGTTCTGAAACATCATCCGTACTGGATTCTCAGGTACAGGGGAGGTAAAAGAGGCATAGCTTACAATTCCTGTGATCAAAAATATGACCATAATGAATAAAGCTATTTTTAGGTCTCTTTGTGAAGTCATAATAATTCTCTCTTATCTAAGTATTTGAGTTCATGAGACAAACCCACAACTAGCATGGCGTTATATTATATTGTATCTATCTTGGCAAGGAAAAAAAATTAATTTTAAGGTATGGAACAACCGGTAGGGGTGGCGAAAGGTCTCTTTCTGACAAGGAAAGGTTTATACTCTTCCTTTTTTGAAAGGGAGTTGTTTTTTTTCCGGATAATATAAAAAGAGAGCCCAAAAAATAAAAATCCAAAAATCATTGAAACAAAGGAGGGGTTCATCTGAAAAAAAGGTGCAAGGCTATCGCCGATCAATGCACCGATAGTCAGAAGAATAATGGGGAATACATATAAAAGAAATGTTAAAAAAAGGATGGGTTTGGTTTCAAGTCCAATAACAACATGATCGCCTTTACCTACATGGAGAGTGTTTTTAACTGTTACGATCATTTCTTTTTGGCTATTTTCTGTCCCGCAACTTCCTTTAGAGGAGCAGGACTCGCAGGCTCCGGATCTGATGGTTTTTATCCAGGCAACAGAAGGGTTGGACCTGGTTACAATTCCGTTTTCAGTTATCATGATTATATCCTTTTAGTCGTGATTCGTTCTTTCATTAAAGGATAGAGCCGATATATAATGATGTCAATTTTTTTTATTGTTTTTTCTTGACAAAAAACAGGTGTTGATATAATCTCTCCAAGTCTTGTGAAAAGGCGCTGCTCCCCAGTAGCTCAGTTGGCAGAGCAATTGGCTGTTAACCAATGGGTCCGCGGTTCAAGTCCGTGCTGGGGAGCCAACTTAAAATAAAGCAAATCCCGATAATTAATTTTATCGGGATTTTTTATTTCTAAGTACACATGACTATGTGAATGAATGAATCCGGGGTTTTTTGAACTGAAAACCACGGATGGGTAAAAATGAAAAAACAGGGGTGTTCCTCAATGGGAGCCTCCACCGCCACCGCCTCCACCGCCTCCACCTTCGCCATCACCACCCAGGCCGCCTTCAGCCGATGATGTTGATGTGGATGCACCTGTTGATGCTGAACCCAGTCCCGGGGCTACATCGCCTAGAATGCCTTCAGCTGCGCTGGCGCCCACAGCGCTTGCGCCGCTTGCCGCACTGCCACCAATGGCACTTGCAACGGAAGCAGAGCCAACAACAGTTGTTCCGCCAATATCACCTGTCAGCCCCACTGTTGATCCTTGTCCAGTAACCACTGTGGTAATGGTTTGACCCGGTGCAAGTGCGTGGGCTTTTTGTACAGGGCTTAAAAAGGCCAGAAACCGATTAAGCGCGGACAGTTTTTTTGCCTCATCCACGGGAGCCACAGAAACAGCGAAATCAGTTGCCCTGACACCACACACAGCCGTCTTTGTTTTGACCATAAAATCAGATTTCCCCGATATTTTTTTTACAATAAATCTGGCACTGCCCCAAACTAAATTCATTATAGTTGAACGTTTAGATCTAAACAGAGTGCGAGAATACTCGGATTTAGCAATTGTTAATTTAGCCATGGGTGCCAGGGCCAGGATACTTTTGTCTTTCATGACTGCGTTCAGCCGTGAATTGGAGGATGTGACCAATGTGTCACTTAAAAACAAAGGATTATTTTTTTTTAATTGATAGGCAGTTTTTTCTCCGAGATGAATCACATAAGCTTTCCCCACAACTTTCTGGATGTACCCAATTTTTTCCCCTTTTCCTGCAACAAAATCAGGATTAATTTTTACATCCTTTGGAATGAGAGGCGTATCCGGTTCATAGGGTTTAAATTTTTCTAGTAATTTTAACCCTGAATCACCACTGTAAAGAACAGATATACCGGTAAATAAAAACATCCCCAGTATCATAAGACAATAAACAGCTATCTTTTTTCTTTTTAGGTTTTTCATGAAATCTCTTTAATTAAAAGGTTATTATAAAAATAAACACAGGTTTCAACAAAACTATGAATGTCTAATATTTAAGTTAGAGATATCTAATTTGTCAAGAAAAACCCCCACCTTTAATTCATATAGGCAAATCATATATCCAACACAATAGAAATAGCAGAATCCATCAACCTTGATCCATCAATTAGGACTCACTCATTAAAAGCGGCATTTCCATAATTGAATATAATTATTATTCATTGGATGTGCTTTCGGAAGAATCGGAGTTAGATGATTCAGGAGCATCCGTGCTAGGAGCTTCGGGTGCGGGAGATCCAGGTGCTGGTCCCCCAGGGCCTCCACCTTCACCTTGCCCTCCCTGTGATCCACCCGTCCCTGATGCCGCCGCCGCACCTGTTGATGCTGAGCCCAGTCCCGGGGCTACATCGCCAAGAATGCCTTCAGCTGCGCCGGCACCTACAGCGCTGGCACCTGTCGCTGGATTACCACCAATGGCGCCTGCTACGGATGAAGAGCCAACTACGGTTGTTCCGCCAATATTACCTGTCAGTCCTACTGTGGATCCTTGTCCTGTAACCACAGTGGTAATGGTTTGACCCGGGGCAAGTGCGTGGGCTTTTTTTACGGGGCTTATAAAGGCTAAGAATTGGTCAAGGGCAGACAGTTTTTTTACCGCATCCACAGGGGCAACAGAAACAGCAAAATCAGTTGATCTGACACCACACACAGCTGTTTTTGTTATAACTTTAAAGTCAGATTTCCCCGATATTTTATCTACAATAAATCGGGTACTGCCCCAAATCAAGTTTATCACACTGGACCGTTTAGAACTAAATACAGACTTAGTATACTCGGATTTATCAATTTTTAATTTAGCCATGGGTGCCAGGGCCAGAACGCTTTTGTCCTTCATGACAGCGGTCAGACGTGATTTGGGGGATGTGATCAAGGTGTCATCGGTAAACAAAGGATTATTTTTTTTTAATTGGTAGGCTGTTTTTTCTCCAAAATGAATCACATAGGCTTTTCCCACAACTTTCTGAATATACCCAATTTCTTTACCTACGCCTTTTTCAAAATCAGGATTAATTTTTGCATACTTTGGGATGAGAGGTGTGTCCGGTTCATAGGGTTTGAAATTTTCCAGTAATTTTAGCCCGGAATCCCCGCTGTGAAGAACAGATATACCGGTAAATAAAAATATCCCCAGTATCATCAAATAATAAACAAAAGTTTTTTTTCGGTTTAGTTTTCCCATGAAATCACCTTATCTATTACGTTATAATTAAAATAAACACAGGCCTAAACAAAATTATGAATTGAGAATATAGATATTTAAATCAGAAATACTTTGTTTGTCAAGAAGAACCAAATCTATTCATTGACTTCTCAAAGGTTCTTCACTATAGGAAATTTAGAGAAATTGCATGACACAAATAATTATTATCATCGTCAATTTGATAATTTAATTTTCCGGAGAATAGTTCATGGCGTTTAAAATAAAAAAAATTTTCACCCGACCTTTGGGCATTTCCTGTATTGTTGTTTTTTTATGCATTCTGTTCATGTTCCAGAATTTTTCTTTTTTCGAGCATATGGAATTAAAAACAATTGATTTGCGGTTCCGGGCACGGGGAAATATAGATCCAGGCAGCAACATAGCCCTGGCAGTGATTGATGAGAAAAGTCTGACGCAGGAAGGCAAATGGATGTGGCCGAGGTCTAAATTAGCAAAGGTTGTAAACAAATTATCAGAGGCCGGGGCTGCGGTCATTGCTTTTGAGCTTGTTTTTTCAGAACCGGATACCCAAAGCCTTTCAAAGTATATCAGTCAGATTGAAAAAGTTCTGACCGGTAAAAACATTCAAAACAATTATGTTTACAACTTTTTGGACGAATTGAAATTCAAAACAGATAATGATTACCTATTGGCACAGGCGATACAACAATCAAAATCTAAAATTGTATTAGGTTTTTTTCTCCAGATGGAAGATGAACAGGCCCGTCACCTTACTGAAAAACAATTGGACCTTCTCCAGGAACTTGCCATCCCGGCAACCTATAAAACCATCAAATATGACAGTGTAAAAGCGATGGAATTCCCATTTATAGAAGCCTTTGCCACTCAAACCAATATTCGCCGGATATCTTTAAGTTCACCTTATTCAGGTTTTTTTAACAGCATTCCAGATCCAGATGGTATTGTCAGAACCATACCCTCCCTGGTAAAATTTCGTGACGATCTTTATGCCCCTTTATCCATAAAAATATTAAGTGCATTTTTAGAAAAAGAACCCCAGGGACATATTGGCGATTTCGGCGTTAAATCCTTTAGTCTGGGTGATAATATTAATTTTCCCACTGACGAGAAAGGACGGCTTTACATTAATTACAGGGGTGGAGAAAAAGCATTCCCCCATCTGAGCGTTACGGATATATTAAATGATAATATCAGCGCGGATGCCATAAAAGACAAAATTATTATTCTGGGGGCAACTGCATCCGGTATATTTGATGTAATCAGTACGCCTTTTGAATCTGTTTATCCCGGGCCTGAATTCCATGCAAACATTATTGACATGGTATTGAACCAAGATTATTTATATAAACCCGAATGGATGGATATCTTAACTGTTTTAACCATGATTGTTTTTGGCCTGGGCATCGGTATTATTTTACCAAAACTCGGCGCTTTTAGTGGGGCCTGTCTGGCTATTTTCCCCTTTATTGGTTATATCTTTTTTTGCCAATATATTTTTTCCGTCCACGGTTGGATTTTAAATCTGGTTTACCCTCTTGCAGTCATTCTAATCATATATTCAACCATGACCGCTTATACTTTTTTGATTGAGTCCAGTCAGAAGCGGTTTATTAAAAATGCATTTTCAACTTATTTAGCTCCGGCTGTTGTAAAACAATTGATGGATAACCCTGAGACTTTAGTTTTGGGAGGTGAAAAAAGAAAGATAACCGCCTTTTTTTCCGATGTCGAATCTTTTACCAGTATAAGCGAAACATTAGAACCGGATGAACTCGTTGCATTGCTTAATGAATTCTTAACACAAATGACGGATATTATTCTGGAGTATAAGGGCACGGTGGACAAATTTGAAGGAGATGCCATAATCGCCTTTTTTGGTGCTCCCGGTGAATTGGTAAACCAGGAAGAAATAGCATGTACAGTCAGTTTAAAAATGCAACAGCGATTATCTGAACTCAGGTATAAATGGAAAAAAGAGGGTAAACCTGAGTTGCACATGAGAATAGGTATGGACACCGGGACTGCAGTCGTAGGCAATATGGGATCGCAAAATCGCATGGATTATACCATGATGGGAGATACAGTTAATATCGCCGCCCGTCTTGAAGGTGTCAACAAGGTATATGGATGTTATTCTCTGGCGAGTAAAGATACATATTCTCCGGCAGCAGCAGGTTCTATCTTTGGCAGAGAACTTGACTCAGTGGTGTTGATGGGGAAAAAAGAGCCTGTAGATATATATGAAATCATGGGATTTACCAATGATATTGGTGATGATACAAAAACCATGGTTAATTATTATAAGGATGCCTTAGATGCGTATCGGAAACAAAACTGGGATAAAGCCATAGATTTGTTTAAAAAGGCGCAATCCCTATTTCCTGATGATAAACCCAGTATGACCATGCTCAAACGTTGTCTGGAATACAAGTCTTCGCCGCCGTCTAAAAATTGGAACGGCTCATTTAAGATGGCATCCAAATAAGTACAAAGTTATTGTAAAATCGATCTTCATTAAAAATTTTCATTCGTTAGTAAACATCGGTTGTTTTCTCAAATACTTGAACCTGAAAATTTGTAAGCATTTTTAAAGCTCACAAAATATTCATGGTTCAATTAAAAAATAGTCTTGTGATTTTAATTTTTCGCAGGATTTTGGAAAGAGTGATCAGGGTCTTATAAACTTATGAATGATTAGAAGAATCAGGTAGACTGATCCGCTTAATACAATGATGGTGGGTCCGCTTGAAAGGCTGAATGAATAACTTACCCCAAGACCTGTCCATGTAAAAAAAAGGCATAATAAACAAGAATACAGCATCATCTGCCATAGCCTTTTTGCATAAAAGGAGGCAATGGCCGGTGGGATGGTCAAAAGAGCGATCACAAGCACAATCCCAACGATCCTAACCAATAACACTATGGTCAAGGCAGTTAAGACGAGGAGAAAAAGATAGAAAAAACTGGTATTTATCCCTCTTAATAGAGTGAATTCACTGTCAAAACACACACCGAAAAACCGGTTGAAAAAGATAATGGAGGAACAAAGAACCAGGGTATCCAGGCATGCAACATATAAAAGATCTTTGCTTGAAATCAACAGGATATCGCCAAACAAATAGGATGCAAGGTTGAAATAACCGGGTGTTTTGTCAATAAGCAAAATTCCCGATGCCATGCCAACGGCCCAGAGCGTTCCAATAATGGAGTCTTCCCTCTCCTTTGCATGAAGGCTGACAAGTCCCATAGTTACGGCTGCAATGATTGCAGCAAGCACTGCCCCTAACATGGGATCAAACCATGCAAGGCCCATATTTACCTGGAGAAAAATTGCAAGTCCAATGCCGCCGAAGACACAATGGGAAATTGCTCCTGCAAGGTATCCGATTCTTTTTGTGGTGACAAATGTTCCAATGATCCCAAAACAAATGGAAGCAAGACTGCCCATTATAAATGCATATTTCAAAAACTTGTTGTCTGGATCAAAGACTGCGTAAAACACATCAACCATGGTTATGCCCTTCTTTACTGCACCTGTGATCATGCCGTACCATTTTTAAATCTCCATTATAAATATCCTTTATTATAGCACCGTTCATGAGAGTTGTAGGGTGGATGACTACCTGGCGGTTTACACAAATAACGCTTTTTACATATTTTGAAACAAAACCCAGATCGTGGGATACAAGGAGGATGGTCATTTTTGAGTTTAGATTTTTTAAAGTTGAAAATAAATTTTCTTCTGTCTGATGATCCACATTGGCAGTGGGTTCATCCAGCAACAGGATGTCCGGGCTGTTGCACAGAGCACGGGCAATTAGAACCCGTTGTTTTTGTCCACCGGAAAGTTTGTTAAACCCTGTTTTGGCGTAGGTGATCATCCCCAGTTCATCAATGGCATTTAGTGCCTCAAGCCTATCTTTTTTTGAAAACCAGAGGTTTGAATTTTTGAGTCTTCCCATTAAAACCACATCCATGACACTGGCCGGGAAATCCATATCCAGATGGGCATACTGGGGCATATATCCTATCTGCTGTCGAGCTTTTTTCGGCGATTTTCCAAATACTTGAATACTTCCCTTATCAGGCTTAATCAATCCAAGGATCAACTTGATAAGAGTGGTTTTTCCGCCGCCATTTGGGCCTACAATACTTGCAAATTCTCCTTTTTCAATTAAAAGGTTAACATTCTCCAGAACATTGCGGTTTCTATAAGCAAAAAAGATGTTGTTTAATTTGATTTTATAATCATTTCCATTTTGTTTTTGCATAATTTAAGCCTTAGTGAATATTGTTGCCCTTTCCAAAATTGATTCAGAAAAAAGACCCCGGGTCTTTATTTTTTTAATGTCCTGGTAATGGTGTGAGCAATCTTTTCCATGTTGGATATATAATCATAGGCAAGGGGATCTATGAACACCACTACCCCGTTTATGGCAGATGCAATATTTTGCGCCGTGTTTCTGTCAAATTGGGGTTGTGCAAAAATCACCCTTGCCTTTTGTTTTTTTGCTGACTTGATAATAAAAGAAAGTGCTTTTCCTTTTGGCGCTTTTCCCATGGATTCAACTGCGATCTGTTTTAAGCCGTAGGCGTCTGCAAAGTACCCGAAAGATGGATGGAATACAAACAGGTTTTTCCCCTTGATATTTTTAAATGTTGTTTTCAATCGATGATCCAGTGCATCAAGGTCTTTTGCAAACAATAGATAATTTTTTTTATAGGTATCCTCTTTGTCCGGGTCAATGATAGAAAGTGTTTTAAAAATAGTATGGGCCTGGGTCTTTACAAGCAACGGGTCCATCCAGATGTGGGGGTCATTACCAATCTTTTGATCATGATTTTTTTCATCATGATGGTGTCCTTCCATCATTCTTAATGCAATATCTTGACGGGTATCTATAACCCGTATGTCGGCAATGGATTTAATTTTATCCAAAATGCTGTTTTCAAAAGGCACCCCAATCCTGAAATAAACTTTAGAGGCGGCAAGTTTTTTTATCTGGTCAGGAGAAGGTGAAAAGGTTGCAGGGCTTTTGCCGGGTTTTACCAAAACATTAACCTTTACAAGGTTGCCACCGATTCTTTCTACAAAATATTTCTGGGGCAGAATACTAACGTGGGCATTAATGGGAGGCTTGGCAAAGCAGTTTAAGGGCAGCAGCCATACCAGGGCAACCATTAAAATCATATGTTGTTTTAACAGGATTTTCATTTTTTTGCCTTTATGAGATACTACATCTTTGCCATTGGTGTCCACTATAATTAATACTTGACATATAAACCTTTCCAAGAATAATCTCTTATGAGTGCAAGATCCTGATTAAGCTGCAAGTGATTTAAAGATGCAGTGCAAAGCTAAGATAACATTTTTAAGGATTAATAAAGATGTCAATCATGGACGACTATGCCACAAAAATGAGTCTTCTGAAAGATAAAGACAGCAAATAATGCAAATTTTAAACCCTTCCCGATGGTATCTACACCCTGTTTTTATTTTTACCTGTTCTATCTTTGCTTTGGCCACATTCCTTGTCCTGACAGTCAGCTGGTACATGGAAATTACGTCAGCCCTTGAAGTGATTATTTTAAAGTTTCATATTGATCCCCAATTGATTTTTCCCTCAAAAACGGGGATGACTATATTGGTTTTAAGTGCTTTAATTGCTGTGGTTTTGATTGGTATCTTACTGGCTTTTATCTATTACCAGAAGACAGTTAACCTCTTCAGGCTTCAGCATAATTTTATCTATAATTTCACTCATGAATTAAAAACTCCTGTAACCTCTCTAAGGATTTATCTTGAGACCTTTATCAGGCATCCTATGGAACAAAAGGATATAAAAAAATACAGTAAAAATATGTTGGAAGATATTAACCGGCTCACTGAAAATATTAACAGTATCTTAGATCTTGCCAGGATTGAAAGTCAAAACTTTGGTTCAGAAGTTATAAAGGACAGCCTGGTCAAGCTGGTTGAAGATTTTTGTGAAAAGAATGAATCTCTTTTTCGAGATCTGGATATCAGCATTGAAGATCAGTTAAGCAGCCCGGCAGTTTATCCAGTGAATCTATTTTTATTTGAAATGCTTTTAATGAACATAATTTCAAATGCCATTAAGTATAATGATTGTGATACACCAAAACTCACAATTCGATTTAAAAGTTTTATACAAAAAGTGACCATTGAGTTTATAGACAATGGAATCGGCGTTAATAGAAAAGAAGCAAGAAGGATTTTTAGAAAATTTTATCAGTCTGTTCCCAAACAAAGAAATAGTGTATCAGGATCCGGTCTTGGGTTGTACCTTGTTTCCAGTATTGCCAATATCCACGGATGGAAAGTATCAGTAACAAGTCCTGGAAAAGGGGAAGGCGCAACTTTTACGATTAGTATTCCAAGGGCAAGTATTGCCAATGTCAGGGAGAAAAATTTATGGAAGCGGTTGAAAAAAAGCGTATTCTGGTCATAGAAGATGAGGTTCACATAGCAGATGGAATTCGTTTGAATTTGTCTATTCAAGGGTATGATGTGAAAATTGCAATAGATGGAATACAAGGACTTGAAAAATGGCGGTCCTGGAAACCGGATTTGATTATTCTTGATATAATGCTGCCTATGATAGATGGATTTTCCATCTTAAAAACAATTAGACAGGAAGATGAAAAAATCCCTGTGCTTATCCTTTCTGCAAGGGGAGATACAAAGGACAAGATCAAGGGGCTTAAATATGGTGTGGATGATTATTTGTCAAAACCCTTTGATCTGGAAGAATTTTTGTTAAGGGTTGAAAGACTGATTAAAAAAAAAACCTGGTATGAAAGAGATAAAAAAGAAAAAAAACCTGGGCATAAAATGTTTGATGGCAACACTTATGACTTTGGTGATAATCATATAGATTTTATTTCCTTTAAAGCCCAGTGTGCTGCCGGTGAAATTGTTTTAACAGAGCAGGAAATTGTTTTGTTAAAATTGTTTATTGCAAATAAGGGCATGCCTTTGTCAAGGGGAATGCTTCTCACTGCAGGCTGGGGATATTCACCGGAAACCTCGACCCGGACAGTGGACAATTTTATTGTCAGATTTAGAAAATATTTTGAAAAAAATCCTAAAAGCCCGATTTATTTTATCAGCCGTAGATCCGTGGGATATATCTTTGACCATGATTAGTGCTTAACAGAAATCGCCAATTTTCCTGATTACTGCATCGGGTTCAATTTGAAACAAGGGATAAAACATAATCACCATTTATAAAGGTTGAAAATACATCCACATCTATTTTAACACTGTTGTGAAAGATTTCATTGTTGATGACTTCCACTTTGTGCAAACTTTCATTAAATCCTTTTTGTATATATTTTAAATAAGCTTCTTTGATCGTCCAGTTTTTGAAAATTTGGGCAGCATCACTTTTTAAATTCAAGATTTCATTTTTTGTAAAGGCTATTTTTAAAAAATTGGCATCCGGCTTTTTAGTAATTTTTTCAATATCAATGCCAAGCGTTTGTTTTTCGTCTTTACAGCAAGCTGCTACAGCGTAATCGTTGCTGTGGGAAAGGGAAATAGAAAGATCAGGATGTGTTGACAAAAAAGGAGCACCCTGATCAAAATAGGAAAGGATGATTTGATCAAGGGAGGCGTTTGAAAAAGAAAGGTCAGCAATCAAATGTTTAATCAGGTATCTGCCGCTGATCCATTCTATCTGTTTTTTAAAGGCCTTAAAGCCGTTGATGGTACTTATTTCTTCATCGCTTAAAAAGGGATTGATTAAGTCTTCTCTCCTAAACACTTCATTTGACTTTGCCCTTAAATCAAGACGGGCTTTCTTTTTAAAAATTGAATGGATAATTTCCGGTATTTTTGCATACCGGATTTCTATTCCTGGCTTTGCAGACAGGGTTTTGATGCAGGTTTTGTTTTTAAAAATTGAATCCATGTTGCTAATATATATCAATATCCTTTGCTTTAAAACCTTCTAAGGATTAGGGGTTTGAATACCGCCCTTTTTTCTTAAAAGAAAATGAGGGATAAACCTGGGATCGATATTTTCAGGATCAACCAGAGCGTATTCTTCTTCAAGTTCATTTATCAGGTCTAAAAGAACCTGGCTAAATGCTTTTTCAAAATCTGTTTCATTCATTCCTGTTACTTCAGATGTCCACAGGATCAGGTCCTGTAGTTGAATCTTATGGGATTGTAATGGATCAGATTTTGAAAACAATGCAATAAAAAAATTCTTAAAGATGCTTGTGTCAATGGGTTCAAGGTCTGGTGCCAGCTTTAACCGGTCTTTCGCCCACAGGGTTAAAATTAATGTTTTATATGTTAAAACACCTTGTTCAAAGGAATTGATATCTGCATCTATCAGGCCCAGGACCTTATCTAGGGCAATGATCTGTTCCAAGGCCCTTGAAGTCACTATAATATCTGAAATGGATTTAAAATCTCTGTATAATTTTCCGGTAGCATAACTATTATAATACAGAGGCCGGTCAAGGAATAGGCCTCCAATAACACCTAAATAGGTTTCTCCAAGGAAACTTAAGGGAAGGTCGTTTTTGTTCATAAAGCTTTGCCTGAACCAGTTGAATGCTTTTGTCTTAAGTTTGATAGAAGCTCTTGAACCGCTTCTAAAAATATCTTCAAGGAAATATTCCCGGATCACACCTATTGCAAGCTCGGGTTTTTTTTCTCCTTTCAGTATGACTTCAAGACCAAGATTTAGATAGTCACACGCCTTTGAAATTGCTTTTTCAAGATCTTCTTTGCTCCTGAGTTTGATTTTGTCTGCTGAAATGATTTTATTGATCAATGCGGCAAGTTCGGATTCAAGATGAAGAATGAATTCAGGATCAAGCAGGT